>JAAHTG010002526.1_pt1 | contig 10291 bp, 5 predicted proteins | sample 6116081 | NCBI WGS metagenome assembly JAAHTG01 (sample SAMN13939989, study PRJNA603662) | sponge metagenome | isolation source: marine sponge | host: Mycale hentscheli | place: New Zealand | collected 2005
TACTTAATTTACCGTCCGCATTCAGCGAGATGTCGCCACCAGCAAACGTGGCTGCTCCGGTAGGGAACAGAGAAATATTATCAGAACCACCAACCGTGACAGTGTCTCCTGTGTTCAGTGGAGTAAGAACAGATCCAGCTCTTGCCCAGTACTGTGCGGCACCTTCAACATAACCAGTCCAGGCAGTACCGTTCCAAATATAAGTCGCGCCATTCGTGGTCGCATCAGGACTTGATGATGGACTAAAAGTGTTTACTGGATTCTGATTAGCTGGATTAGCTGGAAAATTAAGAGCTGCCATTTTTATGCTTCGGGTTGTAGTTCTAGGTTAATGCCGACGTCTGTTTCAATGTTGCCATCATAATAGGCAACTCCTTCGAGTGAAATTCCAGCTGCATCAGTGGCAGAGCCACTACTGCCGTTAATTGCCACCCATTCACCAATACCACCCACCAACTTACGAACGAAAAGAATGTTCGTATCAGTGTCTAACCATAAGGTTCCAATCAGTGCACCTGTCGGTGGTGTAGGACCTGGGTTTGCTCCATGTAATGATGCAGCAGTAGTTAAAGTTGTGGACCAACTGCTACTACTGGTGTGATACATGTACCGCACATTGTTAGGTCCAAGATAAATCTGACCGTTAGTGGGGTTTGTTGGAAATGAAAGAGATGCCATTTAACTACTCGGTCTTACATCTGTCCACTGTCCACTTTGATACACTTTAAGAAGTGAGTTCGTGGAATCATACCAAAGACTACCAGTTACTGGATTAGAAGGAGCAGAAGTTCCAACTGCTGCTGTCACATTAGTAGAAGTGATGGCACCCAGAGATGTCCACTTCTCGCCATCCCAAACATAAACAATGTTATTGGAATTGGTAATGCTTTGGTTGAGAGTTGGGTTCGCAGGGAACTCAATTTCTGATAGTGCCATTAATCCTCCTTTCTTTTATTATTTATCAGTGTTTGATACAGTAAATCATCAACGCATTGGCGTGTGCCAGAGTTGGAAGGTTAAAAGTAGATGATGTATCTCCCACTCCAAACGTTGTTCCAATAACACCAAACAACCCAGAATAGGTTGTTCTACTCACTGCAGCACCATTGCAGTTTAGATAACCAGTAGGTGCTGTTTGATTTGCAAACTCCAGAACTGTACCAACTGGATTTGCTGTTCCTAAAGAAGGAAGAGCAGCAGCAAGAGAAGCAGGAGTAATTGCTTTATCAGTCAGTGTTCCTGCCGTTGCTTCCGCATTCGTGGCATACTCAACAGTCCCACTTACATAAGAAGAGATTGTACTCTTCAGTACCGCAGGTGTAAGAGCAACATCTGTTGCTGTTCCTGCTGCAGACTCTGTAGATGTTGCAAGTCTAGTAACACCAGATACAGTTGTTGATGCATCACCAATACCAAGTGTGATGTTTTTAGCTGTTCCACCTAAAGTTATTGGTCCACTTGTTTCTACAGTCTGAACAACATCTGAAACAACATCAATACTCTGAGTAACAACCCACTGTGCACTATCTACATCTTGATAATAGATGAAGAGATTGCCTTCTGCAGTGTTGTACCACATATCATTAGGACTAGGTCCTTGTGGTGGTGTCGTTCCTGAAGTGATATTAGTGTTAATCGTCTGCCCACCATTATCAGGTGAAGGAGAAGCATCTACCCATTGGAACTGTCCAACGGGACTTTCGTAGTATATGTACAACCTACCGTCATGTGTATCCCACCAGAGATCTCCTGCAGTCGCACCCTGTGAGTTACTACTGGATGCATCAACTGGTGCAATCGGCGAGACAAAAACTACCGGGGGATCAGGAACTGGAGTTGCATCAACCCAGGCACCAGATCCATCACTCTCATACCATATCTTTAGTCGTCCACCAAGATCACTCGCATTGGAGTCCCACCACAGGAAACCCGGAATGTCAATTGTTGGTGCATTCTCACGGATAATTGCCGGAGGTTGAATGGCAGATTCCCATGCACCGATGGAACTGTTGTAGATATACTTCAGTCCTGATACCGGATCATAATACGGAACTGAGGTATCTGTAGGGAAATTTAAAGCCAAAATTATTTACCTATAAGTTGATGGAGGAGTGACTTGATCTCATCTATCTCACTGCGAAGTTCATCGAGTTCGACAGAATTCTGTTGGTTCATTCTTGCCTGATTCCTAGCAATTAGATATCTCTCCCTTTCGCTGTCTGCTCGGTTCGAGATAACTCCTGTTTCGGAATCTTTATAAAGACTAGGATGTCCTTCTACTGGTTGTTTCATATACTTATTTATTCGCTGACCACTAACTGCATATCATCAATGATAGGAGTCAGTGCTGGATTGTCGGCGACCATCACGATCTTAATTGCAAGTGCATCGAACTTAGGAAGATCTTGTGCTGTCCAAATAAGAGATCTCCAACCACTAGGAAGGATTTCATTTGGATCAACGTTATCTGAATCTCTAACTGCGATCTTATTCACATCATCAGGAAGTCCAGGAACCACTTGCTTAGCATCTACAAGGATGTTCTGTTGATCGGAATCAATGATAGTGGCATTGAGTTCCTGATCTGGGTTGAATGGAGTCCAACTAATCTGTGAAACATCTCCATCAAATCCAACTGTTCTAGGACGATAATAGCACCTGATAGAATCCTTAGTGTAATAACAAGCACTTAGTTTAAGTTGAATGCCATCACACTCATTCTCAAAGATAAACAGTTTAGAGATAAACTTAGACCATGAAGATCCTCTATCGTTGACATCAGGATAATAAAGTTCTCCGTCCTTAATAATGATAGAAGAAGTGCCGATAGCAGCAACTGCTGAATCAGTGAAGACATGAGACTTCTTAAGTTCATTCACATGTGTTCCTCTTATCACGATTCTATTTGTTGTTGTATCGTGAGAGTCAACATAAACTGTTCTTGTTACGTTGCTGTGATTAGTAAACGAAAGAGTAGATCCAGCAACGACTCCTGTGAGTCCACTTGAATCGGAACTCATCACCAAGGTGGCAACTGGTGCACCGAAGATTGGATCTGTTGGATTTGGATAGTTAACCAAGTTACGAATAATAGTGGCATTTGTTCTCTCGATGTTGATAACAGGAGAGACTGCATTTGAAAGAGTCTGCATGTTAATGGAAACTTCCAATGACTTCTGTCCATTCAGCCTATCTGAACTATTATATTTGGCTTCATTCACTTCATTGATAACTGTCTTCACCCCAGAGTAATAATAAGTCTCAAGAAGATCAATCACATAAGAGTTCTCTCTTGTATATCTGTTTCTTGCCAGTGTGAGAGATGCAGAATCTGTATTTGACAGAGCTCTGATCGCCTGAGAAGAAGACAATCCAACAGTTGGAATAGTAGTCGATGAGATTGATGTAGGTCCGAATACCATTGCTCCGGTTGCTACATTGATGCACTCATACTCTCTATTGACTGTCATGAAGACGTTATTGCCACCAGCTCTTTCTTTGCTAGTTGCACTGGTATTCATTAAGATGGTAAAGCTATTCATCGCAGAATCAACAACTGTATGAAGTGTATTGAATTCTGCACTTGGAATACCACCTGGATTTCCAACAACTCCTCTAATGGCAACTAAGTCACCAGAAAGAAGTCCATGCCACTTGCATTCGACTTTGACGATTTTAGGGTTCGAACCAAATCTAGTTTCTCCATTTACCGATAGAACCGTGCTATCTGTAGTGATTGGATTAGATTCTGTCTTTTTCTCATCGATAGGAGAGTTGAGAAGATCAATCCGTGCATTGGTGTTTGTAATGAAATTTGCTCTCTTGAGACTGAACTTAATATCAGAAGTCTGATCTTCTGTCCACAATCCACCATTCTGTGACTTGAACAACGCACCAAGAGATGCCTGATGAATTACTCTGTTCTGAGTACCAATCACATTCTCGCCCATCTTGGCGATGTATGCAAGATACTTGGTTGATGTTGGTGCCTTCAGAACGAATGCATAAGTGGTGTTTCCGAGTAGATATACCGGTGAGGGGAATCTAAATATGGTTTCTGCTGATGCATCTGCTGAAGTACATACACCCATGTCAACTGATTTTAGTCCATCAGAAACTCTCACTGCTACGACCGCTCCAGAACCACTGGAGTCAGAAATAGTGGCACTTGGTGCCTTGGTATATCCACTACCTGGTTCGGTGAGTTCGATGGCATAAACCATACCAGCACCAGAGGAACCAGCAATACCAACCTTAACTGTACCAGTTGCAGTTACACCACCAGGAAGTTGAGGAGCACTGAATGTAACAGTTGCACTCGTACTGTAACTTTGTCCTACATCTGTCACTTCAGCATAACTGATTTGAATTTCATCATCCACAACTGTAAAGGTGGATGTCTCGGCAGGAGTCACACTTGGAACAAGAACTTCGCCAGCGACAAACTCGCCAACATAGTTGTTCATAATCAGGTTATATGTGGTGTTACTGACGTTCTTTGTATTGCTCTGTGAGGCAGAGTCGAATGTCAACAAACTCTTCAGGGTACCAGTGGCTCCAGAGGTTTGTCCGGTGAGTAACACACCAGCAGAAAGAGTTGTGGAAGAAACACCGGTTCCTAAAGCACACTTGACTCTTAAGATAGTGTCACTGTTTTTAGTAATATGGGAGAATGGGATAATCTTGTCAGTGGGAACCTGACCGTCTGTAGTAACCAAGTATGCTTCACATCCTTCAATCTCATCCTTTGCTTCGAAGAAGACACCCAGTTCTGTTGCAAAGACACCATCTGGGAACTCATTATCATTTACAATAAAGGTCTGAGCCAGAGGGTCGAAACTGTTGGCTGTTGTTGTCTGAGAAACAATGTCCCATCTGTTATCAGTTGCTGTTACACTTGATACAGAACTCAACTCTGGAATTGTAGTGGCAACAATCGTATCTTGTTTGTCTAGAAGAACTCCACTTGCAACATAAGTTGTTTCTGCGAAACCTTCTAATACCTCTACATCTTGTAAGTTAACATTAGAGGACGTGATTCTAAACTTCCTTGTTCCGGTGTTAAAGGAACGAGTTGGACCAGAAGTCTGATACGATACATTCGCGAAGTTACTGAATGCCTGCAAAGTGGTTGGTGGTCTTCCGTTTGGAATAATAAACACTCCACTGAGGTTACCAACATCATCACTTAAGATAGGATACCCAAATCCATTGCTGTTGTCTCCAGGAACTCCTTGATATCTACTTAAGTTATCTGGGAATCCAGTAACGACATTATCAACAGCGAACCATTCTGTACAGTCGACTTCATCGAAGTAGATGTAATAACGAGTATTTGGCTTCAGTCTATTTGCACTAACTCTTACAGTTCTGGATCTCATTGTTCTTGCAAGAGATACATCAGTTACTCTTTGCCCATAAGATGTTTCTTGGACACTGCCAGTCTGAACATTAATGTTAGTTGTAGTTTGTTGTCTTGCAAGTTCAACTGACCTAGTTGTCGTTCTAACCTCAATTGGTGGTTGCCATCCAAGTCCAGCTGGAACCCTAGAGGCACTAGTAGTACGATTGACATTAGTTGCTGTTCTTCCTGTTGTCTGCCACTCACCCCAGACAGTACCCATACCAGCATCTGCCATCTCTTGGGTCAAGTTGACCATAGAGTCAAACAGACTGTTGTCTCTGATCACCAGATTCGGTAAGATGTTATCATCTTGCCAGGTGTCAATAGAAGGATCTAATTGAACTACACCATCATATGCAAAGACCGAATACGGTTGCAAGTTCATTGAACGAGTTGCAAACGGATTAGATAACCAGTCACCGGTGCTATAATCAAGCATCAACTGCTTGTCTTTCTTTGTATATCCATTTGCAGATCTAATTACATTGTTCTGACTCTTCTCAATCAACTCAACCTGATCTGCATAATAAGGAGCTCTTAGTTGCGTGAGCGGAGCATCAATTGAACACTTATAATGTTGGTTGCCAGTTGCACCCTGTGCGTGATCAGCAAAGGTATTGACCACCATACCGTTTTTGAAACGATCAAGTCCAGTAACAGCATCTCTCACTGACATGTTCAGTGCAGACTGTTCCAATATAGACAATGATACTAATTCTTCAAGTCTACTAATTCTCCTTTCAAGAGAAACAATATCCTTCATCTTATATCCTTTATAATTATATTTCTTTACAGCAACCTCATCCATGTTAAAGACATAAGGAGGAAGTTTGATATCATACAATCTGATTCCAGTTGCAATATCAGGAGGAGCAACCGGTTCTTCTGCTGAGACTCCTTCGACCAGAGTAACTGCTCCACTTGTTTCAACAAAGAGGGAGTCAATCTTGGGTTGATAGAATGCTAAGTTACACTCGAAGTTAGAACCCACCAAAGGAATACGAGGTGATGTTCCATTGCCATCATTAGATGTATTTCTGAAGTTGGTTGAACCAACAGAAGCCTCGTTATCAGTAATACTTGGAAGATAAGAAGGATTGGTTCCTGTTGTGTTTACAACTGGTCTGAAGTCAACACAGTCTCTTAGTTGAATGTAAATTGTGTTGGATTGTCTATCAATTGGAACCCCAGCAATTGGTGCATAGATTGGAATTTCTGTATATCCAATACCACCATCAGAAGTGTAAGAGTCGACACTAAAGAAGTCACCAGCACCACTATGCTCAAAATACTTATATGTAATTGTCAGTGCACCTGTTGCTGCAGGTCTACCTTCTTTTAGTGAAAGAGTTGAGATGCCATAGAAGTTATCTCTCTGTCCTGTGTCAAAAGTGTAATTGTCTCTAATGTCAACACTGTTAGGTGCCATAAGGATCTTATCCACCAACACCACATCTGCTTTATTCAGACTGATAACAACTTTAGCAGCATCTGCAGCAGACACAGTCAATGTTGTCATTGAACTAAGTTTCTTAGACTTGGCCTTTGCATTAGTTACATAAACAGGAATAATAACCTTAACCTGACAGTTTCTTCTAATCGGTGTGGGACTGGAAGAGTCACTGATAGATAAAGTAATCTTTCTGTTAGAATCAGAAACACTAGAACTAAACACCGTCAACTGACGACCAACTTCTAGGTTACCGGCAATACCAGTCTCTGCGATTGCTGCAATAACATCTCTTGCTCCTTGAATAAAGAACTCGTTAGATGCATTTGTTTCTAGAACAAGTGTAGTTGCACCAGCAGATACAGATAACACAAACTCCTGAAGAACATAGTAGTTGATTCCAGTTTCATCTGGGTTGCTCTGAAGTGAAGAAACTACTTTCTGAGGAAGTTGGAACAGAAGGTTGTTCTGAGGTTGTCCCTTTGTCTTAATTCTAATTCTTTCAACAACAGCACCAGTGACATTGTTTTCTAAAGGTGTTGTCAGATAAATTGTTGCTCTAGATCTGTCTGCACCATAACCAACCGGTTCATTGGAGAAGTAACAAAGATGACTCTGTTGAATACCATTAGAATCAGAGAAAGCAACCAAATCACCAAACACCAGTTCAGTTGAAGGATCTCCACTGAAGTTATTACAAACTAGTTTGTTGTCTCCGGCAGTTCCACTAAACAGTGCTCGTGAAGCAACAGAGAAGATATCAGTATCAAGATTATTCTCAATTGCCATATCGGCAGAGAAGTTAGGAGTGTCGGACAGTGAACTAAAGAATGACTTACTCTTAGAAAGAGAGTTTTCTGTGTTACTTGGAATCGTAACTGCATATCCAATATCAGTGGTGGCACCAGTGGTGATAGTAGCTTTTAGGTTAACTCTACTCCTTTGAAGTGTAGAACCTTCTGGATAGGGGAAGCTTCTCAACTTATTTCTACCAGCAGCAGTTGGCCTCAAAGTGTTGGTTGTTGAATCATGCTCAATATCAGCAGCACCAAGTGTAATATTAGTTCCAAGAGCACTTACTATAACTGAATTGATTACAGATAGATTAGCGATATTAATTGATGGGAAGTTAAACTCAAGAGTATCGCCAGCCTTGGCAATCCTTCCAATCTTTGTGGTTCCACTAATTGTCTGAGTGACAAACTCACCAGATTCGAACTCTCCTACAATATTAGAGAGAATCAACATATCAGGTCTGCTTCCTGCTTCTACTGTTCCAAATGTTCCAGTTCTTTCTCCTCTGACAATATTACCAACAGACCACTCTGTCGTGTCAAGAACAGTTCCAGTATCTTTAATGATAGCAAACTCATTAAAGAAGTCACTCTTAATAATACCCATATCATATGTGGAGTTATATCCAGCAACTGACATTACCTGGTTTGCATCATTTGGATAAACAAGATCCTCAATGATGTTCTTAGGCATCAAATAGCGAGGATAGATAACACCTGCAGGCGAAGGGTTAACTCTGACAGAGATAACGACATTAGCACCACCAATTTGATTGATAACTGTGCCACTACCAGTTTCTGCTGTTCCGTCATACCTAGCAACAACCTTATCGCTAGCAACTTGAACCACAGCACCTCTAGAACCCTTATAAACAACTCCGCTAATGCCAGACTCATTAATAGTTCCGATATCAGTTGCAGTCATTACATGATAAGTGACCGGGGGTGCACTACCAATGTTATAAGGTTGTCCATCAGACTCAACAGACTCACCAACATAACCGTCGATAAAGTTTCTATAAATTGTGATGCCATCAAATGCTACAGTGTCAACACCCGATGTGATGTTAGCGAAGTCGGGAGCATTGTGAAGGTTAGTGAGCTTAACATCAAATGGTGTCGTGATTGTCGTTAGTGAATTTGGCCTAAAATTCTGTGTTCTTGGTTTGTTTCCATAAACATAAATGGGTCTGTCAATACCAACATTAAATCCTTGAACATACGCTTCGCCAGGACTTAACTTAATAACATACTTTGCATCTGCTTGTGTAAGAGTGAGTTTTTCTGTTTCGCCAGAACCAGGAACGGGAGGATACAGATCGTCTACATCAGCATTAAATAATCCATCAACATCTTCGGTGTTCCAATACTGAAGGAGTTCGACCGGAAAGTCGGTGATGATATAGTCACCAGATTCATCACTTGTTCTCTTGGCTAGAATATCATATAACCAAGCCCAGTTCTGAGTCGTGGATGGTTCTTTAATGATATTACCTTGAGTCAGATTACAAATCTGAATAAAGTTTGTATTTGGTTCTAATACTGTAGTCTTTGCCAGAGTAAGAGTAATCTTAAGTCTATCTGCTCCAGGTGCAGCAAAGTTAGAAGCTCCCTGTGAGTTGTCTAAAAGAGAAGAGTCATCATTAGAAGTAATAAACTGTTCTGATACAGCAAATCCAACTTGATATGTTGGAAGAATAGAATACTTATCTAGTGTGATAGTTTGCTTATCATTTCTAACAGAAATACCATCAACATAGTAACTACCTTCTTCAACCACAAAGAGAGATCCAAGTCCCATCGCAGGAGATTCTGTTTCTTCTCCAAGAACTAAAGTAGTGAGAGGCTTACTAACTCCAGTAACACCAGCAACTGCAGTATATCTATTTGGAGTATCGGATTCTAATGTCTCGCCTTCAATAAAAGTAGTATATTCGCTTGTAGTGCCTGAACTTTCGTAAGAAACGTAGAAAGTAATATCATCAGCTGTTGTTTCTGCAGTGGCATGTTGAACAACACCCTTGACACCAGAAACTGCACCAGTTAAAGTATAACCAATAAACTCAGCAGGAGTCGCTCCTTGTGTAATAGAAGATACTCTAGCATACGCAGAAACAGAATAAAAGTATTCACCAGGTACAACAGTATCACCTGGTTTCATGAATTTATCCATGAATTGCTCAAGCTGATTCTGCTGCATCAGCTGCATGTTTGTTAATTCACGCGCCTGTATCGGAAACCCTGCTTTAAAGAGAATACTATAATAATCAGACAGCGGAGTATAATCTGCGTAATAAGGTGCGACGTTTAAATTCTCTTGAAGAGGCATTTTAATTAACTATCCTTTTTTGTTATTTAGAAGGCAATGACGAGGCTTAATCTCTCAGATTGCTCCGAATCACGAACGACTGGAGAGATGTTTGTTAGGTATGTCATATACCCTGTATACTTCGTAAGTTCTGGATTTGCATATCCACTAGTAAAGGTTGTATCGCTCACCGTAACATTCTCTTGGTTTACAACAGCTGCCAATGCCGAAGTTATTCCAGAAATCTGACCACTTCCTTGGAAGGTATAAAGTTCTCCATCTGTATCTACATTTGATGAATCTTGAACATAACGAATAACACCATTTGTTGTATC
>JAAHTG010002527.1_pt1 | contig 10286 bp, 10 predicted proteins | sample 6116081 | NCBI WGS metagenome assembly JAAHTG01 (sample SAMN13939989, study PRJNA603662) | sponge metagenome | isolation source: marine sponge | host: Mycale hentscheli | place: New Zealand | collected 2005
CCTCCCGCCCCTCCCCCCCTCCCCCTTTGCCCCTCTTCCGTGTCCTGCGCAATATTGTTTCTTTTCTGGTTTAAAGACCCTTTTTGAGCGTGAGCTGGTTTAATTTCTCTTTTTCTTTGAACATTTAATTTTTGAAGCTCTGATTTATTTAATGCTATTAACTCTGCATTATCTTTATATTGTTGGGAGTTCTGTTTACCAGATTTAGCCAACCTTTTATTTTCAGCCTCTAAATCTTTAGTCGCTTTTGTTGTTCCTTGTATCGCTGTCGTTAGGTCTGTGACGTTCTGCCTAGCTGCGTTTGAATCAACCTCAATCCTTAATATTTCTGTCTGTGTAGCCATTATCTTTAAATCTTAATCAAAGGACATTTTGTAGTAGTGCCATTTCCTTTATACTGGCTTATCTCTTCCCAATAGTAATAACCCGTATCAATCCCTAAGTCTAACCAAATAGGAGTCAAAGGGTCGAAATTCTGGACATCTAAATTGTTTAGGTTTAAATAGATTGGTAAGTAAATAGGGTTGTTTAATATCTTTCTGTATAAATCGAAATTCTTATCTAATAAGGTGTCTCCTATGTATGTTTGCCCCGCATCTTTGTAGTTAAAGAATGAAAGAGTTTGTGTATTTGTGTCTAGTTCATTGTCAATAACATCTATCTCATCGGTTATCTGTTTAGCAAAGAAAGCGTAACCTATAAAACCCCAAGCTCCAAGACCTCCCTCAATAATTATTTGAGTGAAAGAACTACTAAAAACAGAAGGTGGAAGCATAGGGCTAGTCACTAAAACTCTAGGTTTTAAATCGTTTACGCTCCCATCTGAATTATAAACGGGGATATAAGGGACATAAAAATTATCACTCCAAGTTATTTTCTGAAATGTAGCCGCGTATTGGCTTTCAAATATAGTACCCTCATCGGTTAGGTTGTCGTTGTCTATTTCAATAACCGCATCACCTAAACCGTTTTTAGTAACCGACTTAAAAGCTACTAGCTCAAAGTCTTTATCATCTTCTTTGTATTTGATTAAAGACCTTTTATTATAGTTAGACACCAACTTGTTAAAGTCTATCTCAATATCTTTTGATAGGTCCACTTTATTAGTAAAATCTAATGCTTTGTTTTTGTTCTTTTCTACATCTTGAAACTTATCAAAATATACTATTCTTTTCTTTGCGTCATACCTAGATATTGCACCAAGTCTAAACATAATATCTTTAACAAAATCACTCTGTTTAATCTTTGGTACTGCCGAATTAATGTCAAAGGGAACTACCGCCTCATCAATTTCATAACCTAAATAAGATTCTAAATAACTATATCTTCCAACTTGTAATAATGTAGGTTCAAATTGGTTTACATTGGTATTTGTTAGGTATTGTATTTCTACTACGTCATTTTCAAGTATAGAAGGGTATGTTCCCCCGTCAAAAATAAATTCATATTCTGAAAAAGACAGCGAATTACCATCGCTTAGACTAGCATCAGGTGTTACGGTTACAATATTTCCAACAGGAACAGAGTTAACTAATACCCTAACCCTTATAGATGCATTGTTAACATTAAACCAAGTAAGCTCTAAATCTGTAACCAACCGCCCATATAAAGTAAATGTACCAATATCACCGCTAGATGTGAACTTTGTACCCGTCCATTGTGGGTCGTTGTCACTTAAAGGAAAGTTTATACTACCAAAATCTAACTCATCATTCCCCGTAACTATTGAAGGTACTGATTGGCTTACTGTTGGTGTATATCTTTTTACGTTGTTTTGAAATTCAAAAGATGATAGATCACTAGGTTTGTTTACTATTGTAGATTTATATAAAGGGTCGTTAAACATTGACCCTTTAACCTTTATACCTACCGATTCAAATATATTTTTAAATATTGTATGTTCATATACCCCTAATTGAAACTCTTTTAAAAGTATTACATTATCAGCTTTATTTGAATCTATACCAGTATCACAAATAAAATAAAAATAACCATCTGTATTATCTCTACTGTTAGTTATAGATAGTCTTTCAAACTTATGATTGAGGTAATTAAGAGAGTATGATGTACTGTTAGGGTTGCCTATTGTTTTTGGGTAGTTTTCATTAATGAATCTGTCCTTTATCTAATCAAACCAATCACTATTCCCACCTAGAAACCTTATTTTTATTTGTTTCTTGTTTTGATTAGATGTAAACACTTGGTAAAAACCTTTGCTTAATACAGCGTCATCTTCTCTTATCTCCCCTTCAAAACGCTTAAAAGCACCTATATTTTTATTATTTAGATTTGAAATGTATCTAAATATTCTGTTATTCTTAGCTGTTAAAGGTACATTAAAACCTATTGAAACATCTCCAAACCTTAAATCAAACTGACCAACCTTAGAAACAGCTTTACTAATAGCAAACTCTTCATTTTTAAATAAATCTAACTCTTCCCCCTGTACTATTAATTGAATCATTGCTGTTGAATTACTATACTTGGTAAATTGATTTCAAAACTAATATCTCTGGTCTTATCTCCTTCATCGTTAATAACAAACTTGCTTTGATTGATTGTAACCGTTTGCCATTTGTTGTTATCCGTTAATAATTGCACTCTAACGCTTCTTCTAATCTGTTGTAATACTTGTTGTTCATTCTTAGTTAAGAACTGACTACGTACAAGTATAGACCTATTAGCATCTGTTTTTATAGTATCGTTTTGGGTGTCTCCATTTATAAATGTATCATCAAAATTAGAGGTAATATCTCTTTTGATGTTTACTTTGCCTGTTACATTTTCAGAATAGATTGATTCCTTATCAAAGTACCAATTATCCCACCCTCCTAAGTCGTTTTTCCAACGTAGATTTACCCCGTATGGAGAACATGAACAGCTATTTTTTACCGTTTTATTCTCACTAATATACTCAATAGGTCCTTTAAAAGTTATGTCGTCAATGTTTGCTGAAAAATTCGAGCCTCCTCCAACTTCTATATTTTCTTTTAGTTTCTCACAAATGCTAAAAGTTAAATCTTCTGTTGCTTTAGCTGTGAATTTAGTTGTTATCTCTAACCATTGATTAAACGTAGGAGGGTCAACGGTATATAAGTTGTTTTCTGTTATATAAAAACCACTTACAACACATTCTTCATATTCGTAACCACTAGGTAAGGCTATTATAGTACCATTATCTAAATGAGGAGCTGACCCTACTATATTTGCAGGAACAGATATAAAAGCTGAAAACTCATAGTCTAACCCTTCAACAACACTTAAAGCTGTATCATTTTTGAAAATTGGAAATATACCTTTAGTTGTGGGTGTTATTAACATATAAGGGGCGTAAGTCCTAAAAAAAGCACTTTCAACCCCTGTCCTAGCCCTTGATGAATCTTGGGTAAAAAACTCACCTATTTCCCCCAAATAACTACCACCATTATTAAGAAGAGTAAACCCATTTGCTCCCGCTTCAAAAGTACCCTTGTCACCGTCAATAAATAGGTTAGCAGGTATAATTATAAAACCTACTTTAGCATAACTCCAATCACATGAAGCGATATTATTAATGTCTAACTGTGTTTTTAGGTCAGGGTCAACAGTATAAACACCATCCCCATAATTATCAATTTTGTAATTATAAGACAGTAAACTATTATCTGATTCATCAAACACCTCAACAGCTAAAAAAACATTGTTGCCGTCTTGAGATTGTGAAAACAAAGATGAAGGAATAACCCCGTTTAAATAAAAAGGCTTATCATAGAAGTAGCTCAATTCGTCAAAGTGAGTTAACATTTTAGGAGTTAAAGTATCAACTTTATTTAATACGTAATCCCCAAAATTACCACCTAAATCATCTTGGAACTGTTTACAACCATATAAAGCATAATTGAAATATAAACAAGGCTGTACCACGCTTGTAGAAGCTTGTAAAGAGTTTAAATCTATACTAAAAGAAGTTGTTCCCGAACCAATAAAAGCTATTCCTATATTTTCATAGTCTATATTAGTTGAAATATCCAAGCTTAAAACGTTGTTACCCGCTGTTGTTATAGTTGTTGATGAGCCTATTTGTAACCAATTACCCCCCGTATTTTTACCAAATATCAAACAAGTAACCCCTATACCAGATATTATAGTTAAATCAAAATCAATATTGAAGTTATAAATAACATCTTTATATATTTGAACTCCTTGATACACTATATTAGAACCACTAGAAACCCCGTTAGCACAGGTAATAGAACCTACATTTGCAGTCCATGTAGCAGTAAAAGCACTAAAAGACTCTTGTAACCAATCCGCTAAACCATTATTAAAACTAGGGTCAACAAACCCCGTAAAAGGTAAGCAGTTTTCTTGCTCATCATCTACAAAATCAGTAGTTACATTCTGTATTTCGCCATTTAATACATCATCATAACTCTCAGCCGTTTGAATATGAAAAGAGGACCACCCAAAATGACTATTCTGATCGTTATAATCAAAATCCGCTGTAATGTCTGGTTTAACAAATGATTTAACATTAGCATAACCTATATTAGTACCTGTATTTACATCTTCTTTAAAATCTACCTCAATAGTCCCTATCTCCTGTAAAGGTTTTGAGCCGTCTATATTATAAGGGTGTCCATCTTTAGCCCCCGCAAATACTTTAATTAATCCTATGTAATTTCTATAATACTTTTGACAGTTACCAGTGCTTGAAGTGTCTTCTGTTGATACGTCCAATATCATATCAAAAGCCCCGTCCAACTCTTTAACCTTATAAAATCCACCGTCTAAATCTGTTCCTGTATTTGTGATTTGCACAAAATCGTTTACAGTCCAATTAATAGCAGGACTAAAGGAAAAAGTGATAACAGTTCCTTGCTTATCAGGAGCATATACCACCCCTTGAATAGCTTCTATTACATCGACTGTATTAATTGGATATAAATCATTTTCAAACTTAAACCTTAAAGGTAATTCTGAACTGTTCCAAGTGGATAAGAACCCGTTTGATAATGTTTTTTCTGGTCTTTGTAGAACTGTTATAGCCATATATACAAATATAGCTAATTTTTATCTTTGAATGTCTTAAAGCTTGTTTTAGCTGATAATAATAGATTGTCTACTAAAGCCTCTTTCGTGCTGTTTATTATCTCCTCACTAGGTATGCTTAAAAGACCTTTTGTTCCTTTATAACCTTCTTTGTTAATCTTTCTGTAAATTGGATAAGCTGACTCGATAGGTAAACCCCTATCTAAAACCCATTGCTCTATCTGTTCAAAGAATCCACGCCCACCACTTGACTCGCTTGGCTTCCTTCCGTCTTCTAATGCTGTAATATGATCGTCACCAGTAAATACTAAAGAATCACTTTTTACGGTGTACTTAATAGATTGAGCTGTTTGACCACTTACTACTCTATCATTATCTTGTAATGATTTTCGGTATAGCTGTACGCCTTTTTCACCTTCTGTTTTTAATATTTCGTCTAGCTGTTGCAATCTATAACCTTAGTTGAATCGTTACAAAACAAATCACAGTAGTTTTGTGTGTCACCTATTGAAATACTAAAGTTGACACCGTAACCTATACCGAGATAAGAGCTATCTCTAAAAAGCTCACTGTAGTTTATGTTTGTCAATGTAATGTCCTCATTCTTGTTTACAAGACGTATAAATTCTTTTGCCAAATTAAAAGCTGATCTTTTAATCTTGTTTAACTGATATGTTGACGGATCTCTAATGTTATCAGCTATAAACACTAATGAAGTGTTAAAAGTATCTATTGATGATTGACCAGGGTTAAAACTTGCAGATATATCATTTCCTACTAAAGCTATAAAAGGAGGTTTGTTCTTAGTAGCCCACTTTTGAAGCCTTGTAGGTGTTTCTTCTACATAGTCAATATGTAGTTGATCAGCCGAAACTTCAAACAGCCTTAAAATATACTCTAATGATGTCATCTTTTAGTTTTTAAATCCCTGTATATTTCCTCGCACCTATTTCGCTCACTACTATACTACTCCCAGGCGTAAACAAACCCAATAGAAAACTCCATAACCTTAATGGAATCCTTAATACTTCCCTCGGATAACGAATATATGTTACTAAAGTTACCCCACTTGCTACCAAGTAAATCAAAACGTGCCTGATAATACGCATCGTCAGGCTTTTTATTGACCATGTTTTCTGCGTGTTCCCGCTCAACTCTTGCAGTTTGTTCAAAAAAAAACAGCCTAAACTGTAAGCCTCATCAGTAGGCATAGTATCTAACACCTCATTAAACACTTCTTCAAAATCTTCTGTCTCATAAACAATATCCAAACCACAAACAGCTACACAGGTAGCCATTACTTCTAATTTTTCCTTTGTTTTAGACTCCTCACTTAACGAACTAACAGCGTTTAGTATATTGTAGTACCTACCCGCTTTTATCTCTTTAAACTCTTTATTTATCCTGTAATATTTACCAGTAGTTAACCTTTTAATATCAGTAGGTAATTTACATTTAGGTTCTTCGCTAATAAAGTTTAATTGAGCGTTTAAAGACTGAAATAGTTTAGGGTCGTGCGGCTTTAACCACCAATCTAAATCTAAACCAGTAAATAAAGAATAGATACGTTCGTTCTTGTTTGGTTTGTCGTCCTCTAATATTTCGTTATATTCAACAAAAACCTTAAAAGGGTAGTCATTCCAAGAATCACCAACCTTGAAAGGTTCTTTTTTGGCTTTAAATATTGCTGTTAAATAATTAAACATCTATTTAGTTTCAATGATGCTTTTTAACTCTGCTTTATTCTTTGGCTTTCTACCTGTTTTTGGTTTTTCAACCTCTTCTATTACACCTAGAATAAGTAAGTTTTCAGCAGTTGATTTAGCAACTAAGAACGAATCACCAACTTTATAGGTTAAATAGTCCTCTATAAATTTAATTTTTACCTTTTTCATACTGCAATTTAATAAAAAATAAACGATTTATCTTTTTTACTAATCATTACCATGCCACACTGTTTAGATAGATATAGATACTGGCCGTCGTTTATCTTGTGAATATCATAAATACACCCCCCTATATCCTTTTGGTTTGAGTCTTGAAACTTAAACATAGTGTAGTCCTCGGTAGCTTCTTTTTCCCTCCCAAACATCATAAACTCATCATTATAATAAAAATGATAATCTAATTGTACTATTGAGTTTTCTCTACTAAGCGTATCTGTTTTAATTTCTCTCATTTGGCTAAATGATAAGATAGATACTAATACTAATCCGAGTGTTAAAATTGTGTTTTTCATAGTGTTTTTGTTTTTGTTTATACAAACATAATAAAAAAGGGGATTAAATTAATAACCCCCTCTATTAAATTTACCTTTCTTGTATTCTGAAATAAGACCCTGTCTCTAACGTTACATTTTGGTTACCTGAGTTATTCCTTACTTGAAGTTTTAAATAGTCTCCCTGGTCCAATGTACCCCCGTAAACAACATTAAAAAACGCTACATCTCTACCGCCTACAAGTGAGTTGATCGGTCTTGTTGTTTCTGTATAATCTAAAGGTGTAAAAGAGCTTGTCGCATTATCGTACTTCATAAATCTAATAGTAAGCTCGTTGTTGCTCTGCCCCTCAATAGTTAGGCTAGATGTAAACTCGAACTCTCTAGGCGAGATACCATCGTGTGTTAATTCCCCATCTGCATTACCTGTAAAATGTTCAGCTCCCGTAGTTAAGAATATCCCTTCTAAATCATACCAAGTAGAACCTGCCAAAACTGTTGTTAACTCTTCGCTTATTACGCTAGAACTAGCACCAACATAAGTATTATTTAGCCCGTTGTTATCTTTCCAATAACTAGCTAAATCTGACTCTAATATGTTAGGAGTTATGTTTGTGTCTTCTGGATTAAAAACGCCTCCTCTTGTTAGTATCATCTCTTGAAGCTGTAATGTAGAAGGGTTTGGAAAGTTGACAGTTGAAAAGTCTAATAAAGGTTGTAAATCTCCTAAATCAATATTAGCGTCAGTATTAAAACGGCTATTCATTTGAAACAACGTACCCGCCTTAAATAATGGTTCTGTTGTCGTATCACTCATACTTCTAACTATTGAAGTAACAACCCTATAACCACCACGCCAAAGACCATGCAAAGTAAGAGAAGGAGAACCACCGAAGCGACCCGTACCATTCTCTAAACCTTGTCTATAGTCATAAATATCGCCTAAAGAAGTACAGTTACTAAAGTTAATTCTAGCAAATTCAAAAGCGTTAAATCCTGTAGCATCATAAAGCTCATAAACTTTACTATTTGCACCCGTTACACTTATATCATAATCTTTACCAATTAAGTTACCGCTGCCTATTGCTATGCTTTCAGATACAAACATTGTATAATTATCCTCTGAACTAAACAACCCGCTTACATTGAAATTATAGCCTGTTAAGTTTAAACCGTTTACTGGTACTGTTATTTGCGTTGTACCTGTATCAATAAAACCGTCTAAGAAGTACTCTTTACCCGAATCTATAACACCTCCTAAAGTGGTTGCGAAATTAGCTTGGTTAACTATTATCCTTTCAGCTAAATTGGTATTAGCAGGATTACCACCTTCATCTAAAAAAAAAATCGCTTCTAAAGCGTCTCTTAATTCTGTTGCTGTGGTACTACCTACGCCGACCCCCGTTATGGTGTCAGTGGCTATATTAACGTCAAACTCTGTTTGTGCGGCTGAATTACTCCGAATCTTTAAAACATTGTTTTCGGTTAGATTTGGAATTATTAACTCAATAAAGTTCTTCCCCGCTGTATATCCCTGGCCGTTGAAATTAATACCTAAAGATTTGCCATTATCAATAAATTCGTAAGTAAAAGCCATTTTAGTTAGTTATTATTAGTAAAAAAAAAGGGAAGAAGTATTTAACCCCTTCCCTTAATATATTAAGCTGTTTTTTTATACCTCAGTAATAGACGTAATACCTAAAGCCACGTCGCTACATTTCATAAAAGCATTAACATTATTAGCCTCAACTAAAAGGTTAGCTCTTATAGATGCTTTAATAGCTACTAGATCAGCCTCCCAGTCCGTAGAGTTTTCAAACGCTATTGAAGTTTCATACGATTGATTTACTAACAACTGACCTCTACTAGAATCGAATACATAGCAAGTATTAGCAGCAACCTCAGCCGATGTGATAACCTTCATCCCGTTTACCATTGGTACACCGTCTACAGTAGTCATCCTGTAATTCATATAGTTATTATCTCCATCTTTATAAGAGTTAACAAACTTGTACCAATCTAAAACGTTTACTACTGCTGTGTCAGGAGAATAAGAGTTCTCTTTTCCTAATACAAAGATTTGAGTTTGCATAGCTCCCAACAAATCAAAAAAGTTAGCGTCTTTAATAGTTGTCCCTATTGGAGCAGCTACGTTAGTAGCACTAAATTCAGAAGAAACAGAATCTATAGAGTTTAATTCTTCTCCTGTTCCTGCACCTAATAGAATTTGTTGGTCCAATCTGAATAATACAGAATCATTAATTAAGGCCTGTAATCTACCTTGGACAAATGGATAATCATTAGCATAATCAGAACAGAATTTAAGTGTGTCCTTAATTTTCTTAGTGCTGATATTTTGCGTCTTGATTGTTTCACTAGACTCCCCAGGGGCTACCGTACAAGTTGCAACGTTACCCGCAGCTCTTGTTACTGTTTCCTGCTCTGCATACTTGAAAAATTCCCCGTTATAATTGATACGACTAAACAAATCAACAAATACAGTCTTCTTTTTAGGAATATCAGTAATACCTGATCTCATTGGAGCGAAATCTAAACCGCTGTCAATGTCTCCGTATGTTGCGGTAGCTTTGACCTCAAACTTTACAGGGTTAGCACCGTTAGACTTTAAAGATAACGCTTTTAAGCCTTCTGCGTTTTTCTCAAATACCTCATCTAAACCTCCCTCTTTTTTAGGGGATGATTTAACCTCTTTCATTTTAGATACCTCTGTGCCTAGTTTAATCACTTCTTCTTTAGCTGATTTTAATTCAACTTCTAAAGAGTTTGATTTCTCTTCAAGATCAGATACTTTTTTAATCTCTTTTAATTTCATTTCTGACTCAAAAGATTCTTTTTCTTTTAAGTAAGATGTTTGTGCTTCTGCTGTCATAGCTGAAACTTCTTCAATAGATTTTTTTACAAATTCCATTACAATAATAATAAAGGGTTTATACTCGTTTTAATTTGAACCTCTTTACCTTCATCTGTTTGAGTGGCTTTAACCTGCTCAAATGATTTCAACTGTTCTTCTAGTTCT
>JAAHTG010002528.1_pt1 | contig 10286 bp, 21 predicted proteins | sample 6116081 | NCBI WGS metagenome assembly JAAHTG01 (sample SAMN13939989, study PRJNA603662) | sponge metagenome | isolation source: marine sponge | host: Mycale hentscheli | place: New Zealand | collected 2005
GATCATTTCGTCTAGTATATCATTCCATTCTTGTTCTGCCAAGTCTGCTGGATATCCGTGCTTTGTAGCTTTCAACTGTACTAGCATAGGTAAGATGATATGAGCAAGAGTATGATCCATACTCCAAGTATCATACTTGTCTATATGTATGCTAACTTTTTGTTTAGGAGTATATCCAAACCAGTCATACAACCAGTGATGATAAAACCTCCAGTTTGGATACATGCCAATTTTAACTTTCATTGATTTACAAACTCCGGCCATTGCTGTTCAAAAAGTTCAGCGTGATCTGCGTTTTCAAAAAAGAAAGTATGTTCATAAACATTGGTCCATGTTGTCATACTCCATTGATGTCTCTCCAAGTTTCTCCTACACCAAGTTTTACCTTGTGTGTCCAAGTCACTGTGGAGTCGTACAGGGTTGTTATTCCCTGTTCTCATCCAACGCTGTTTGTATTCAGCGATTTCTTGTGGTGTCATTTTAACCTCTTAATGCATTGTTTGATAGTTTGAAGGATCGTTTGGGTCAACATCAAAGTAAAGTTTACAAACACTTACAATGCTTGGAGGAAGTTGTTCTGCGTCTTCCAGATGTTTTGGTACCCATATTCCTTTTATATTTCCATCTTTGTCTATAATAAGTCCATAGTCGTCTTCTTCGAGCGTTTCTGAAAAGCCCATATAGTCATGTCGTGCCATATTAGTACTCCCTATGTTTTGTATTGTATTTACTCGTTTGGCTTCATACCTTTTCTTGCAAACTCTTTTGCTCGTTTGATTTGTTGTTGTTCAGTAAGCCTACTGTTTTGTAGATGTTGCCTCCACTTACGAACAAGTTTCTTACTATCATCCTTGGATACCTTGAACATCTTCTCGTACCTTCTTAGAAATAGTTTTATGAATACCAGGATTAACTCTCAATACGTTTGGCATCATTTCGTGTCTAACATAGTTTCTAGTATAATGTATATCTTCATTGCTGTCATCCTTAATCCACGGTACATTGTTTAATCTACACCACATTTCCAAGTCACGTTTGCGTGTAAGACGAAACGGCCGGACCACATAGTTACGACGATACGGGATCCATTTGCCAGTGCCATGCATACTGCTCCACACCCAAGTTTCCACACAATCATCCAAATGATGACAAGTAATAATGGTGTTTCCAGCAAACTTGTTGAGGAAAGCATAACGCTGCTCTCTCCACCATTCTTCTCTACTAGGACCCGGCGGCACTGTGCCATGCGTTTCACCTGTGGTAACAGGAATGCCTCTACGCATACAATATTCTTCTACAAACTCCTTTGCTTGTCGGCCATGCTCAGTACCGTGGTCAAAGTGTAGTACATGTACATCGTGTTTGCGTCTTAGAAAGTCTAGTGCAGCCATGCTATCAACACCGCCACTACAAGCTAGGTATACCCTACGAGGAAGTTTACCTTGTAGTTTAATCATTATCGTTGCACCATTCTTGCCATCTAATGATTTCCATGTTGGCGCCGCGTCCTTCTGTTTTGATATAGCCATCTTGGATTAGGCTATCAAGTGTAGCTTCAACAATCTCTTCTGTTTGAGATCTACGTCCTACCCATGCACCAAATACAGTAAAAACCACTGCTGTTAAAAATAGAACTCCGTGTGCTGCTGTGAAAAAATCCATTAGAACTCTCCTTCAAAGTTTGTTTCAACTGCTTTAATATGTTTGCATTTTTTGTATGCAGGGCAATCGCAACTAAACCCTTTGTCTAACAGTTCAATATTGTATGTGTCGCCTTTGCTGCCAACAGCATTCCACACTGTGCCTACAGCCCAGTGTTTTTTAGTATTGATAATATCACTTGCGTATACCTTAGGTCCATACTTACTCATATTACACCTTTACTAGTTTAACATAGTTGATTTTATTAACTGTTAGATTTGTGTCTCTATCAGTTTGCTGTCCTTTAATATTGGCACGGAAGCCAAACATTTCGCCTACTTTGTACTCAAACTTGTTGCTAAACATAACCAAGTTGCCGTTGAAGCCAGCAGTGTAAAAGAATGTTTCATAGTTGACACTGTATACACGTTTGAGAATCTCCAACTCGCCAATAATCTTTTTGTCTGTGATTGCACGGCTTTCTGCAAACTCTGTTTTAAGTCTGCGCTTGTACATTTTATCATCAAGTTCACGTTCAACAAATGCTGGAAGGTATGCAATAAGTCCTGTTTTATTAGACGGAACGTTGTCTTGTGAATATGCTTCAAACATATCAGCTTGAAAGTCGTTAAGATCACCTAACCCAAGAAGCGTATAACGGCGCATGTGTTTATCTGCGGCAGCTAATGCAACATGATCTTCATCAAGGATCTTTGGCATAATAAAATCGCTTGGAACATATGCTTCTTTGTCTTTGTTGTATGAAAGAGCAAATTTTACAATTTCTTTGTTGCTAAATTTTGTAGGGTTATTTTCACTGAAACGTTGTGTTTCTTTAACATAGCCGTTGTTGATTCGATATGCTGCAAATGCAAGTAGTTTTACCTGAGTTGAATCAAACGTTTCTTCAAAAACATTGTTTAAGTTTAAAGTCATGATGTGCCTCTGTGTGTTTGTGCCTATACACTTTTATAGCATACAGGCACACACTTGTCAACCAACTACTTCACATAATCCATTAGCAAATACATCAACTGGCTTTACTATTGTTGAATGCAATAGTATCTCTTTGGCTGCTTTTGCTGTACGAGTGTCGTTGCCATCTTCGTCTTTTTCAGTAGCTCTGCGTCCAGCTGTATATTTTATATCAAAGTAACTATCGTTCAAATGTGCTTTGTGTGTATCAAAGAATCCATCTTGTGCATCATCTCTATTACAATAAAATACAATATCGCCTTGTAGATCTTTTTGTACACAATACTCAATTAGAGTCTGATGATCTGCATCTGTAAATCCTTCACCATAACTTGTAAAGCTGTCTCTATACGGTGGATCATAAAAGAAAAATGCACATTCTCCAACTACAGCATCACTTGCTACTTTCCAGTCTCCGCAGTAAATGTCTACCTTTTGTAAAAACGTGTGCCACTCCATTACATTTTCTTTGTCATACACTGTTGTCTTCTGATTGCCTAATCCAAAAGGTGTATCAAATCTACCATTTGCACGTATAGTAGTTTGCCAAATACCATTAAATGCTGTTTTCATTAAGAAGTAAAGTGTAGCACTTTCTTCTGTAGCAGTCCAGTTGTGTACATTGGTTGCATATGGTGTACGAAGGTTGTAAAACCATTCTTTACGTGTGGCTTTATCTAAAGGAATGTATTGTGCTTCAAGTGCATCCATACGTTTAATAAAGTTATCAATGTCATATTTAATAGCATTATAAATGCCAACTAGTTCATCTTTAACATCGTTGATAACAAATCTTTTTACATCCGGACAGTTTTCATATACCCAAATAGTCATTGCACCGCCACCAAAAAACGGCTCGACAAATGTGTCATATCCGCTAGTTGGAATACCTGGATTATCCAAGTACTTTGGTATCATTTTGTTTTTTCCGCCTGCCCACATATATAATGGTTTCATAACGTTCCTTCCAATGTTTCTTGCATTATAGCACTAACTTGATTAAATGTAAAGCCTTCAGGTGACATATAGAACTTGACGTTTTTGCCTAGCATGATATTTGCTTTGCGTCGAAGATTATCCAAGCATTGTCCTTCTGCAGAACCTGGCCCTGAACAAAACGTTACATATACTACATCTGGATTAATATGTTTTGCTGTACAAGCATTGTCCCACCAACGTTCGTATGCGTTGCCACCGAGGCCCTGTTTCTTAGCTTCAAATACTGCTACTAGCTTGTCTCCTTTGAACCAAGCACCACCATCTGGCGCAAATCCAAAACAGTTGTCGCCAACATATTTTATTTTATCTTCATAAGAAAACTGCTTGATCATCTTAAGATCGGGTATTTGTGTATTGTCTCGAGATTCTTTAAGCTGTTTATCTAACTTAGAACTATCAGCATCCAGTGCAGTTGTTCCGCTTTGGATGCCGCCTTTGAAGTTGTTTACACGTTGTGACATATGATGCCTTTCTATTTTTGCCTTAATATTAATATAACGTCTTTAAAATAAACGTCAACCGTTTTTATACTTGTGTCCATTTTAAATGAGCAAGACGTTCTTTTTCTGCCCAGCGGATAAACAATCCTACTTCACGTCCGTGTGCTTCTATCTCCCACGGAAGATCCCAGTAGCTTACTTTGTCAGGATTGTATGTTTTGCCGCACCATGTATCGTGTACTGGATGCAACTCTCTGCGAGCATACTGTTTAACATGCACCATCTCGTGTGCAAGTGTTTCCAGCATTTTACGCTGTGTCAATGTCTTATCTAGTTCTATTTCAAACTGTCTGTTATTGTCAAGTTCCAAGCAATAGCCCATAGCACCCTTGGGAGAACATAGTTTTACTTCTATTTCGAGAGTACGCATACGTGGCATTAGAGTATCGATGCAAAACTGTACCATACTCTCTACATACTTACGTTGCTTGGGTTTGCCGCCTGTTACTGTGATCATGTTATTGCCCTAAGTTTGTTAACTTGTATATAATATAACACAAGATCTATCAGCTGTCAACCTTAGATTCTAAATGTGATTCGACCTTTGTCTAAATCATACGGAGTCATTTCTATTTTGACTTTATCGCCAAGAACCAATCTGATTCTAAAGCGCCGCATTTTGCCTCCTGTATAACAGGTTACGATGTGTTTATTTTCAAGTTCTACCTTGAACATTTGATTTGGTAGCACATCTACAATGACACCTTCTATTTCTATCGTGTCGTCACTCTTTGCCATTCTCTACCTTAGTTATGGATATGACTCCGCGTTCTACTTTTATCTTCAACGTGTCTCCTTCTTTCCACCCTTGAGATTCCATAATCTCAGGAGGTATTGTCATGTTAACATTTTCCGGATCTCCGTCAATGTCTTGAAATATTTCATCTGCGTTGTATGTTAGTTTATTTACCATTAGTTTTAACTCCAATAGTATTTAACATTTTAACAGCATCAGGAAACTCGTCCATTTGTTCAATAGACTCTTCTAGATTGTCCTGTGTGTCAATGATTGACATTGCATCTATTTGTTCCCATAGAAGAGAGTGTGTACGATAAGGTTGATTAATCTGAGCATGAATGCTCCAATCGATTTTTGCTGGTTTTTCAAAGTTATTCATATCAAACTTTCCAAACATGAGCAGAATATCCTTTTCCGTTAGTATCACCGCCTGCGTTATCAACTTCAACTCCGTCATACTCGATTGATGTAACAGTGTCTTCGCCGTTTAAATATTCTAGTGTATAAACTTTGAGTTTCTTAGGATCAAACTCACCTACAGTTTCAATAACACCATCAAAGAATGTACCTTTTTCGCTTGAGTACATCTGTGCAATATATTCTGTACCTTCTGGTGCTTCGTCTTCACAACCCATGTCAGTTAGTTCAAGTTCATAATCACTTTCTTTTTCAAGTTCGCCTAACATGTCTGAGAGGTTTTCGCCTTCAACAACACTAGCAACATGACTTGCACCGTATTCCATTGAATCAACTTCATCTACAACTATGTATGCACTACCCCATTCAACACCATACGAGTGTTCAAACTCTGTGTGCGACTCATACCCAGGACGCTTGTAGTTGTCGTTGTCTGTATTATCATGCAAGAACTGTGCTTCTGGCGGTACGCTTTCGATGTTGTCGTACTCGTCTTCTTCTTCGCCATCACTGTTCATATAAGTGCTTAGATCATAATCACCGTGTTCTTCACAAACGGGTTGCCAAAAGTCATGTGCTTCCTTTGTAATAGTCATGTACGCACTTTCGCCACCATATCCGTTTAGTTGGATATTATAGAACCGTGGACCTTTGAGTGTTTCAACCAGTTCTTGCTTTTCTTCAGTAGTAGCCATTCTTTGATTCCTTTTGATTATCTTCAGTTAAATATACAACAAGTTAAAAGGATTGTCAACCTTGAAGAGAACATTATTTGTAGTTACATGTCAGCACGACAAATGGAAGTTTGAAATGATGTGTCGTAGTATTGGTGCATTTTTAGAGCCATGTCGTATAGTTATTGTTCACAACGAAAGTGACAAAAAATACAAAGAATGGATGGAATGGTTTAACAACATAAACGAAAACTTTCTTTCCAAGTTTAGTGTGGTTACATATCCTGCTAGTAAGTTTTGGCCTGAAAACATACCTGATCATTTGCATTACGAACTAGAACTAGGTGGCTGGGTCAGCCAACAGATGTTGAAAATATTAGGACATTCTGTTATAAAAACAGATGAATATTTGATACTAGATAGTAAAAACTTTTTCTTTCGTCATTATAATATTGACAATACACCGCCTTGCAATGCTCATGGAAACTGGACACTTGAAGGTGTTACTGAATGGACAAAACTAAGTTGTAACAAACTAGGACTGATATATCCTGGCCATCATTTAAAACTAAGACCCAATGTTACGCCATATATATTTAAAACCAATGTTGCAAGACGTCTAGTAAAATACTTTAGCAGTGATTTAAACTTTTATTGCTGGTTTGCTGAAACTGCACTATTACCCGAAACAAGTCCAGCTGAGTTTATTCTTTATGATTTGTTTGAACTTAGACTAAGACAACGAGTAATCGATGATAATCTTCCAATCACATATTCAACTATTTGGAGACATCATATATTAGATGAAGGAAAGACACCTAAACAAATAGCAAATGATATAATACAAGAATATAATAATAATGTAAAGCCATGTCCAATATCAGGATTTCACAGCGGTGTTGATTCATTGTTAACAATGAAAGATGTTGAGGATATATTGGCAATACTTGGTGTTGATTTTATAATGCCAACAAATTCTTTGGGTCCTTTTTAATAAATACATATAGCAAAGCGTGAGGGCGCTCAAAGGAGAACTAATGGATTTTTTAACATTAGTGGGTGATGTAGGCTTTCCTATTGCAGGAGCACTAGCAGCAGGCGGCTTTGTTTTTCTTACATTGAAATTCATACTTGCCGGTGTTACCGGAAGTGTAACCACAATCAAAAATATTATTGGATCTTTGGATAATCGTGTTCAAACAATGAACAACGATCTTGTTAAAATAGATGCATTACTAAGTTATGCTCTTAACGTGAAGCCAAATATAGATCGTATAGCAGCCAACGAAGGAAAAGAAGATGCCAGAAGAGATTAAAGTAGACGACAAAGGCAAAATGGAAATACAGTTACGCATACTAGGCAACGAACTAGTAGCAATAAAAATGTCAGTTGATGACTTTAAAATGAAATGGCTGTTTGTAGGCATTGTTGCTATGTTAGCAGTTGGATGGGCGGCTAGTAGCTTTGGACCAGCACTTATAGGCATGTTCGGAGAATAAATGGAGTTTGATCTAGCCAAGGTAGTAAGCGAGTACGGTTTTCCTATTATTGCAGCAATGGGTATGGGATATTTTATATTCTTTATCTGGAAGTGGGTAACAGAAACTATTGACCCTGTACTAGGCGAAACAATGGGTACACTAATCAAACTTGTTGATCGTGTGCGTATGCTAGATAACGATATGATACGACTCAACAGCAAACTCAGTATGGTGCTGGAACATCGTGCTATGCTAGACGATGAGCGCAAAGACGAACTCAACAACATTGTAGCAAAATATCAAAGCACCAATCAGGTATTCGACAGCACCGGCAATCCTGATGCACCAAAAACACAACTAAAGAAAAGAACCAGCAGATAAGTATCTACATGAGGTACTATTTAGGCCAATGTAAATACAAATGGACACATGCTAATACCAATATGGAACACATATGGATACGGCGAGAACTTGGCGAAGAACTTTACAAAACTATAGAAAGCAACAACTGGGAATGGCATCTATTGCGTAGTAGCAGTACAAGTTTACCTGGAGATACGTACTGCCGTTGCGATATATATGTTGACATTGATGATTCAAAAAACGCCATGTTATTTGCATTAAAGTATTCTCACGCAAAGCCAGTGGAGAGAGTTTAATGATGTGGATGGATTACAATATAATGCAAGCAGGTTCAAACTTTAGGATTGAAGGTGATTGGCCTGGCGAAGTAATGGGTTTAGACAGGCAAGGAAATCCTGGTAATAAAAATCATCCGTTGTATCAACCTGGCGATGTGTTTATAGTAGATAACAATGGCTGGTTAGTTAAGACCGACGACGTTAACGCACTGTTGTTAAAGCACGAGAGTAACAAGAAGAAACAATCTCAGCAACCTGATCAGAACACATAGTTTCGTAATGTGTATGTGGAACTTCTATGTGTTCCATATCAGTTCTATGTGTCATTGAAGCAAGTGTAACAACACCATCGTTAGGACCATTGTGATATGGTACACTACCAGTAATGCTTACTATCTGCGTCCAAGGTATATCCAACTCTATCTCATGTGCTTTTTTGATAGGATCACTCTTGCGTCCAATATCTCTAAATAGTGGATAACTTGGCACAACATACTTTGCCCAATCTGCTGTGCTACTACCTCTAAACGGTGTACTAATACTTACACCACCTACTACACGCAAATATTTGGTTAGGTGTAGTGCGTACAACCCGCCCATGCTGTGCCCTACAACAAAGTGTGGGCCTCTGTTTTGACACTGCTCTGTTATCATATCCAAGTTGTCATAAAATCTATCCATGCTTGAATAGTTGACCATAATCTCTTTTGAGAACTGTGTCTTACTCTGTAAGTATCTAAAACTCAAACTTGTTTGATTTGCACCGTGAAGCCATATTACATTAATATCTTCAACGTTTTGGCCTTTGTATTCAGCACTGTTGCCGAAGAAGTTTTTGATATAGTTTAGCATACACTATTTACTTGTTGCAACAAAGACGCCGTTCCAATCCGATGGTAAGTCCTGTGTTTTCATATACTCGCAACGTTCAATCCACATGTCGTAGCAGCCTTCCATTTGTCCATCAAATGCTCTACGTATCATTTTACATTGTGCTATTGCTTCATCAAACAGTTGCATACGATAAAGATTGTGCAGTTGACCGTGATGTTTTTGTGCTGCTTTCCAACTAGGCTTTGTGTTGTCCAACACTGTGTAGATAGCTAGTCCTACACTTTTGCCTTTGACTTGCAAGTCATCTACTTTGAGATAAAAGAAATCATCCTTTGTCTCTTCATACGTAGATTCTCCAACAAGTAGTAGACATCCGTACTCTTTACACTTGCTTTCTACTCTTGCTGCGGTGCTGACAGCGTCTCCAAGGACATCATATGAATGACGTTTAGTACTTCCCATCTCACCAAGGTACCCCAGCCCTGTGTTGATGCCAGCGCCCATACCAACAGCAGGACGACCATCAGGTATAATAACTTCTTCATTAAACTTCTCCACTGCTTTAAGCATATCTAAGCCGCACTGTACTGCTGTACGAGCGTGGTTAGGATCGTCTATAGGCGCATTGTGTATATGCATACTTGCATCGCCTATATACTTGATTATCATTCCGTCTGACTCTAACACTGGTTCTGTAATAGCATCCATGTAGCCATTCATTATGCGTGTGAGCCCTTGTACGTCATCACCAAAACTCTCACCTAATGGTGTAAAGCCACGCAAGTCTGAAAACACTATGCTTACATCACGTTTAGTGCCCAACTTAATAAGCTCTGGCGACTCCTGTAGTAGTCTAACCACTGTTGGCGATGCATAACCTTCGAATTGCTTTTTGATGGCTTGCTTTTGTAAGAATTCGTCGACGAATTTGACAACGTATCGTTTGAGCCCAACGAGCAAGATGAAAGCACTGATAACAGCACCATCGATAAGAATATTTTGTGTATTGAAAACATATATGCTCCCTCCTATAAACCCGCCCACGGACAACACAAAGAAGGCTATGCCTACAAATGTCCAACGGGCGAGCACGATTAACAGTACGCCGGCTGCAACTAGAGCTGCTAGTTCTGCCCACTGCTCTGCGTCTGGATGTCTGCTAATATTTGATTCATTAAACACTGTTCCTAGCATTGCTGCTTGTACTTCATGTGGAAATACACTGCCTGCTGCGGTTGCTAGTGGCTGTGTAAGCCCTGCTGCTGTTGGTCCTACAAACACGATACCGCCAGCAAAGTCATCTGGTAAGTCTACTGCGCTTACGCTTTTGCTGCGTTGGCTCCAGTCAATCCACACTTCGCCTGTTGGTGATGTTTGTATCACA
>JAAHTG010002530.1_pt1 | contig 10280 bp, 13 predicted proteins | sample 6116081 | NCBI WGS metagenome assembly JAAHTG01 (sample SAMN13939989, study PRJNA603662) | sponge metagenome | isolation source: marine sponge | host: Mycale hentscheli | place: New Zealand | collected 2005
TCCTGATGAGGACTGATTTTAACAAAAGAGTAGTTTATTCAATAGATATAGCTAAGATTGATGATGTTATCTCTCGAATATTAGTACTATTTATTTTGGCAAAGGTATTGGACTAACCCACTCTTTTTTTATTGATTCATTAAATTTTTCTAACTGTTCATAAAATGTTTGTGAATCTCCTTTTTTGATCATAAAACATACTCTTTTTTTATCTGAATATCTTAGTCCTCCCATCATATTTACTCTGCCTCTTCTTCTTTGTCCTTTAACTTTTTTTCTTTTTCCTTTTTTCGTCCATGTTCTTCTTCTTATTACTCTTAAACTAAAACCACATTCATCCCAAAACCATATCTGAAGACCTTCTGGATATTCTTTTTCTTTTTCTATATATTTATCTAATTTTTCTTTAAATGCTTTTCTTTGTTCTTTATTTTGTTTATCTTCTAAACTGTATTTTCCCCATATATAACTATACTTTTTTCTCTTCATCTGATAAAAAGTTTTTTATAGGCATTGTTTTTGAACTTTATATTTTATTTTCCCAATTATATCCAATATTAGTGCGTCTTAGCTTACCCGAAGATTTTGCCCTAGTACTCCGCACCAGAATTAAATGAGATTATTCAATTTATTTCATTAAGGGCTTACCAATATAAGTCCAGCGGAAAGGTTTTGCCAAATTTTCATTAAAAAAATCGGCGTTGCTGATTTGAGGTATGATTCATATTTAGACATAAAATAAGATTGTTGGAAACAAATATTCTCATTCAACAGCGATCGTTATGTAAATAGAATAGGAACATCTCCAAATTTGAGATAATGAATTAACAATGAAATAGAATACCTTAACATTTGTTCTGATTTAGAGTAACAAAGAGTTTTATAGCTATCTGGTAAAAGTTGTCCGACACTTTTGACCCAAGTGATCACGGTGGTATGATGAACCCCTTTGATTCTTTCAATAGCTCGAAAACCCATACCATTAACATACATTTTCAGGCATTCACGTCTAAACTCATCACTATAACCTCTTGTTATGCCATTATGTTTGACAAATTGTCGACCACATTCAACACAAATATGGTTTTGCTTACCTTTTTTGATTCCATTTTTCTGAATATGCTCAGAACCGCATTCTGGACATTTAGTCATGGTTAGTCTTTCCATTGTAACGACGCTATACAACAAAATCATACCCTGATTCAGCAACGCCCAAAAAAGTGTTCATTAGCAATCATTTTAGCTTTTGAACACTTTTTAGTTTTATCTTGAGAAACAATAAAGAATTTAAGCTTTAATTGCTAACTCCACAACTTTACCGAAAGCTTCTGCATCTTGAATCGCTAATTGTGCTAACACTTTACGATTCAAATTAATATTAGCTTTATCTAACTTATTAATTAACTGGCTATAACTAATACCATGAATTCTAGCCGCCGCATTAATACGAGTAATCCATAAACGACGGAAATCTCTTTTTTTCTTACGACGATCGCGATAAGCATTACGTAAAGCCTTCATTACCTGTTGGTTAGCTGTACGGAATAACTTAGAATGAGAACCACGGAAACCTTTAGCTAGCTTAAGAATTTTTTTACGTCTTTTACGGGCGACGTTACCTCTTTTTACTCTAGTCATTTTTATTGAGAATTTAATGGTTATTTAGACAATAAAATCGATATAAGTGCTTTTATTTAAGAATAAGGCAACATTAAACGAACTTCTTTTTCATCACTTTCATGAACCAAAGTCAGATTGCTTAAACGACGACGTTTTTGTTCCTTACTTTTATGCTCTAGTAAATGATTTTTATTAGCTTTACGACGAACAATTTTTTTGCCACTTCCAGTAATACGAAAACGCTTAGCAGCAGATTTTTGAGTTTTTAGTTTAGGCATAATCTTACAAATTTTGACGCAATTTACTATTATATGATGTTTTAATTAACATTTATACAGATAGTTAATTAAATATGATTCAAAGAAAAATTATTTAAAGCTTGACTTCAATATCTACACCTGCAGGTAGATCAAGCTTCATTAGGGCATCGATGGTTTTAGACGAGGGATCATAAATATCAATGAGGCGACGATGAGTACGAGTTTCAAAATGCTCTCTAGAATCTTTATCAACGTGGGGAGATCTTAAAACACAATAAATTTTACGCTTAGTAGGTAAAGGAATTGGTCCTACAGGTCTGGCACTAGTACGATTAGCTGTTTCCACAATTTTGGTACAGGATGTGTCTAACAAACGACGATCGAAAGCTTTGAGACGAATACGAATTTTCTGTTGTTGTAAAGTTGCCATAATAGTTGATATTGATAATTTTCAAGGTACAGTTGAGAATTAATAATTAATTATTAATAATTTAGAAGACAAAATTAGGACGCACAGTGAACTTAATTTCAATGTACGCCCATAATTATGATTAAATTGTCCTAGGCTAAGATTTTTGCTACAGCACCCGCACCAATGGTGCGACCACCTTCACGAATCGCAAAGCGCATTCCTTGTTCGATCGCAATGGGGCAGATTAAATCTACTGTCATTTTGATGCGATCGCCAGGCATAACCATTTCAGCCGCACTACCATCATCCGCTGTGAAGTCACTGATACTTCCAGTTACGTCAGTTGTACGAACGTAGAACTGAGGGCGATATCCAGGGAAGAAAGGAGTGTGACGACCACCTTCTTCTTTTTTGAGTACATAAACTTCAGCTTCAAACTTAGTGTGAGGAGTAATAGAACCAGGTTTAGCTAAAACCATACCACGTTCAATATCTTCTTTTTGAACACCACGCAAAAGAACACCGACGTTGTCTCCAGCCATACCTTGATCTAAGGTCTTTTGGAACATTTCTACACCAGTAACAGTAGTACTACGGGTATCTTTGATACCGATAATTTCAATGGTTTCACCAACATTAACAGTACCACGTTCAATACGACCAGTCGCAACAGTACCACGACCAGTAATAGAGAATACATCTTCTACTGCCATTAAGAAAGGCTTGTCAACATCACGCTCAGGAGTAGGAATATAACCGTCAACTTCTTCCATTAAAGCCCAAATTTTGTCAGTCCAGTCATTCTCGCCTTTTTGAGTAGTGGCATTGCTGGTCATTTGTTCTACTGCTTTAAGAGCTGAACCTGTAACAATGGGAATCTTGTCTCCATCAAAGTCATACTCAGTTAAAAGTTCACGAACTTCTAATTCTACTAATTCTAATAATTCTTCGTCGTCAACTTGATCTTCTTTGTTTAAAAAGACAACTAAGTTAGGTACACCAACTTGTTTTGCTAAGAGGATGTGTTCACGAGTTTGAGGCATAGGGCCATCAGCAGCAGATACAACTAAAACTGCACCATCCATTTGAGCCGCACCAGTAATCATGTTTTTTACATAGTCAGCGTGTCCAGGACAGTCTACGTGAGCGTAGTGACGATCGGGAGTTTCGTATTCTACGTGAGCAGTGTTAATGGTAATACCACGTGCTTTCTCTTCAGGAGCAGCATCGATCTCATCATAGTTACGTGCTTTAGCTTGTCCAGCTGCAGATAAAGTTAAAGTAATAGCCGCAGTTAATGTAGTTTTACCGTGGTCAACGTGACCAATTGTACCGATATTAACGTGAGGTTTATTTCTTTCAAATTTTTCGCGTGCCATTGTTGTTGTTTTTTCCTTTTAGTTTAGTTAATAAATTTATAGAATTCCTCTATTTTTGGCAATGATGCCTTCGGCAACATTGCGGGGTACTTCAGCATACTGGCTGAACTCCATGCTAAATATACCACGTCCCTGAGTTTTAGAACGAATATCTGTGGCATACCCAAACATGGTTTCTAATGGAACATTAGCGGTAATTTTAGCTAAGCCATCTTCTGTATTCATGCCTTCAATTGTACCTCGACGAGAGTTAAGATCTCCTATCACATCGCCAAGAAAATTATCTGGAACTTCAACTTCAACTTTCATCATCGGTTCTAATAAAACGGGATCTGCTTTTTCAACTCCATCCCGAATCGCAATAGAACCAGCTATTTTGAAAGCCATTTCAGAAGAGTCTACATCATGGTAAGAACCATCAATTAATGTAACATGTACATCAATGACAGGATAACCCGCTATTATACCAGATTCACAAGCTTCTTTTATACCTTGTTCTACAGGGGGAATAAATTCTTTGGGTATAACACCACCAACTATTTTGTTGGTAAAATTAAATCCTTTACCTTCTTCTACTGGTTCTAACTCAATAACCACATGACCATATAGACCCTTACTACCACTTTGACGGATAAATTTTCCTTCAACGGTGACACTTTTACGAATGGTTTCTCGGTAAGCGACTTGAGGCTGACCAACATTGGCATCGACCTTGTATTCCCTCAACATTCTATCGACGAGAATCTCTAAATGTAGTTCACCCATTCCTGCAATCACAGTTTGATTGGTTTCAGGATTAATACTAACTTTAAAAGTTGGATCTTCATCAGATAAACATTGTAGTGCTTTACTCAATTTATCCATATCTTGAGTCGTTTTTGGCTCAACTGCTACGGATATAACTGGTTCGGGAATAAATAAAGATTCCAATAAAATGGGATCTTTATCATCACATAAGGTATCACCTGTGATGGTATTTTTCAAGCCAATTATTGCCCCCAAATCTCCTGCTCGTAGTTTTTCTACGTCTATCCTGTCATTTGCTTTGAGGATAATGAGGCGAGAAATACGTTCTTTTTTCTGTTTAGTCGCATTATAAACATAGCTTCCTTTAGCGAGTATACCTGAGTACACTCGTACAAAAGTTAAACGTCCAAAAGTATCAGATGCTATTTTAAAAGCTAAAGCTGAAAAAGATTCATCATCATCTGAATGACGAACTCCTTCTTCCCCATTAGGTAATATACCCTTGATTGCTTTAACTTGCGTTGGTGCAGGCAAATAATCTACCACCGCATCAAGAAGTAACTGTACACCTTTGTTTTTAAAGGCTGAACCGCATAGCATGGGGACAAGTTGACCCGATATTGTTCCTTGACGAATAGTCGCTTTTATTTGAGCTTCAGTAATTTCTTCTTCGGCTAAGTATTTTTCTAATAGGTTTTCGTCTAATTCTGCAATCGTCTCAATAAGATAACTTCTATATTCTTGAGCTACATCTTTTACCTGTTCAGGAATTTGGGTAACCGTAATATTTTGACCTAAATCATCTTCATAGATGTTGGCTTTCATTGTCACCAAATCAACGATTCCCACAAAATTATCTTCACTACCTATAGGAATTTGAATAGGGATAGCTGCGGCTTTTAAACGTTCTTTTACTTGTTTATAAACCTTTAAAAAGTTAGCCCCAGTACGATCCATTTTATTGACAAAGGCAATTCTTGGCACTTGATAACGATTAGCTTGTCGCCAAACCGTTTCCGATTGAGGCTGTACACCACCAACAGAACAAAATACCGCAATTACTCCATCAAGAACTCTCATCGATCGCTCTACTTCTATGGTAAAGTCAACATGTCCGGGAGTATCAATGATATTAATATGATGTTCTTTCCAATCGGTACTTATAGCCGCAGCAGTAATAGTGATACCTCTTTCCTTTTCCTGCTCCATCCAATCCGTGACAGCATTGCCATCATGAACTTCCCCGATTTTATGAACAATACCAGAGTAAAATAATATTCTTTCTGTCGTCGTGGTTTTACCCGCATCTATATGAGCCGCAATACCTATATTGCGAACTTTTTCCAGCGGAATCGAACGTGCCACTGTTTCCTCCTTTGATTGAAAATGAATCTATCGAGATCTTTTTTTATATTAGTTAGAATTCCACATTTTGTGTAATAAAAATTACTAATATAATCGATCAGTTAATCTGACTAACAGATCAAAAATTGATATTGAGAGACTACCCTTCTAATAGCGATAGTGAGCAAAAGCTTTATTTGCTTCAGCCATTTTATGAGTTTCTTCTCTTTTCTTGATTGCACTACCTGTTTCATTCGCCGCATCCATGATTTCATTGGCTAATTTCATGGACATGGTTTTACCGCCTCTTTTACGAGCAAACTGGCTTAACCAACGTAATGCTAAACTGGTACCACGAGAAGAACGTACTTCCATAGGTACTTGATAAGTTGCACCACCAACTCTTCTTGCCTTAACCTCGACTAAAGGTGTCAGGTTTTTGATGGCTTTTTCAAAAGTTTCCATAGGATCAGCATTAGTTCTTTCACCTACGATACTTAAAGCGTTATAAAGAATTCTGGAGGCAAGAGATTTTTTACCATTTCTCATAATTCGGCGAATGGTCATGTTGACCAAACGACTGTTATAAACTGGATCTGGTGGCACTTCCACCGTTTTAGCTTTGCTTCTACGAGACATTCAAATTATACCTTTTAATTTATGTTGTTCTTTTAGGTTAGCCAGTGGAGTTTTCTTCTTCTTTAGGACGTTTTGCTCCGTATTTAGAGCGACTCTGTCTTCTATCTTTCACTCCTGTAGCATCTAGAGTTCCTCTAACGATGTGATATCTAACTCCAGGTAAATCTTTTACCCTTCCACCTCTGATTAGTACTACAGAGTGTTCTTGGAGATTATGACCAATTCCAGGGATGTAAGCTGTTACTTCAAAACCGGAAGTTAAACGTACCCTTGCCACTTTTCTCAAAGCTGAGTTTGGTTTTTTGGGAGTAGTGGTATAAACTCTTGTACATACACCACGTCTTTGAGGACACTCTTTAAGAGCTGGTGATTTAGTTTTCTTCTGAATAGAGGAACGTTCGCTCCTAATTAGTTGCTGAATAGTTGGCATGAGATATATTTCTTATACAGCCTTTTTTTGTATATACATATATAATTTGCCCCCAGTTTAAAAACCAGTGACGATCTATAATCTTATCCTATTTTTTTGTTCATTGTCAACAGTTTTTTGACACTTCGGGCAGTTAGCGACTAGTTTTTGTGAGATAAGATCAGATTAAAATTGATCTTGCTTGAATTAGTTATTTCAAAAATTTCTTTGACGATCGCCAAAATTGCTAACAATGGATTTGTTTGGAGTTAAGGGTTGTAATTGCCAATGCTCTTGTAAATTTTTTAACAATATGTCTTGATTTCTTCTCATGGTAGGAATGCCGTTTCCATAGTTAATAATAGCAAAACAAACTTTTTCCCTCTCAATGGTCGGTATCACTCCAGACAAAGCACTTACCACTGCTAATGTACCTGTTTTACCTGCGATACCATCAGGAATATTACGGTCTTCGATCGTCCCTGTAATATCGACACCAGCCACGGGAAATAAATCACCTATATTAATGTCACTATTTTCGAGGGATTTGTCTAAAGCCATAAACATGCCACAGGCGGCGCGAGGAGAAATGCGGTTGTTCACGCCTAAGCCTGAACCGTTGATTAATAAGACTTCTTCTTCTGGTACGTTAGCAAATTTGGCAGCTATTTGGGCTACTCGTTTTCCACCACCAATTTTGTGGGCTAGAGATTCAGCGATGTAGTTATTACTGTAAACATTCATCAGTCGTAAGATTTCTTTGAGGGTTAATGATTTATGAGTCATTAGTAGTTGAGGGTTGTCTGGTTTTGCGATCGCAGTTTTGACGCTTCCTTCTAAAATAATTTCGGGACGAGGTATAGTTGGTCGAATAGTTTGATATTGTTTTTCGATAATTGGTGACCATTTTTGTGAGTTTAAAACTTCTTTAAATAATGTTCCCGATTCGAGGATATTCGTTTTATAGTTCATCTCCCATTTACCAACAATGATGAGATTTCCTGTAATTTTTTTTACTCCTAAACGTTGGAGATGATGACCAACGGAAATACCTTCTTCCCAGACAAATAAAGGATCTCCTTGGGTATCTATAATCAAGTCTCCTTGTAAACTACCTTCAATTATTTGTCCTGTGTGATAGAACTTTGTCAAGAAACGGTGATCTAGATCCCATGTTTGCAAAGATGCGATCGTCGTGGCAACCTTAGTTAAGGAGGCAGCAGGGGCAGGGACTTCTCCTCGATTGTTAGCTAAAGTTACCCAGTCAGATTGAATATAAACTCCTTGTTGGCTGGTGGCGAATCCTTTTCTGGCTATGTTTTTGAGATATTGACTAACGATTTTTTCTACTTCGGTGTCTTTGTCGGTGTTAATTTGGAATATAGAAGCTTGGTGCCAAGGTACTGTTTGCAGGGGTCGGAATTCGGCAGAACGAGAAGAGAAAAAGGACAAAGCTAGTAAACCAGAGATAAACATAGATGACGATCGAAGAATATTGAATTGTTGAACATCAAACTATAATCGTCAATAGTTGTCAAATGTTTTGGAAAAATTAATTAATTCAGTTTGAATCGGTTGTGGATTATGAGAATATAATCACGAGGAAAAATGAATTTTAGTACGCACAAGAAAAAACTTATAGAATCAATTGAAATAGCTTTATCGAAAGATAAATCTGATATGGTCAATGCTTTTAGATTGATACTTAGAAGTGCCAATAGTTTGTTCAAATCGAATATTTTTGATTTCTGGCTAGAACAAATCGAGCAAATTGAATTAACAGGAATACCGATGACACGCTATGGCTTGGAAGAGGCAAAAAATATAGTAAAGTCTTTAAAGAACGATATGCCAACGAATAAAAATTTGGAGTTTTCTCTATTAGATATTTGCGAATTTTTGTTTACATATAATAAAGAAGATGATTTGTGCGATCGACAATCACAATTTCACTATTATGTCGATGTTTCTAGTGGAATAGTTTTTAAACAAAGCAAATCGCGTATATTGAGACCACAGATAGATACTGTCAAAGAAACATCAGATATTCGTATTGCTAAAATTTCTGAACTAAATCCCAAGCAGTATGAATTGTTTAAATAATTTAGTGTCAATACTACTTGATGCAAAAGCTGGACGTAGTGTGCGTAATCTAATGCTCCAACATGTTAAAAACAAAAGTCAAGAAAATAACTAAACAAAATCACTAATGCGATCGCTTTTTAATAAAAAACAAAGGGTTAGAATACTTTTTGCGTAAGTTTTGCATTATTGCTAAGTAACTTAACGGCTAAAGTATCTTCTTTGCAAAAGTAATTATCAAAGTGCATTGATAAACTCTTCAATAGATACATTCGCTTGTTTCAAAATATTTTTGAGAGTGCCTGTTGCTAAAGTTTTATTATGCATTGGTACAACGCACCCTATTTCTTGATTTTTGACTTGGTTATTTTCTTTGACAGACATTTGCTTTTTTAGGATTATGTGACTACCTTTTTGCCTAATTTTAATAAATCCTAATTTTTCCAAAGCACGAACAGTTTTAATACTGGTAACTCTTGGTAATTTAGGCACTTAAAACCTCAAATGTAGTTAACAAACGAGGAGATATTTCAGGAAGAGGAAATTCTTCCAAATAAAGTTCAGTAGCTTCTTTTAAATTAGCGATCGCTTCTTCTATGGTATCACCTTGACTTGCAGTGCCTACCTCTGGACATTCTGCAATATAAACATCTTCTTCCCAGTAAATAATTGCACTAAACCGATAAGACATTTTACTGATAGATTGATTTTATAATTATGTATTGTTATTGTACAATGTTTTTCTTTGTTCTATTTATAGATTCGATACTTGAAGTATATATTCATGGGTAACTATTAAACAAAATTGTTCGTGTCATACTATTTATTATCGCCTCGAAAAAAACCTAAAAAGTCATCCTTGCAAAAAGCTTATCTAGGGGGATCTAAGGGCAATTTTAAGAATGTGACAAATAGAGAATAAAAAACAAGATAAATAAACATTTTACCGACAAAATTGACGATCATCTAAAGCACTAAGATTTGCGATCGCAAATCTGAGTGCTTCTAAACACCTACAAATATGACTCATGAGGTTTATAGTTGCTCAAACATAAGAAACTGAGTAACAACCTGAGATTTTTTTTATTTTTTTTATTGTTTATCTTCAGAAATATATCTTTTAATAGAAACAATAAGCAAAAAATAGATTATTTCTCAATCAAAAGGAGAATACAACCTTATGCTCTCAAGTATGATTAACAATGCTCAAAAATCCTCTCTAATTGATTTACCACAGAGTATTCAAAATTTGATTCAATATTTGTCATCAAGTCGTTATTTTACTTCTGAATTAATAAGTCAGTTTATCGAAACTGCTCAAATAGAACCAAAGGATTTATCTGTGTTCCTTGAGAAGACCCACGGCTATGCCCATGGGATGAATCACG
>JAAHTG010002531.1_pt1 | contig 10278 bp, 14 predicted proteins | sample 6116081 | NCBI WGS metagenome assembly JAAHTG01 (sample SAMN13939989, study PRJNA603662) | sponge metagenome | isolation source: marine sponge | host: Mycale hentscheli | place: New Zealand | collected 2005
ATTCATAGCCCACCCTTATCAGAGATAAATCCTGATTTCAACTTGGCATTACCCTATCATGTGCTCAGTTTCGATTGCCCACTCTTCGGCTAGACCCTTCAGGCGAAATGTTTGAGATGCATATTGTCCCTTGCGGCGAACCAGAACGCGCCAGCTACCTTCTTTCGTTTTGACTATGGTCGCCATGACCTGTACACCTTTTCTAAATCGTACAATTTCTGTACACTAAGAGATCAAAAGAGGTACAAAACCGTACAATTTGATCTAATTTCAGCCATGCCGCTCTTCGTTTGATCTTATTGAAATGTATCATAAATTACTGAAAAATAAAGAGAAAATTTTTGCAGTTGCCCCGATGATGGATTGGACAGATCGACATTGCCGATTTTTCCATCGGTTAATGACGAAACGGGCATTGCTTTATACTGAAATGGTTGTTTGTGATGCGATTATCCATGGAAATCGGGATTATTTGCTTGAATTTAACAAGGAAGAGCATCCAGTTGCGTTGCAGCTAGGTGGGAGTGATCCGGATAAATTGGCCCAGGCTGTGAAAATCGCCGGTGAATTTGGCTATGATGAAATCAATCTTAATGTTGGCTGTCCTTCAGATCGCGTACAATCAGGAGCGTTTGGTGCATGTTTGATGCGTGAGCCCGAATTGGTTGGTCGATGTGTTGCTGCGATGAAAGAAGTAGCTGATATGCCAATTACTGTTAAGTGCCGTATTGGTGTTGATGAACAAGATACCCAAATTGCACTTGATAATTTGTCGAGTGAAGTCTGGAATTGTGGTGCTGATGCCTTGTGGGTTCATGCTCGCAAGGCCTGGCTCGAAGGATTAAGCCCAAAAGAAAACCGCGATATTCCGCCACTGGACTATGATCGTGTGTATTCCCTGAAGGTCGAAAATACGAGTCATTTCATTGGGATAAATGGTGGTATTGAGAGTTTGATTCAAGCGAAAGATCATTTGCTGCATTGTGATGGTGTGATGTTGGGACGGGCTGCATATCACAATCCCTCTATTCTACGGTCAGCTGATCAAATCTTATTTGGTGATGATGCCGAAGCGCCTGGTTATGATGAGATTTTAGCGGCCATGTGTAGTTATATTGAAGAACATTTAGTAAAGGGCGGGAAGCTAAATCACATTACACGTCATATGATTGGGTTATTTCAGGGAAGGCCTGGCGCAAAGGTTTACCGCCAAATATTGAGCACGCGGACAGCTCAGGAAAATGCGGGGCCAGAAATTCTTGTGCAAGCTTTTGCTGCAGTTGAGAACAAATTGGAAGCTGCCTGAATTATTTAGCCAGTGATGCCAATTTGCTTTCACTTGCTAGCGCTGCGATTTGTTTGTTGGAAAGCTCAAATTGAACTTTCTCATCTGTTAGTTCTGCAAATTCGCCTTTTATTTCAACGATACCCTGGTGGTCATTTAAACCAACTATAATTTCGGTTACGTAACCATCTTCATCAAAAAACGCGTCCTCAATGTAACCAATCAGCTGGTTATCACTGGAATAAGCAGGCATACCCAACCAAGAGTCGTTGAGTTCGTGTTCTGCATATTCATCGTTTTCAAATTCAAATTGTGAAAAGCGTTCTTCATTGAAACTGCCTTCGGGTGCATAGGCGAGGGCTTCAAGTTTTGCCTCTGCTTCGCTTGCATCGGCGGCGAAGGCGGCTGGTGAGGCAATCACAGCTGTTAGCAAGATTGCTAGACCAGCTTTTCTTCCAAATGCTTTAAAACTCTTCATAACGAATGCCTTTCTTTAGTTTTCACTCCAGTTAGTAAATGAGTGAATTGTGATCATGTTTCGACTTTAGATTCACTTTCTATGAATGAATGTGTCAGATTGCACATAGGTGATTTAATGTGAATTGAAGCTGAATTTGGCAAAAAATTAACCATAAATTTTATTACCCTACGTAATAACGCGTTCGTGACTGCCTTTATATTGCCATGATTCATCGCGCGCTGTAGGTTCCATTTTATTGGGGCTTAGTGAAATTGGGACAATGTTTCTAAGTGTATGGAGTAGGTGACACATGTTGAATAGACGTAGTTTTCTGTCGGGAGTGACAGCACTTTCTGCTTTTTGTGGGCTGCCGTTGAGCGAAGCGCTTGCAGCAAAAAAGAAGAAATTTAAAGTAAATCCAAAATATCTGCCGCAAACTGTTCGATATAAAAGTCGTTATAAGCGTGGCACAATTGTTGTAGATGCCAGAAGTCGTTTTCTGTATCTCATTGAAGGTCGTTCCAAGGCTCGTCGTTATGGCGTTGGTGTAGGAAAGCTTGCCCTTTCATGGTCTGGCACGGCTAAAATCAAGCGTAAGGCTAAATGGCCTAGCTGGACGCCAACTCAAAATATGATCAAACGCGAACCGGCAAAGTACGCAAAATATGCTGGCGGGGTACCTGGTGGGCCAAATAATTCTTTGGGTGCTCGTGCACTGTATTTATATAAAGGTAATCGCGATACATATTACCGAATTCATGGGACCACAGCGCCGTGGACAATCGGTACAGCATCTTCTAATGGGTGTATCCGAATGATCAACGAGCACGTTACAGACCTTTATGAACGCGTTCCAATCGGAGCTACTGTCGTCGTTCTTTAGTACGTTCCGTATAATAAGTATTTTAAACCTGCTATAGGAAACTGTGGCAGGTTTTTTGTTGGCTTGACCTTACGCGTCTGGGCTCCCATAAGCACATCATCAAGATTTTAGGATAAACCCCTTGGACGTACTCCCACCAATATCTGATTTGTTACCCTTTATAGGTGCGCTTTTGGTTGCTGGCGGAGTTGCGGGTGTTCTTGCTGGTCTTTTTGGAATTGGCGGCGGCGCTGTACTGGTTCCTATTTTTTATCAAATGCTGGGTGTTTTAGAGGTAGATGAAGCCATTCGAATGCACTTATCAGTAGGAACTTCTTTGGCAATTATTGTTCCAACTTCATTGCGCTCATTCACGGGGCATAATGCCAAGGGTGCTGTCGATATGGAATTGTTGAAGTCTTTTATGATTGCTGTTCCTGCAGGTGTGGTTTTGGCAACCTTATTGGTAGCAGGTGCTTCGAGCGGCGTACTACGCACCATTTTTGCTGTTTGTAGCTTTGTGATCGCTCTAAAACTGTTGTGCGGAAGAGAAGACTGGAAACTTGCTGGTGATATTCCAACCGGGATTGGGAAGCATATTTCCGGCGCTATGATCGGATTCTTTTCTACCTTTATGGGAATTGGTGGCGGAGTATTTAACAATACATTCATGACACTTTTTGGGCGACCAATTCACCAGGCTGTTGCTACTTCTTCTGGCGTTGGTGTGATTATTTCTATTCCGGGCATGATTGGATATATCTGGGCAGGGTGGGGTGCGGAGCATTTGCCACCGTTTTCTCTTGGTTTTGTCAACGTTCTGATGGTGTTGATCATTATACCAATTACACTATTGGTGGCACCTATTGGTGTTAAGCTTGCTCATGCCTTGAGCAAGAGAAAACTTGAAATTGGCTTTGGGTTATTCTTGATTGTTGTTGCCGGAAGGTTTTTTTGCAAGTCTGATTTAAGAATTGCTTTCAGCTTTTTCCCTGGCCATGCGCTTACGACGTGTTTCGCGACGAGGTTTTTGTTCAACAGTTTCCAGGCGCGCTTCAAGACCATCCATGATTTTACTGCGTTCGTTGTTGGTGTATGTCATCCAGCCCGAGATTTCATCACGCGTACGACCACAGCCAAAGCAGTAGCCAGTTTTCATGTCCATTGAGCATATTAGGACGCAGGGAGATTGAATTGTGGACATTTTACCTATGGGACGACTCAATTTAGTGGACAATCAGTATCGAACCACAATATGCAATTGCAAGAGTAAAGATATAACAAATTCGGCATTGATATGTCGTATTAGCTAGAAAATGTAATGCAGCAGCGTGAAAGTGGCTTGCCATTTGATGACATTCGGAACTTGGTGGCAAATTTGCCAGAGTTGGACACGGAAGCAGCAAACCATACTGCTGGGCAACTGGAAGGCAATGCAAGCGCATTTGGTGAACTGTGTAAGTGGTATTCAGCATGCAGTGGAAGGTCTCCCACAATTCATTGCCCATCGGCAACACTCTTTGCTGGTACGCATGCCGTAGAGAATGCCCTCGATGGTGGCGCTTGCAGTGAACATTTATTGCAAGAAGTCACGCAAATTTCTGAAGGGTCAGCTTTCATCAATCGCTTGTGCCATCAACATGATGTCGGGCTAAAGGTATTCGACTTGGCTCTACAGATACCGGTTGATGATATTTCAGTTGGGCCAGCTCTTGATGAGAAATCTTGTGCAGGAACGATTGCATTTGGTATGGAAGCAATCGCTGGTGGTACAGACTTATTGTGCGTGGCTGCGTTGGAAGTGAAGCCATCACTTTCCTGCCTTTCCATTTTGTCAGCTTTGGGCGATGTTTCACTTAATGATCTAGTGAGTATTAGGAGCGGGCAAGATGAAAGCGTTGCAACAAGCCTTTCAAACGCACTGAATATCGTAAAAGGTCATTCCAGTAACAGTCTTGAAGTTTTACGTAGATTGGGTGGGAGAGAAACTTCTGCCATTTGTGGAGCAATTCTGGCGGCAAGGTCGCAACATATTCCAGTGATTATTGACGGGTATACAGCCATTGCGGCTGCGCTGGTTTTGCACAGGTTAGAACCTACTTCGCTCGATCACGTTAAACTTGCCCAGATGCCCGACAATAAAACGGTCGGGGATTTGGTGAACAACATTGGTCTTCAAGTTGTTTTGCAGTCGAATATCACTGATGTTGCAGAAGAGGGGCTTTTGGTTGCAGCGGGCGTATTGAAGTCTGCTTGTCTATTACTGCAGGGGAAACCTTAGATTTTCAGAATCAGCTAAGCAGCTTCTGTTTGTTTTGAATTAAGTGCAGGTTTATTGGTTACGCGATCTTTTGGTAAATAGGCAACTGCTTCCGTGCCTTCGCGCAATTTTGATTTGAGGTCGAATTTCCCCTGGTGCATTTGTAGCAACGCCTGAACAATAGTCAGGCCAAGGCCCGTGCCTTGCTCAGCATTATTTATCGCAATGGTGCCTTGACCAAAGGATGACAATACAACGGGGATCTCATCTTCGGGTATGCCAGGGCCCGTATCTTTAATCGAGATATATTGCCCACCTTTGGAAGTCCAACCTACTTTAACGGTGATTTCCCCTCCCGATGGGGTGAACTTAAGTGCGTTTGAAACCAGATTTAGCGTGATTTGCCGAATAGCTCGTTCATCAACCCAGATAGTCGGCATACCTTCTTCGAATTTTGTTGTGAGGGTCACGTTTTTTTGCTTCGCCTTAATGCCAATCATATGACAGGCTTCATCGACTACTGAGATGAGCTTCACTTTTTCTTCTTTTAGTTCATGCTTGCCAGCCTCAATACGCGAGATGTCCAGAATTTCGTTGATCAATTTCAGCAAGTGTGCGCCTGAGTTATGTATGTCGCTGACATAATCTTTATAGTTCTTGTTTTCCATTGGTCCCATGACTTCGTCGCGCATGATTTCTGAAAATCCAAGAATGGCGTTTAGAGGAGTACGGAGCTCGTGGCTCATTGTTGCTAAAAAGCGGGACTTGGCCAAGTTTGCTTCTTCTGCCCGACTGCGTGCTGCTTCAGAAATCGATTTTTCCGTTTCCAGTTCTGCGATCAGGATTTCCTTGGTCGTTGTATGCTCAAGCATGGTTATTACAGATTTTTTGAAGCGATTGGCAATTACATAAAAGAACACAATGGCAGAAAGTGATATGCCCCCCATGAGGATCATTGCAGGCTCATACGTTAAGAAAAATCGCGTCGCCAAAATTATGCTTGCAGGCGCAACCATTATTAGCGCTGTTTTTCTAAAGGCGTAAGTCAGCATGCAGGTGACGGCTTGAAAAACCAAAATTGCCGAGAATTGGACGATTGAATATTGATTGTCCGTGCAGGTTGCACAATCAATGGAGGTGTAGACAGCCCAGACAAGGGCAATTAACAATTGAGACCCAAAAAACAGGATGCGCCATTTTTTCAGGCTTTTCTTTTCATCACTTGCTTTCAGGTATTTTATTGAACCATAGCTGAGCAAACCATGGGCTATTATTGTGATTAAGGCCCATTGGCCTGACATATACCAACCTTGCCAATGCGAACTAACAATGGCGATTATTGCGATGAGAATTGGCATAACTAATACAGCATTGGCCTGGTGGCGCGCAAAACTCTTTAGAAGATCTTCCTCGTAAGCCATTGTTCCATCACCGATGGAAGCTAACCGCGAGCGGAAATCTCTTACAGCACTACTGGATGCAGTGCTTTTTTTTGAAACATCAACGATGTTTTTATCTGCCGATGTCGGAAAATGTTTCATAAAAACGGCCAAACTCAATACTAATTGGCTCAAATTTAAGCCAAAATCTAATTAAACGTATCTGAAAATGGTTAATATGATGTTAGTATTTAAGGTGGTGCATCACATTTTGGAGCGATTCTTTCTTTGCGAACACGAAGTAAAACAAGGGATTTTTTCTCAACATTGCTCATTTTGGTTTTGATGGCGGGAGGTTCTGTCTGGCTTGCCAAACAAAACGAAGTGAACCTGAAAGGGCAGTATAAAATTATTGATGGAGATAGCTTGATTGTGAATGGTCAAGAAATTCGGTTGCTTGGTATTGATGCACCTGAATATCGCCAAGAATGCTCTTTGAAAATGGCTCCAAGTATCCCTGTGGAAAGCGTTCTCGTGCTCATCTATTGAAGTTTGCCAAATCAGGTGAGCTAAATTGCAAAGGTTGGGAAGAAGATAAGTATCAAAGGTTGCTTGCAATTTGTTATGCAAATAATCTTGAGTTGAACCGACAGATGATACTTGATGGTTGGGCGGTTTCATATGGTGACTATGAAAGTGCAGAAGCGAATGCTCAACAGCGTGAAGCAGGGGTGTGGAAAGGTGATTTTGAAAGCCCATCCAGTTGGCGTGAGAGTGCAAGAGAGGCGCATTCAATAAGTTTCTTTTCAAATTTTTCTTTTTGGTAAGCCTTTGACAAATATACCATAGTTCTGAAATTGGAGATAAAAGTGAAGATTTATGATGGTGGTAGAGCCCCAAACCCTCGGAGAGTTCAAATCTTTTTGAAAGAAAAAGGCATCCAGATTGAAACCCAGCAATTGGATTTGAACGCACATGAGCATCGCTCGCCAGAAATGCTTGCTAAAAACCCGGTAGCGACTGTGCCATTTTTGGAACTTGATGATGGAACTGTAATTTCAGAAACAATTGCGATTTGTCGTTACATTGAGGAACATCATAAGGAACCTGATTTGTTTGGCAGTACGCCGCTTGAACGCGCAACCATTGAAATGTGGAATAGACGGGTTGAGTTTGGTTTTTTTCTTCGTGTAGCCCATTCGTTTCGTCATTTGCATCCTGGGGGAGCTGTTTTGGAAGGTGAGCAGATACCCGATTGGGGACGTAAAAATCAAAAGCTAGCAATTGAGTATCTAGATGTTCTCGAAACACAACTTGCCAGCAATCAATTTATTGCTGGTGACAAGTTTAGCGTGGCAGATATCACTACGATTGTGGCAGTCCAGTTTTTAAAACCAGCGCGCCTTGAAATTCCCAATGATGGACTAATGAACTTCAAGCGCTGGATGAAAGAAGTTACGGCAAGACCAAGTATGGAGTTGTAAAACATGAAAATTTCTGAGCTCCATCAAAAAATTGAAAATTGTCGCATTTGTGTGGAGCAGCCGATTGGTGACCCTTTGCCACATGAGCCTCGTCCTGTGGCGGTTTTATCTTCAAAGGCAAAATTAATGATCATTGGTCAAGCACCTGGAACCAGAGTTCATGCTTCTGGAAAACCATTTACCGACCCATCTGGCGATCGACTACGAGATTGGATGGGTATAGATGACAAGGTTTTCTACGACCCGGACAAACTGGCCATCGCTCCAATGGGCTTTTGTTTTTCTGGTCTTGACAGCAAGGGCGGGGATTTGCCGCCTCGTAAGGAATGCTCACCGCTTTGGCAACAACAAGTATTGGATGCAATGCCACAAGTTGAGTTAATCCTGCTTATTGGCATGTATGCACAGAAGTTTCATATGAAGGAGAATGCGGCCAAGACACTTACTGAAACCGTGAAGAATTGGCGTAGCGTTTATCACGAGTCTAAAATGCCTAAATTATTGCCCTTACCGCACCCATCATGGCGTAACAGTGGCTGGATTAAGAAGAATGAGTGGTTTTCGACAGATTTGTTGCCAGAGTTGCGCAAAGAGGTTTCACGTTTGGTCTAAAATTCTGCAATTTTCGATAATTCTTTTCCGTTTGTAAGAATTCAGTTCCAATATGTTTTAATATGTGGAATTGTATTCTTCTACATATGGAGGCATTCATGGACAAGACCGACAAGGCTATTTTGGCAATCTTACAGGAAGACTCAACGCTACCGGTGGCTGATATCGCCCGTAAAGTTGGTCTTTCAACCACGCCTTGTTGGCGCCGTATCCAAAAACTTGAAGAAGATAAGGTCATTAAAAAACGCGTTGCCATTCTGGATCCTGAGAAAGTAAATGCTGGCGTAACGGTTTTTGTTTCTATCAAGACAGATAAACACAATGAAGAGTGGCTCAAGCGTTTTGCTGAGGTGATTGTAAAATTCCCCGAAGTGGTCGGATTTTATCGTATGAGTGGTGACATCGACTATCTATTGAAGGTCGCTGTTCCTGACATCAATGCCTACGACCTTTTCTATAAACGTCTTGTATCTAACATCGATATTGAAAATGTATCTTCAGCGTTTGCCATGGAGCGTATAAAAGATACGACCCATCTGCCACTTGATTATGTGCGCGTTGATAAAGGATAGCATTGAAGAAATTCCAACTCAGGTTATTGAGTTGGAATTTTCTGTTTAGTTATCCAGCATTTTTCAATCGGGCCAATAGACTTGAAGTATCCCAACGGTTGCCACCCATTTTTTGAACTTCTGAATAAAACTGATCTACCAGCGCTGTTACGGGCAGGTTGGCTCCATTTTGTCTCGCCTCATTAAGGCAAATTGAAAGGTCTTTTCGCATCCAGTCAACAGCAAACCCGTGCTCATATTCACCAGCATCCATTGTCTGCCAACGGTTTTCCATCTGCCAGCTTTGTGCGGCACCCTTGGATATCACGCCCATCACTGCCTCGATATTCAAACCTGCGTTTTGGCCGAAATGAATGCCCTCAGATAAGCCTTGTACGAGGCCCGCGATGCAAATCTGGTTGACCATCTTTGTTAGCTGGCCACTGCCGGCTGGACCCATATGGCCGACCATTCGAGCGTAGCAGTCGATTACCAGTTTAGCCTTTTCGTAAACCGCTTCATCTCCACCAATCATAACTGTCAGCACGCCATTTTCTGCGCCTGCTTGCCCACCAGAAACTGGTGCATCAAGGAAATCAAATTTTTTTGCTGCGGCTGCATCATTTAACTCGCGCGCGATTGCTGCTGACGCTGTTGTGTTGTCGATGAACACCGCACCTTCGGCAACGGTTTCAAATGCGCCATCTTTTCCCAGCGTTACGCTTCGCAGATCATCATCATTGCCCACACAACAAAATACATACTCGCAATCTTTTGCTGCCTCTGCTGGCGTCTTACCAAAGCTGCCGCCAAATTCTTTTACCCATTGCTCTGCTTTAGCAGTTGTACGGTTGTAGACAGAAACTTCGTGCCCAGCTTTGGCGATATGACCGGCCATTGGGTATCCCATTACGCCCAGTCCGATAAAAGCAACTCTTGCCATTTAAGATTCCTTCCTGTCTAAAATAATACAATCCAATTTTTAAAGTAAGTGAGAGATTTAATAAAGCAATGCGTAAAGTTTTTAAATGGTTGTTTGGCATAAGTGTTTTGCTATTTATGGGGGCAATCTTTCTGGGTGCAGTTGCTTATGGTGTTTTATTGCGTTCCTTGCCCAATGATAGTGGATCTATGAAACTTGCCGGACTGGAGGCTTCCGTAGAGGTGGTTTTCGATGAGCACGCAGTTCCTCATATTCAGGCCGGATCCATGCTGGATGCCATGCAAACGCTCGGGTATATTCATGCGCGGGAACGTTTGTGGCAAATGGATTTTCTGCGCCGCGTAGGGTAAGGTCGTTTGTCTGAGGTTTTAGAGGTAATGCCAAGTCGATTTCAGGATTTATCTCTGATAAGGGTGGGCTATGAATATTCCTGTTACTATGC
>JAAHTG010002533.1_pt1 | contig 10276 bp, 21 predicted proteins | sample 6116081 | NCBI WGS metagenome assembly JAAHTG01 (sample SAMN13939989, study PRJNA603662) | sponge metagenome | isolation source: marine sponge | host: Mycale hentscheli | place: New Zealand | collected 2005
CCATTGTCTGTAAATACTCTTATACCATAAACTATTACATGTTCTGAACTAGGTCTGACATAACTGCCCTCTAAATTTGTTACAGCTTGATTATATGAGCCACTAAATAATGTTACTTCTGTTAAACCATCACAACTTTTAGCATCAAATATTTGTCTGTCTGCTATTGTTTTAGATTGTTGAACTACATTATTACTTGCTCGAAAATAATTTCTTATTTGATTTTCAAAAAGACCAGGATTGGCTAGTCTTGAAGATGTTTGTGTTGCTAAAAAACTCATTCTTTTTTATTTATTACATTAATATTTCTTCTGCCATCATATCATTAAGCATAACTCCTCCATCCATACCTTGCATGTCCTCTGCTACTACAGGTGTAGGTGGCATTGCTCCTGTATTAACCATCCTTGGTCCGTTTCCAGGCTCTAAATAGTTTAGTCTAGAAAAACCTTGAAAAACTTTATCTGCAATATCATCTCCAACGTCTAAGCCTGTAGCTCCTAACATTCCGTAGCCTATTGGCTTATATTTATCATCAGCAGAATAAATTATTAAACTTCCTAAAATAGCAGGTATAAAAGGTAAAGCTTTTTTACCTGTTCCTGACTGAAACATTTTTACTTTATCTTCTAGTTGATCTACTAAAATTCCTCCTGCAATACCTCCACCTAGGGCTTGAACTACTGCATTAATGTCAAATTGTTTTGCGTATTTTCTTGTTTGTGGCATTTTTATTTATTTTAAAATTATCTTCTTTTTCTTTTTGGCATAACTATTTCTCTAATAGAGCCACCTGTGACAGAATCAATAATTAATAATGCTCCTAAACCTGCTCCAATATAACTTAAAGGTGCATTTTTTCTAAACCATCTTTTTAATTTTCGATTTCCGTTAAGCTCAACTCCGTTCATTTCATAACTGAGCCTTGAAAAGCCTCCGTTCATTTCAGTTGCAGGTGCAACTACTCGTGAAAAGCCTATTTTACTACTTGTTGGATTCATACTTTATTTTTTACTAATATATAAATTTATTTTCTTTTTTTACCTTTTTTCTTTTTTGATTGTGAATATAATAAATATCCAACTACAGCACCACCACCAATAAGCAGGGGTAACATAGCCATTTCATCAACAGCATCACTACTTCCGTCTCTTTGATCCGATATAGATTCATCTGAGGCTAAATCGATTCCTGTTTGATCTTCTACAAAATCTGCTATTGCTCCACCTCCTACTGAATCAAAAAAGCCACCACCTCCAGAACTTCCTCCACCACTAAAATCATCTCCTCCACCACTTCTTAATGTGCTATCAAAATCTCCATCATCTCCACCTCCAAAAACATTACCTGTAATATCAGATAATTTGTCGCCAAGATTTGCAAGTGGTCCATCTTGTCTGTTAGCCTGTCTTTGCTCTTGTCTTAATCTTCGAGCCTCTTGTCTTTGCTCTTGTCTTAATCTTCTATCTTCTCTTCTTTTTTCTTGTCTTTCAGCTCTATCGTCTCTTCTTTTTTGCTGTCTTTCCTCTTTCCTGCTTTTTCTTTCGTCTCTTCTTTTTGCTCGTCTTTCCTGTCCTGTTGTTTCTTGTCTCCTTGCTTTTTTTGCTAATCTATTTTCTCTTCTTTCTGTTTTAAGTTCTTGCTTTCTATCTCGTTTTGCCTGTCTTTGTTCCTGTTTTTTTTTTCTTCTTGCTCTTCTTTCTGCCTTGCCCTGTAAAGCCAATCCATTTAAAGATTCAACACTCATTCCTGCACCTCCAACAGCATTTCTTATAAAACCTGCTTCACTTCCGTTTAAATTTACTTTACTTAATTTTGCTAAACCTCCTGAAATTAAATTTCCTTTTTTACTAACAGCCATAGATCGTTCAGCAGATTGACTGCCACCTTTTCTAGCTAGTCTCCTGGCTTTTCGCTTTTTCATTCGTTCAGCCTTATTTAATTTTCTTTTTAATTTTTTCTTAATTAATTTTTTTGCTAACAAAGGACCATTTAACATTTCCATTGTAGGCTCAAAAGAGCCATAAGAACTATGTCCTCCTTGTAATGAAACAGGATTGTCTGTTCCTTGTGGGTTAGCTCTTAAAAAACCATTTAACGCTTCTAATTTCATATAACTTTTAATTTACTGCTTTTATAATGTGGTACTTCCTCAAATAAATACATATATCTTTTATCCTTATATTTTTCATTACCTGTTTGATCTTGTCCAATAACTAGATCAATAGGAAGATTATAATTATCTAAAGTTAAATAGATATGATTATAATTGTTTTTATCATTGCTTTCTGTTGCTACCATTTTAAAACTGTGTGGCACATTCAAATTTATTAAAAATTGTGATAAAAGGACAGAATAATCTACACAATTTCCTTTTTTATCTCGCAAAGCTTTGGTACCATATCTTATAATTTGTCTGCTAGAATCGTCTTTTTCAAATGTAACATGATTAAAAATATATTTACTTATTTTTTTTATACTCTCTAAATCATTATATAAATTATTTCTATTTATAAAATTCATAAAAAAAGGGTTTTTTGCACCAATTTGAGCATATTTTTTCATGTTGTTAATAGTGTCAAACTGATCTGCTCTTCTTTTTATTAATGTTCTAGCCATTGTGTAAATGATTTTCTTTTATAAATTTAACAATATCTACAACATCTCCATTTTTATACTCTTGTTTCTTAGGTTTCCATTGCAGAATATTAATTTTATCTCCTTTAAATCTCTGTTTTTCCTGGTCTTTATAATTCATATATACACAAAAGTTATATTTATTACTTTTCCAAATTGGTTTTTGATCTAAATTAACCATAATATAAGCACATGTAAATTTATTATAATTAGTATGTGTTATATAATATACTAGTTTTTTATAACTAGTGTATTCATCAATATAGTATTTATCATTAGGACCTTTTAAAAAGTCTAAAGAGGGTATCCAAATAGGCTTATTTGGTCGATTTTTAAAGAAAATTATTAACCTAAACCTAGCTAAATCATTAACAGGATTAATTATTCCATTGTGTTTAACTTTCCACTTTCTCTCGGGTTTTTTTTCTTGAGTGTTTGCGTTTCTGTGGTCTCTTTTTAAACGCATTATATCCATTATAGATTGTGTTTCATTTCGCATTTTGTTTATTTTTTATGTTTAATTAATGTGTAAGTTCCATTTGAATTATGTTTAATACTTAATTCAAAAAAAGGATTATAAAAAGTAGAAATAAAATTTTGTGCCTCTTTATAATCCTTAACTGTTGTTATTTCATAACTGACTTTTGCAGGCTTGTATTCGATTCCGTCAAGTTTTAATTGTAAATTGTTTAGTTCTTTATATAGATAATCTAGTCTTTCAGTTTTTTCAGTCAATAAAATCTTTTGTTTTTCTGTTAAAACTTCTAAATGAATACATTTTTCCTTAACTTTTTTGTAAGAAGAATATAAAACTTTCCTTTTTTTTTTCATTAGTTATTTATTAAAGTGTCAAAACCTTTTAAAATGTGTTCTATATCGGCTCTCCTGTGCCTCCATAGACCTTTTGTAAAGCCTTTAACTACAAAATTTTTAGTGTCAATTAAGGTTGAATCTGTCGTTTTTCCTGGTTTCTTTTTCATATAATATTAAATATTCGCTTATTTCATTATAAAGGTCTGTTAATTTTCTGTCGTATTCTACATAACTATTGCTTGGACCATTGTCTAATAATGTTGATAAGTCTTTTTGAATTAAAATCTCTATCAATTCTTTTAAAATTTTTATTTGAATATGTGTGTAAAAGTTGTTCATAAGTCTAATAATTTAAGCATAAAAAAAACCTGCATAAGCTATGCAGGTTTGTTAAATGTAATAAATATTTATATACCTAAGTAGTTATATCTTTCGTCTTTTGGTATTCCTAAATAAACCTCTATTTGTTTTAATCTATAGTCTAATTTATCTAATTCTCTATTAATAGAAATTTTCAATAATTTCTTATCAAATTTATTGATACTATGACTTGTTTCTAATATTTTTTTTACTTCTTTTATTTCTTGTTTCATTTCGCTTTTTTTTGTTAGATCTAAACTCTTTTATATAAGGTAAGGACCATAATATAATAACTCCTGCAAATACTATTATTTGCAGGATGTCTTTAATTAAATTTTCTTGATAAATATTCATATTAGTAGAAATTACCATCTTTAATATTTTGTGCTTTTTCTTGCACTTCTAAAAGCAATTCAATTAAATCGTCTAAAGCCTCAGTTTTATACTCGTATTCTTGTCCTTTTTCGCTCTCCTGGTAGCTTTCCGACTTCTCGTCAAATTGTAGCTCTCTATTATATACTTCTTCTTTGATTTCCTCCATATTAGAGGTACAAAATTCTATAATTTTAGTTAATTTAGCCATGATTTATTGATTTAGTTTAACAGTTGCAATTTCTAAGCCTCCCCAAAAATCGTCTACATCCCAATAACATTGCAAATCAGAATTTAAGGTCAAATTTTCGGTTAACTCTTCGTTATTAGTCTGTATGTCTAAAAGATAAGAGTTATAACAGTCTTTAGCTTTTTGTAAGGTAGTAAAAACACCTAAACAGTGGCTATCCATAGGACAGCCACCGATATATTCGTTAACAACATAAACTTTAGACATTTTTACCCCCTTCTTTTTCTTCTGCAACTTCTTTGACTTGTTCAGCTATAGAATTAAGGTCTAAATCGTAGCCTACCCAGTACACAATGTGATTAACTAAGGTCTCTTCGTTGTTATAATCTGTGTGAGATTCTCCGAAATTGTCTAATTCGCAGGTTTTACAGTATTCTATACCTGAAAAAACATCTATATTATGACTTTTAAGCCATTCTCTAGCCTGGTAATATCCAATAATATAGTAATCTTCATTGAATAGCCTGTGGTGTAGTTCGCCATCTTTTAACAGTTGGTCTAGGTCCTCAGGGTTATAATTATGTATTTCTTCTATTTGCTCGTGAGCGTGTGCCTGTAATTCGGCTATAATTGTATTATTCATTTTTTATAAGTTTTAAAATTCGCATTGCAATAATAAAACAAATATTTTAAACTGCCAAATTTTAGTTCTAGTAAATAATAAAAATTTAACTAAATATGGTAGTATAATAAAGTAAATTATAGTAATTGATTAAGTCTATTTTACTAAACTGTTGAATTTTGACAATAGAAATTTAACCATTTTGAAAGGTCTGTTTTTTCAAATGGTGCTTTTTTGGTCGGCTAAATTTACTTAATTAAGTCTTATTTCGTCTTTTTGCCTGTATATTGACAGCTAATATAATAAAAGAAACATTAGAAACAATAGAAACCAATAAAAAATTGTATATTTGTATTTCTTTATAGCACTGTATTCGAGTGATTATAAGTTTTATTTCGCACTAAAAAGCCTATTTACGCATGTATTTAGGCTTTTTTTTGGCATAAATAGTCCAAAATAGGTCCATATAGAGGCAAAATAAGTCCATATATATAAAAAAAGTTCCCCATGGGGAATTTTGTGGGGAAATATGTTAATTTTATTGTTATGAAAGGTGTTTATAAAGGTAGAAATGTAACTTTAATGAAACCAAGGAGACTAAAACCTGGAGACGTTAGTTTTGGTCGTAAAAAATTTGAAGTTTATGTAATAGATGGTAATAGAACTAAGAGAGTAACATTCGGATCACCTACAATGAGCATAAAAAAACATATAAAAAAAAATAGAGATAGTTTTTTAGCTAGACATAAATGCAATACAGCAAATGATCCTACAACTGCTAGATATTGGAGCTGTCAGAAATGGTTATAATCTTTTTTTTGCTAAAAAAACAAATATAGGAACTGCAATTAATAAACCACTTACTATTGGTTTATAGTTAATACTATATAAAGAATCTTTTGCAGGATCAACATAAGTACCATTTTTTTTTAAAGCATAATGTAAATGTGGACCTGTGCTTAAACCTGTGTTTCCACTTAAAGCAATTTCATCTCCTTGTTGTACTTTTTGACCTGGTGCAACTAGTGATCTATTTAAGTGACTGTATGAACTTATTAAATTGTTACCATGATCTATTATAATATATAGTCCATTAAAAGAATCAATTTTGACACTTTGAACAGTTCCTTCTTCTATTGCATAAATTGGTGTGTTAATTGGTAAAGCAATATCAATACCATTATGAGCAACTAATTTTCCTGTAATAGGATGTTTCCTGCCTTGTGGAAAAAAACCACTACTAATTATCCAAAATTTATCCTCTACAGGTTTTAGTAAAGCCATGTAGTTTTATTGTGTTTTTGCACTTCCTACACTAACTAACCTTTTTTGTGCTAATAAAAAACCCTCCTGAAATGGTAAAACCCCCCAATCCCAATTTGACTGAGCAGATTTCATTTTTTGTATTAATGTAGGTCCTGTTCCTGTTAATTGTAAACCTGCATTATGTAGTGCTTTGACTTCATCATCACTCATTGCAAAAGCAACTGTTAATAGATAATTCATTAGTTCGCAAATACTTGCATTGCTTAAAACATCTACATCAATATCAGAATTTAAAAAACCTAAAATAGTTCCTGCATAATTGCTTATTGGTTTTGCACTTCCTAAATTTACTGTTCTGCTAGTTGTTGGTGGTATTGTAGAACTAGGACTTGTAGCATCAAAAAAAGTCCAATATTTATCATCATTAAAAAAACCTCCAAAAGTGCTTTCTGCCCATTCTCCTGCATTAGGATTGTAATATATTTTTAAAGGAATTGTTAAAGTTGGTTTTACAGATGTGTCAATTGGATCAACATTAACATCTTCATCTTCAAAAGCTTCCTCAATAGCATTAAGAATTTTATTTACTCCATAAAGAGCTAAACCAAGTCCTGCAAGTTTGAATAAGGGAGCTTGATCCAGGATGTAAACTAGATTTCGACTTCCTTTTCCTGCTCCTCTTTGTACTCTTGCTCTTGCTACTTGCCTTTTTGACTTTGACCTGCCTCTTGCCTTTGCTTTTTCCGTTTCCGTTTTTTTCTTTCGGCTGAATAACCCCATGTCGATCTTTTATAGGCATTACATTCTTTTGATCTTTTCCATTAGATCATATCTTTCTTTACCTTGTTTGGCGAACGCTTTTAACTCTCTTTCATAATCTGCATATTTAGAAAGATAATTTTTCATTTGTGTTACTGTTTTGCTTTTAGGCTTTTTTGGTGGTCTTTTTTTAAAACCTGCCAATTTTGCCATTTTCATTTGTATAGTGGTGTTATATGTTTTTGCCATAACTCTCTTTTTTTTATGTGTTTAAGAAATTTATTATAATTGGTTTTACAGCATCTGCCTTACCCGATTTTATTTTATTCGCAAATTTTTCAATATTTTCCTCTCCCATGTAATTAACAAGAGTTGCTAAATTTTCTTCTAAAGTTTCTACTTCCATTTTATTGTTAGGATCAAAACCTTGCATAGGTTGGTTATTCATTCTAGACATACTATCGCCTAAAAAATTATTTATAAAACCATTTAAGAAATAATTAATTTTACCTCCCATAGTATCAAGTTCATTTAATTTATTTTCAAGGTCCTCAATCTTTTTTTTATCTTCTAACTCTTTTAATCTTTTATTTACAAGCTCATCAACTTTTTTATTTATAGTAGAAGAACTTTCATAAATATCAGTAGCATTCATGTTAACAGGCTCAGTCTCTATTACAGTTTGATAAAATTCTGTTTTAACTTCTGCCATGTTTCTTTTTTGTTCTCCATTAGTTCCTTTGCCTAACAACAAAGTAAATTTGCCACTAATAATATTTTCTAATTCTTTAAGTCTTTTTATAAGATCATCAGAACTTGTTTTTTTAATACTTTCAAAAGGTTTGCTATTTTCTTGAATCTCATCTTCGTAAACAATAGCAGATTTATAACCATTATCTTTTATTAACTTATATACATTATTTAAACTTATTACCATTTTAACGATCTCTATATTTTAACCTATAATATATTATTGATACAGTACATGCCACTTTAAGTTGATTGTTAAATTGTAAAGCATCTTTAATTTCAACATAAGCATTTACTGGACTAGTAAATATAGGTAAATTCTGAATATTTGCATCATCTTTATATGGAAAAGAAGCAGGACTTCCATTAAATATTATAATTAGTCTTGGATCTCCTCCTGGTGTTATTGGAGATGGATCTATTATAATACTATATCCTATACAGCCATTTGGTGTAACAAATTCATCAGACACTTCATTATTGGCTAGTGCAATTTGTTGACCTGTTGTGTAAACTTGTTTGTTACCATACCATGTTAAAAAATTATCATTGCTAGCCTTTGCACCTTGACTAAATATAACTTCGTTCGGCTCTATTAATCCTTGAGACATAATTATTAATTATCAAAGAATAAAGTTAAATAAACTTGAAATGAAGTTGTGTTAGCTAAAGGTGTAACCGTTTGAATTGTAAAAGTTGATCCAGGCTCTATATTAATAGGTTGCACAAAATAATCTCTGCCTGTTTCTGCTTGATAATAAGTAGCAGAAACATCTTTTATAATTTCTATACCATCAGAAATTATTGAAACTTGAGTTCTATGCTGTTCTAAGTTAGGGTAATTAACTGCATCATTTAAAGAGACTACTGTACTAACTCCAATAGCTTGAATAGGTCCATTATTTCTTGGAGCTGTAAAAGAACTATTAGAAATATTGTTTGTTGTCGCTACACTAGGCACAACATGATAATATTGTCTCCTTTTTAAACCTTGTCCAAATTTCATTCTGAAATTTTGTAAAAAAGATTTATGTTCATTTGTGCAATAATACACAATAACTTGAGCAGACTGTTCGGTTGCACTATTTGGCGTGTTAGCACCATTTATATTTAATGTTCCTGTTTGTCCATCACTAAACTCAGCTCTTATTCTAAATTTGTGATCTCTTCCATATTGATAGCTAGAGGTCCAATAAGGCAAATTAGTATCTTGTACTAAATTTTGTCCACCAACATTTAACGTAGCCTGACAATTATCTGCCAAAGCTGTTGCTGTATTGTTAAAACTATATATGTCAAAATATTTGCTGTAACCTCTATCAGTTAATAACCTAAAATTTGAATCTCCTGAGCCTCCACCTGCGACAGTTAAAGGATCAAAACCTTGTTGTAATAAAACAGGAACATTTGCCATTTTCTTAAATTTTTAAAGATTAACAATATTAAATTAAACCTATTCCTATTAGTTCAAACCAAAGACCACAGTCTCTGCCTCCTAATGGAAATGGACTTAAATTTCCTGTTCCTTTTGCAGTTACAGTTAAACTTAAATCACTTTGAGCAGGAATCAAAATTGGTTGAGATAAACTAAATCTGCCTCTTTGTTGTGTTACTAGAGCATTGTCAAATTCTGCTAGTGGTATGTCTTTTTGTTGGACTATTCCGTTAACTGTAAATGTGTAAGTTGAATTGACTATTGTTTTACTGTTAGCATCATTTACTCCTTGGGAACTAGGTCCTGAGACATAACCTTTTTGCAAAGAACTTACAGTTGTAGTATTTTCTCCTCCTTGCCATCTTCCTGCCTGAATATCAGTTACTAGAAAATGTTGAGATTGTGGTAAAACAAATGAATTACCAGGAAAATTTGTTAAAGCTTGATCGTAAGCTCCTGTAAAAAATTTTGCTGTTGTACTTGTAACTCCTGCAGACGTTTCAGTAACTACTAAATGATATAAACTTTGATAAGCTATAGTTTTACTATTGCTTATCGGTAAATTAGCCTCAGTCAAATATTTAACAAAATTTGCCTGTTCTATACCTGGTTGTGCTATATTTCTTTCTATACTTAAAGGGATTGCCATTTTTTCTTTTTTTTATTGATTAAATTAAACCTACTCCTAATAAATCAGCTCTTAAACTATAATTACTAGGGTAAGTAACTCCATTACTAGATTGTTGTAGGCTAAAAGTTAGTTCTAAAGATGTTTGTCCAGGCCATACAATAGGGTTATTGAGATATAATGTGCCTCTTGACATAGTTGCAATATCAGAGTCCATATCCATTCCCCAAACATCATTCAAATACACTACTCCATTACATGTTAAACTAACATTTATTGCAGGAGCAGGAATTTCAGAGTTAATATCTCCCGTTGCAATAGGGTTATTTCCTGTTGTAAAACCTTTTTGCCATACACAATCTCCCTGTGAAAAGGTTGATTGATCTGATCCATTGTCTGTAAATACTCTTATACCATAAACTATTACATGTTCTGAACTAGGTC
>JAAHTG010000669.1_pt2 | contig 10270 bp, 16 predicted proteins | sample 6116081 | NCBI WGS metagenome assembly JAAHTG01 (sample SAMN13939989, study PRJNA603662) | sponge metagenome | isolation source: marine sponge | host: Mycale hentscheli | place: New Zealand | collected 2005
ATGTTTTATTTCACCAACGCCGACGGGACAGAAGTTTTTCCGGGCAGTGGTGACTGGTTTATTTTTTCACTGGTTCAGGGGGGAGCCAGTGGCAACAGCACCGCCGGAGTTAAAAACCAGTTAGCCATCGGAGCCGGTCAGAAAGCCATAACCAATCTATGGATCAGAGGGCAAGACCGGGCTAATAACACCTGGTCAGACTGGGAGTCGGTTATAACCTTGATTCCGATGTTTTTAAATTGGGGATTCGGACAGTTTTTTTCTAACTTCATGAACGGAAATTTCTTTCCGGGGATGTATTGAGTTATGGCCCGCTATTTTAGATTGCCTTTTGGAACCAATGGCGACCGCGAAGATCTGACCGATGAAACGGCCAACAGCCTGGTGAGTTATTCCACCGGTTATACGCAGGATTACCAGCGCGACCCGGCTACCGATGACATGGCCCGGCGTCCAGAACGAACCCTGTTTAATCAATTGAATTTTGATATCACCAGCACATTACAGCTGTATTACCAAACCGGCGTTCCGCCGTTCATAACCGCCGCCAATAATAACGGCACGGCGTACAGCTACGCCATTGGGGCGCGTGTACGATTCAACAATCGTATCTATGAAAATACAACCGCTAATAATACCAATGTGCCGACAGGTGCAGGCTGGCTGCTGGTGGACGCCCAGGGAGCCGACGCCCGGTTTGCTAGGAGATCGAACAACCTATCTGACCTGACCAACGCCACCACCGCCCGAACGAATCTTGATTTAGGCACAGCGGCCGTCGTTGATACGGGAACGGGAACCGCGAACGTCCCCACAACGGCCCAGGCCGACGCCCGTTATTACACACGGACAGCGGCCGACGGACGCTATGCCCGGCAATCGAACAACCTGTCAGACCTGGACAGCGCCACCACTGCCCGAACGAATCTCGGCTTAGGGACAGCAGCCACGGTTAATACGGGAACGGGAACCGCGAACGTCCCCACGACGGCCCAGGCTGACGGGCGTTATTACACAAGAACAGCGGCCGACGGACGCTATGCCCGGCAATCGAACAACCTGTCAGACCTGGCGAACGCGATAACCGCCCGAACAAATCTAGGTTTAGGAACATCGGCGACGATTGATGCTGGTCAGAATGCCGGAGAGGTAGCACTAATAGGAAATCCATCAACTTCTGGAAGGGCCGGTATAATAGAAAATATAACAACAAACGCTAATGGAACCGCAATAGAATTCACGGGAAATATAAAGGTTCAGTTTAGAGAATCATTTACAGCTAATAGTAATCAAGTGATACAAATGCCTATTGAATTCCAGAACAATGATTACGCGATTTTTTTACAGGTATTAAGACCAGGAACAGCATTCGGTTTTACTACTGCTTTGGTTCAAGCAATGAATTCTTCAGGTTTCACTGTTAGTTTAAGGGCTTCAGATGGCAGTATTGCCAATAATATAGATATTATGTTTATAACCATAGGTATATAGCTATACATTATTAATATCTTGTATTTCAACCAATCCGTTCAAGTATTCAGATAGGCGATTTTCTGCCTCACAGTCTTCTTTTTTGCTGAAATTTATTTCTATTTCGAACGACCGGTCAGAGCCATTACAGGCCGGTCTGACGTGATAGATTACCTGGTGATCGGCGTCGGATAACTCACAGTCTATTTCCTGGTGATCCACTTCGACTATTTTGGCACTGCAGCGGATCACTGCCGAATCTATGCCGATGTTGTTGACCCTGGACAGTGCGTAATTAGGAACCGTCACTTGTTGTTGTTCGTTGATCTGGAAGACGGAAACAATAGGGTGATAAATACCTGCGTCGTCTTTGGTGAAATGCTTTTCCAGCTGTTCACGTCGGCTTTTGGGTAACGCTTGCTGGCCTTTCGTGAGGGCGCGAACAATTCCGCCGACAAAGGTAGCAAGGTCGATGCCTGGACGTTTAAAACCCAGCATTTAACGGTTATGTGGTCGGGGCTGCTGGTGCAGGAATGGCCGGACTCGGTATCCCATCAGCCCCCCCCTGCAATATCTCTTTTTGTGAGCGCCCAGACTCCGCGCCCAGGGCTGCATTTTTCATGATCTCCAGCAGCACGTTTAATGCCTCTGGCGGGTCGGCTTGTTTCACCTTCATCATGACATGTTGCTTCGCTCGGGTATCACTGGAGCGGGTCTGTTCTTTGCTGTAACTCGCCTTTGCTTTCAAGCTCAGGCTGAACGGCCCCCATCCTACTTTTCCTTCCAGTTCTCCGCCTGCGTCGACCTGATCTTTCATTGTCGCGGTCTGGCTGATTTCCAGATCAAAGGAGATTTCACCCTCTGATATTTCCAGCTGGGGAATATTGATCAGCAGGATGAGAGGCACTTTCAAAGACCGGGTTTTTACGTGCCCGGCTTCGTCTTTTTCTTCAAATTTGAATTCCGCGTACTGTGTTTGCTGAATACCGGCCTCGTCCTTATGGAAACCGACGGCCAGTATAAAATCTAAGGACGATTTGGCCGCCTTCGTCTGGGCATCAATGGCCGCTGCCAGTGGCGATCCGAACGCTTGGTCGTATGGAATACTACTGATGATCTGACCTATTAGCTTGGGGTCTATATCAGCCATAACAAACACCGTCGGAGTCGTTGGTTATGGCTGTCAGTGTATCAGGCTGCATGGTGTTGGTTCTGGTATTGGTCGGCGTAATACGCGCCCATTTCGGCATCCCTATCACGCTGACGGGAGCGGCGACCGGCTAACGATTGTTCCTGGCGGCGGGCGTTATCAATGGTCTGTTGTTCAATATTGGCCGTATTATTAGAGGGTCTGGGGTCTGCGTTTTCTGGAGCCTGCGTAAAAAGCCAGTCCATAGCACCCGAAAATCGGCTTTCTTCCAGCTGTCCGAGGTGGTCTATCTTACAAGCCCTTAGAAAACGCTGTTCGGTGATACCGGCAAAATTAAAGGTGTTGCGTAGGGTTTGTATTTGGTGCGGTGTGATGACCTTAGCAGCGGGCTGAATGGCCCTTACCGCATTATTTACAGCGGTTTGTTGACGTTCCTGTCGGCTGGTGGGCTGTTTTGCAGGCATACTCTCCCGGCGATTGATCTGATCGGGAGACAGGGCGATTTTACGGGTAGACTCTCGGTTTGCTCTCAGGTACGCGGATTTTCTCGCTTGGAATTCTTCCATCGTTTCTTCAACAGTTTCTTCGTGTGCTTCCACTGCCTGGCGTTCGGCTTGCTCTGGTGCGTCGCCTGCTGCGTCGGCTTGTGGCTGGCTGGCTTTTATCCAGTTAAGGGCATTCTGCAGGTTATCGGCGTGTAGCTCCGTCAGATCCTTAATATTCCAAGGCGTACAGAAATCGATGTGTTTCATCTTTACGGCGTCCAGCGCCCGGAACAGAACCGACAATTGATCGTTATTGACCAAGACGGGTTTTTCTTTGAATTCTTCGCGCATTTCCGACACATAGCGATTGTCATCGTAACGCCCCATGAATACATCCGCAGCAAATCCAAGACGGCTAAGACTCTTAGAGATCATGTCTGTTTCCGATTTTTTTAACAGATCGTTATCTATGATGCCTTTCGTTTTGCTGATCCATAGCGACATTGAAGTATTAATTTCAAACTCTCCACCAGGGTAATAAAATACACATGAAAAAATAGCCAGTTCATAAGCTTTTAGTGATTCAAAATCCCTTTTTATATCTTTCAAACCCCATGAAGACCCATAGGTACCCCATTTTTCAGACGCCTGTCGTATTTGATAGGTGGAGTTTACCGCTGTAAAGGTTCGCTTCCCTTTGGTAACAGGTGTTGTGTAGGCCGGATCGGTCTTACATACAGCATTCCACAGATCCATGTTGGACGATGTGGCTTTGGTTTCGGTGATTAAGTCGGTCATGGTCAAGTACTCAAAAAGGGCAGAAGGGCCAGAGAACTGGCCCCGTTAAAAGTTTAGGCAGCGGTTTTAAATTGTTCGCTGGTGGCGGTCAGTTCAGCGTGTAGGGATTCAAGATCAAACAGCAGCTGGCTGGCCCGGTTCTTACGGCTGGCAGTGGTTCCGGTCAGAACCCAGGAAACCATGTCATGGGGCAAATCAGACTCAACGGTTTTTGAGGTGCCCGGTACGAAGCGGATTCTACGGCCCAGGGAAGCGGCACGGCTGGCGATTTCGGATAACTGACCTTTAACTAGATCCATCGTTTTGATACTCTTAACAGTGCTGTGGATGCCCCCCCCTGTCCGGTTCAGTTCCGACACTTCAGCGGATAGGGGGGAGCGTTTCGAAATGCCTTTCTGTCTCTGCATTTCGTATAAACATAATATATAATTGTTTATACGATATCAACTGTTTTTACCTTATTGAAAAAACAAATTGTTTATACGATAATGTGCTTATGGAAAAAATGAGTTCAGAGCTATGAAAAACACAGGACAGGCAGGCAGGCCCAGCAGAAAAGAATCAGCGTCAAATACACAGATTGTTGTGAGGATGACAAAGGATGAGCGGTCAGAATGGAAACAGAAAGCAGAGGACGCAGGCTATAAAACATTGTCTGACATGATCAGAACGATGATGGCTGCAGCCTAGATCACCAGGCAGGCCAAAAGAGAAACCCGCATACAGCGGGTTTTTTTGTGACTGGCGTCAGGGTAAAGGCACAACACGATAGCGCGGCATAGTGGGCGGTTCGTTGTTTGCATCCGTATCAAAATCAATAATGAATTCCAGCTCCAACGCCGCTTGTTGTCGGTCTTCCAGTGTTTTGATCGTGACCCACTCTCGATCTATCATTTCTTGAAGGTGATATTTCATGCAGCCCAGTATAGAAAAACCGGCACAAGGACCGGTTCCGTCTGATCTATAATAACTCACGTCTGAATACTGTTTTCTATAAAGCCCGCCCCCTCTCAGGCGGGTTTTTTTTAGGCGCCGAATTTCACCGGCTTTTGTTCCCTGGCCGGTTCAGGGTCTTGGATATCAGCATCGATCGTGACGGTTTCCCCCGCGATCACTTTACCGATGCCGATCAGTTTTTCCAGAATATCCAACGCGCCGCCATGTTTGCCGCTGTCGTTCATAACCAGCAGATGATCCAGTAATTCAGCATCGTCTAATATTTTGGCGGCGCGTAGGTACTGATTGCCTCGCTTGCTCATGCCGGACGCTCTCAGATGATCGGCCAGCGGCTCAGACACGTCTTTTATAGTAATCCTCGCCATGACTAGCCCCCAATCCTGAACGCCTTAAACGCGCCGCGCGCATTAGAGAATTGCGGGTTATCGGGAATAAACGTCTTCGGCATTTTTTTTATAATATCCCTGATGTGTTCGACCCCACCGCCAAAAAAACAGGTGCCAGACAGGTGGCGGCTGTTCCCTAAATGCTCATTAACCTTTCTCAGCAGGTCATCGGAAAAGACCTGGATAGACTGATCGACCAACGCCGATACGTCCTCTGTCTGACCGATAGCTATTTCAACCATCCCCGTTCTTAGGGTCTGATCCAGCACCGGCACAGAAAACTGTTCGGTATTGGGAAACTGTCGATTAAGAGCGTCGTTCAAATAGCTGAATACATCCAGATAGCCATGGGGCAGGGTGGTGGTTTTTTCCATGTTCAGATTATTTACGACGCCAATATCCGTCGTGCGTCCACCGATATCCACCAGGCCCACATCCCCGGCGGGATTGTCGTCAATCTCTCGCCCGTTGTTGTCATAGGCCAGATCCAGCCAGCCCGCCAAACATTCCGGCACGGTGACAGAGGGCGTTAGGTGATAACGGGTGGAACCGTCGGGCAGCGTTACCGATTTAGACAGGCTGGATCGTTTCCGATCCTTGCTCGCGTCCATCCGTTCGAAATAATCCGCCAGTGGAATACAGGTGGCAATCTCAACATCCGGCGTGGTCACACCGGACACGGTTAGAGCGTGGTGTATCAATACCGTGTTCAGGGTGCTGTAGGGATAATCAGGAAAGGCGGTAGGCTCAGAGCGGGACGGTAACACGCTCCACTGCTGTCCATCGCAGAAATAGCTGGGGCTGGTGGTGCCGTCCATCGCCTGGCTTGGTTTAGCAGCGGCGATGATGGAAGGCACCGAGGTTTCAACCAGTTGATGCCGGTCGTTCAAAAAAACAACTTTTACATACGCGCAGCCTGCATCGATCGAAATTTTTCTCATTAATCAACATTCCGTATATTTATATTGAAAGTTTTTTAAAACAAACACTATTAGAATATACAGACATATAAAAAGTCAATCACAGACGCATGAAAATAACAGTTTTATTAAACAGTGGTTAAACCACCAATGAACCTGAATTCAATCGGTGTCAACTACAATAATTATCAAAATAATGACTTCAACACGCTGAACAGCCCCGGTGTCATCATGCCCAGGAAAACGCTCTATGACCACCTGCCTATCGTCCTGTTTGCCATCAATGTCTTGATCGTGGTTCCCGCTGGCTACTGGTTGTCGAGCTACCAGGCGAAACTGCAGCGCATTGAAACCGAACAGCAATCCTTCCGTGATTATGTGCTGGAAACCTACCGAACGGGATCAGAGCACGACAACGACGTCCAGCGCATAAAAACCCGTATGGATGTATTGGAGGAACGAATTTATGCCATCAGCAAAAAACCCTGACCAGGAACACCCCATCCTGTTAACCGACATGAGCAACAACATTGAATTGCTGACGATGATAAAAATGGACGAGGGGTTTTCGTCGACCGTCTACAAAGACACACACGGATTAAACACAATTGGAATGGGGTTTTGCTTAGACCGAATCGAAATGCCCGTACAAGTCGCCTATTACTGGTTAGATTGGATCATCGACGAAATCTATGCGGAACTCACCGACACAGACCATGTAGACACCTTCCTGTCCCTGAATATGTATCGACAGTTCGCCATTATCAATATGTGTTATCAGATGGGTGTAGCGGGGGTGTGTGATCCAGAATACGGATTCGTGAACATGTGGGCCGCTTTGAAAGATCAGGATTATGACGCGGCGTTCAATCATGCCATTGACAGTGACTGGTACAGAGACACAACAAACCGGGCTAGTCGTGTGGCCATGGTGTTAAAAAACGGAGACCTAAGAGGCTACGCATAAAAAGAATGGTTCATTGATTGGGATCAATGGAGGGGATCAATGAACCATTCCAACATCAGAAGAGCGTCTATAGGCCATCGCAACCCACAGACACGCCCAGTATAGACCCTGCCTACCTCCTATCCATGCTGATCCAATAACGCCCGATTTGATCCTGTAGGCCACTGATACCAAGCCGGTGCAAGATCCTGCACACCCCCCAGTGCAGGATCTTGCACACAGACAAAGTACAGAACATCAACAAGAAACGCGCTCGCGGGTGTGGTGTCTGTTTGGGTTAATCAGGGAGGAATTCAGGGGGAGCGCCTACCCATCATCAGGCAGAGTCACAGAGGATAGGTATAAAAAAAGACTAGGCCCCGGCGTTTATAGAACGTACAGGCAGTTTCAGGGGTGTATAGATGGGCGTAGAGTACAGGGATACGATTAACGGGCTGGTTTGAAGTCGCTGCAGGAATGGAAACAGGGCGTCAGATCAGGTAATGTAAAAAGGACAGGGGGATCAGCGACCAACTAATCCCCCTCATCACCGGAAACAGAAATATAGATTTGGATATCACTTTCTGTAACCGGCCTTTAGACCGCGAACACACGCTTTGTCTGGGTATATTATCTCCTACTAATGAGATACATACAACCCGCCAAGGCTCAGAGCCTTAAACATGAAAACACAAACAGTATTTAACCTAGAACATACCCGCAACTATGCCGCCATCGGCAACAGCACCCTACAGAATACCCAGCTCTCCGATTTTTCTTACCGTGTGCATATTTATCTGATCAGCCTGCCCAGTGACTGGCGCGTCTTTCGTCAACACCTGGCGAACCATTTCAATGTCAGTGTGCGTAAGGTTCAGTACGCCCTGACAGAGCTGTCACAGTGTCGGCTGGTGGAGTACGTACGACTGAAAAAACGCCCGAACCGAGACCAGGACGACGGTTTTTATCGCGTGTATGAAGTGGCAAAGGAGACGCTGAAGCACCATAAAATCAAGGTGAAGAAGGCCAAACAGACCAAAGAAAAGCCGAACATTGCTCCGAACAAACTTACCGATCTGTTCACTGACTGCATAGACCGGCTTAAAAAAGGCCATGACCTGGACACGGACGACGAAAACACCGCCGAGCTGGCCTGTCAGGATTTCGCCGACACCAACCAGGGAAAGATCCGGGCATCCGGGCTCTATAACTGGGTACTGACAGCCATGCTCAACGGACGGAAAACCCGACAGAGGACGGAGGCCATCGGGCAAACGATGGATAGACGAGCGGCAAAAACCGCTGCTGTGATCCATGCACAGACCGACAACATGAAAACCCCGGCCACCGAGAAAACCACCCTGGAAAAATTAACCGATCGTAGCTGGGCTGATGGTCTTATGCTGGAAGGGTGATTGTTCCCGGTGCAGATCCATGATCAACCGTATTAAAAACACGTTAATGAAAGGCCAGCGCAGTAAATTGGAGGTCACGTTTTACCTGCAATTAATGGACGCCGGTCTAAACCCGGTCATTGAGTATGTGTTTCACATTGGTCGTCGGTTTCGATTTGATTTCGCCTGGCCGGAGCTGAAACTGGCCGTTGAAATAGAGGGCGGCACGTACAGCAAGAAATCACGACACACCACCGGCCCTGGATTTCATACCGATTGTGAAAAGTACAACCTGGCAGAATTGGAAGGCTGGACGGTTTTAAGGTTTGATTGTCGTATGGTGAATGATTTTACGGCCCTGAAGACGATCCGTCAGGCTTTATCTACGCTAAAATAAGCATTCAACTAATACAATCATACTGCTAGTGTGCCATGCCGTTACACTCCCTATCTGGACGAATTAAAAGAAAGATCCACACCAGTAAAAATCGGCGCTTTCATGTGTTTGAATTCGTATCCCCCAATCGTATTGTTACTATCATCTATTTTGGTTTTATGCCCCCCTCCGTGGACGGCAATGAAATCATGTTAAAAGGCCACTGGCGGCAGTGCAGCGAGTACGGCCCACAATTTCACATTACCCATTACGAACCGCTGATAGTCGCTAAAAAGAGGCATTCAGAGGGCATTAACAGCATCTACCGAATTCTGAACGCTTGACCCAAAAAACGGGTTATTTTACTTGATAACTAAAATAATTTTAGTATCATGCATCAGACAAGGCTTATATGTATTTTTTAATGGATGCCCAGCTAAAAACCGTAAAAGCTTTTTCAAGGCAAGGCAGCGCGGCAAAAAAAGCCCTGTCTTTATTAGGGGTTTGTGTCAAAGCATCGTCAGACCCGGTAAAAGCCCTGTTTGATCATGCCCTATACGCTGACCGGTTCCTGATCATAACGCTGTCTGACGCCTTCCATTCTATCTCTGATTCGATCAAGGAAGAGGATCAGACAACCGCCGTACAATTATCAGATCAATTAAAAAAGGCCGTTGATGACTACTACAAAAAAACCAAAGCCCAGCACCACCATTAAAAATATGGGGCTGGCTGGTGGACTGACAGAATTATCTGAGCTGTCCGGCCAGTCTGTCCAGACGTTAAATAACTGGTACAAAAACAAGCCGAAGCTTTTCAATCTAGTGTTGAAAGGCGCATTGTTAGACCGTCAATTTGTTATGTGTTCCCATCCGACATTACACAACGTAAACGGAATGCCTGACAAACTTAAATGTCCAGAATGCAATAACCAGAACGTGTCACTTTGTCGGGGTGAAGGGTGGTTTTGCAACATCTGTAATGCAGGCCCATTTATTGTGACTACGGATGGATTGAAACTAAACACATAACCCCGTTTTCAACCGCCGCCGAAGGCGGTCGGGGGAGCTTGAGACCGAATTGGAAAACATTGTTATCTGCCGATAGGCACAGGAGCCAGAGAGAATGGATATAAGAAGACCACAAGTAGTCACCCTTGAACTTGAAGACCTGCCAGATACACACGCAGCAATACCTGAATATATACAAAAACTGGAAGATGCAAAAAATACCTATTTGCAGGAATTACAATCACGCTATCAAAGGGTAAAAAAACTTGAACAGAATAATGGAAAGTTGATAGATCTTTTGATGCAATGCCAACGATCTCTCGACCCATTCGACAATAAAAAACTTATAGCGATGATCGATGCCGCTTTAGGCAGATA
>JAAHTG010002539.1_pt1 | contig 10269 bp, 12 predicted proteins | sample 6116081 | NCBI WGS metagenome assembly JAAHTG01 (sample SAMN13939989, study PRJNA603662) | sponge metagenome | isolation source: marine sponge | host: Mycale hentscheli | place: New Zealand | collected 2005
AAAGAAGACGCTCAACTTGATGAGTTATCTCCTGCTACTTTAAAAAGCTATAAGAAAAAAGCTTTGAAGCAGTACAAGCAATCAGCTAATAAAAAAATGCCTGGTGGTGGAGATTATGGATCAGCAACTAAGGCTGCGCAAGACAAACATCAAAAGAGATTTGATAAGCGTCATAAAGGTATTGGCTCAGAGATCAAGCGTACAACTGATAAAGATATTCACTTAAAAGATCCAAAAGGTCTTGTAAGAAAAGATCCAAAAAGTAATTCTATGACAGGCAAACCAGCTCCTTATAAGAATAGAGCTGAAAGTTTAGATGAAGATACAATCAACAGCATCACAGCCAAGTATATTAACGAAAATAATATTACTATGGCTGAACTGGAAGCAATGTCTCCAGAGCAACTTGACGAGATTATTGGTAAAGCTATTGGTGGTTTAGCAAAAGCTGCAATTAAAACAGGAGCCGCTGCTATAAGAGGTGGTCAAGCTGCAAAGAAAAGAGTATCAACTGCTGGTAGAGCAGATGCTGCTGAAAAGAAAGCTGATGCTGCTGAAAAGAAACAAGCTGACAGACAGCGTATTTCTGATGCTAAAGCAAGAGTAAAAGCTGCGAAAGATTCTTTACGACGAAAAACGCAAGCTGCCTCCCAAACTTAATAAATAGATTTAATAAAACCCTCTAAAGGAGAAAACAAAATGGCACTATGGGGAAAAACTGACGCATTAGCTTCTGTACCAAAATGGTTAGAAGATGCTGCGGCAAATACAAACAAATCAAATGATCGCGATAATGCAATCTTTGTTGACCTTACTGAAGCTGGCATTGCTGGTAACCGCGCTAAAGGTATTACTGGACCAGGTTGGTGGTTATATCATACAGCAGGTGGACGTCATCACGCTGAATGTCTTGTACCAATGAAAGTTTCAGCAGTTGATGCTGGCGACTTAGGTGTAACAGGCGATACAGCGGTTGAAGATGCAATTGTAGCAGACGCATAAAGATATACGGTAAATAATTAATTATGAAATTGACAGAATCAACCTTTCTGTTGTATGCATCGAAACATTATGAGAATCCTCAATGCTCTGACATATCAGAGTTCGAAGAAGATCTCAAAAGGTTTCAGTATCTACGTAAGCTTTTTGGTAGATATAGACAAGATAATGATTTGAAGGAAAGGTTGATTTTGAACCACTTGATTATCATATACAATGTGTTCGGTATAGAAGCAACAAACATGTTATTCATGCGACTCCACGAGTTTCATGAGTACCTAAAGCCATTTGTAGACTATTTAAATTTCATGCCTGATACAGTTAGGTATGAAGATGTAGAACTACATAGAAGCAATATAATAACAGATGATTTTATCGTCGAAAAACTTGAGGAAATTTGACCAATGGTCGTCGATCTATTCTTAGTATATCAATTCATTAGAAGACTTGCAACTCCTTTTGAAAAGTGGGATGCATATGAGCTAGGCGTGATCGATGCCAAAGGCACTGTACTCGTTAAAAAGAAAGATAGAGATTCTAAGCAAAAGAAAGCTTGGGGAATCTTTGATCGTATGATTGCTAATCTTAAGAAGCTCTTAGCCAAAGTTCCTGGTGGTAGCTCTAAACTAGCTTCATACGCTGCAGCTTTATTCTTAATAAAAGAATACAAAGCATTTACAGATGAGTCAATGTTAAATGAAGATTTAACTGATGAACAGTTAGAAGAATCTTTATTATTATTTAATGACCGATATGTCAATTATATCAATGAATCAGAAGATGTCAAGGCTTTATTTGAATCTCTTGAAGAAGATGATGATCCATGTTGGGATACTCATAAGAAGGTTGGTATGAAGAAAAAGGGAAACAAAATGGTTCCTAACTGCGTACCAAAAGAAGCGTTTGGCAGAGCAAGGCTCAGACAGAATTTAGCCAAGCGTGGCATGGATGTAGATAAAGTACATTCACAGAACGTAAAAGATGCCGATGATGCAAAGAAAAGAGCTAAAGCTGCTTCTAAAGATTTAGCATCATTCAGAAAAAAGCACGGCATTAATACCAAGCCTGAGATGGAAGAAGATGCACCAGCTAATAACGTTGGCGGTGGTAAGATGGCTGGTATGGACGGTGGTCAGATGTCAAAGGCTGGCCAAAAGAAATGGACGTCAGATAATAAGTCTGATAAAAAGAAAAGACTTAGAGATATAATGGGAGTACCTACAAAATGATTACGTTAGAACAATTCAGCGCCATGATTCCTCGAAATAAAGAAACTGAAGAGTGGTATGAAGCTGCTCTTGTTTTGTTTGAAGAGTATGAAATCAATACACCTCTTCGTATTGCAGGTTTTATGGCACAATGCGCGCACGAGTCGGCAGACTTTACGCGTTTAGAAGAAAATTTAAACTATAGCCAAAAAGCATTAAACTCTGTGTTTGGCCGCTATTTTGGAGAAGGAAAACGAGATGCTAAAGATTATGCGCGAGATCCTAAAGCGATTGCGAACTACGTCTACCAAGATGAATTCCGCTCTAAACGAGGTGCCTTGGGTAATACCGAACGTGGCGACGGGTGGAGATTTAGGGGCCGTGGCATTAAGCAACTTACAGGCAGGAATAATTATACAGCATTTGCAAAGTCAGTCGGAATGTCAGCAGAAGAAGCAGCAGAATACGTAGCAACACCTAAAGGTGCTATTGAATCAGCTTGTTGGTTCTGGAAAAAGAATAAACTGGAAAAATATGCAGATGCAGATGATAACCTAGGACTAACTAAAAAAATTAATGGTGGCACAATTGGTCTTGATGATCGTAATAGACGTTATGAAGAAGCTAAAGCTATTTTGGGTGGAAAATCTATCCCGAAAGCAAAAGCATCTAAATCCTCAGCAGCACGCACATTACGCAAAGGTATGCAAGGTGATGATGTTAAGAAAATGCAAAAAGCTCTCGGCGTCTCAGCTGATGGCGATTTTGGATTCGGTACACAAACAGCAGTGAAAAAATGGCAAAAACTTAACGGATTAGTAGCCGACGGTATTGTGGGCCCAGCCACACAAGCCAAAATGTTTGGATGAATAAATAGATTAACTATACAAAATTATTAAAAAGGAGATTAACATGTCTTTAGAAAAAATCGTAGAAGAAGCAATGGCAGGTCGCCCACTCGAAATGAAAGAAGCATTCGAGGAAGAAATTCAGGCACGTGTACAAGCTGCTCTTGAGCAAAAATATGTCGACATGATGGAAGCGAAAGCTGACGAAGATGACGACGAAGATGAAGATGATTCAGATGAGGACGAAGATGACTCAGATGATGACGACGAAGATGACGAGAAAATCGCAAACGAAATGAAGAAACTTCACGCTTCTGCATGTAGCAAAACAGAAATGTATGCTAAAATGAAAGAGAAGTATGGCTGCGATAAAGCTAAGTTTGAAGGTCTATACGCTTCCAACTGTGGTAGCTAATTAAAAGTTATGCCTGCATTTCTTTATATGGGTGTAGTAATTTTGGCGATGGGTGGAGCTGGTGCTTGGTACTATGACTCCACCCAAAGCAAAATTGAAACTTTAACTTCGTATAACGCAACATTAACTGCAAACATTGAAATAGCTGAGTCTGCAAACGCAAAGAATGTAGAAACTATAGCTAAAATGGAATCGAATTTCCAACAACAAAGAGAACAATTTGAAACTCTTCAAGAAAACTTTAGTAAAATTCGATCACAAAATAACCAACTCCAAGATAGATTAGGAAAACATGATTTAGGAGCATTAGCTGCTGCTAAGCCTGGACTAGTCGAAAGAGTAATTAACGGCGCTTCGAATAAAGCATTTAGATGTTTTGAAATATCTTCGGGTGCCACTTTGACAGAAAAAGAGAGGAGCGCGAAAAATGGTAAAGCATTTAACAGCGAGTGTCCTTGGATGTACGATGATCTTATTGCTAGCGGCGTGCTCATCGACCCCAGTAGCACCGCCAGCGAAAGTACTAACGGAGACTGAATACGTAACTCCACCAAAACCTATTCTTCCTAAGGTAGATCCCTTAAGCCTAAAGGATGTAGAGTTTGTTGTAATAACCCCAGATAACATAGACGAGATATGGGCTAACCTTGAAAATGATCAAGCGTTAATTGCTATTACTCCAGAAGGGTATGAAAAAATTTCATCTAATTTAAACGACTTAAGATCATATATTGCTCAACAACAGCAAATTATTTTAGTCTATGAGGGCGTTTGGGAAGAATGATACTATAAATATAACCGAAGGCTATAGACTATGTTGAATTTTTGTAAGGGGCTTTAGGGCCCTTTTTCTTTTTTAATTAATATTAATATTAAAACAGGGTAAAATAAAAAAATGCAATCGGAAGAGTTGGCAGAAATGAAAACAGATATAGCGCTTATCAAAGCAGATATCAAACAAATCAATAAGTTCTTTGAGAAAGTCGAAGGAGCGGTTGATATGATGTCAGAGCTGTCAACACAAGTGGCAGTTCAACACACTATTGTGCAAAATACAGTTGACAAACTGGAAGATGTTGATAAAATGGTACAAGAACATCGTAAGGAAGATTACGAACGTACCAAAGCAATGCACAAACGACTAGAGGATTATAGAAAGAGTTCTTATAACGACCACCAGCAATTAGCTTCTGATAATCAAAAAATGCGTGATCTTAAACATGCAGAGATAATGAAAGAGATTAAAGCCTCAAATAGTGCCATGATGGGTAAATTGAACGAGCAAGCTACTAGAATCAATTCCCTAGAAAACTGGAAGTACTACATGTTAGGCATGGGAGCCGTTATTATGTTCCTATTAGTTAAAGTTATCGATGTAAGTGCACTTTTTGGTTGACATTTAGTCCAAACTAGGTTATAATCTTTATATAACCACAACACTTGAGATTTATATTATGGCAGAGTTTATAGATGTGCAATTTGCCCAGATGCTTTCTGGTCGGCTTGAACATTTCAAAATCAAACATACCAATCCCTACAAAATCAACTTTCGTTGTCCCATTTGTGGTGACTCCCAGAAGTCGCGCTCTAAGGCCCGTGGATGGCTGTTAGAAAGGGATAATAAGTTTTCCTATTATTGCCATAACTGTGGTGCATCTCAAGGCTTTAATTACTTTCTGAAAACTGTAGATCCGTTATTGTATAATGATTACATAGCTGAGAAGTTTGTTGCTAATACTACAGCCTCTTCTACTGATGAAGTAAAACCAGAAGCATTTAAAACAAAAGCTCCTGTCTTTAAGAAAACAAACCCACTTAAAAAGATTAAGAAAGTAAGTCAACTACCATATAATCATGGTGTAAAAAAATATATTCAAAGACGCCAAATTCCACCAAATCATCATTATCGTTTGTACTATGCTCAAAAGTTTAAAACATGGATCAATGAAATCATTCCTGGAAAATTTGATTACATCGGTAAAGACGAACCAAGATTAATTATTCCGTTCCTTGATGAACGTGGTAATTGTTTTGGTGTTTCAGCACGTGGTTTTAATCCTGATGGAATTAGATATATAACTATTATGTTTGATGAAAGACAAAAGATCTTTGGTCTTGATAAAGTTAATTTCGATCATCCTTTCTATATTGTTGAAGGCGCACTTGATAGTATGTTCTTAGAAAATGCTATATCTATGAATGGCGCTGAAGGCACTACTCACGGCATACCTAATATTGAAAACGGTATTTTTGTATTTGATGCTGAGCCTCGTAATAAAGAAATACATAAACGAATGGAAAAAGTAATCAAAGCTGGTCATAAAATTTGTATATGGCCCCACGATGTTCCTGCTAAGGATATTAATGATATGCATCTACGTGGTGTAAATCCTGAAAAGATTATTGAAGAAAGTACTTATCAGGGTTTGCAAGCAGAGTTAAAATTTAGCGCATGGAGAAGAACGTGATAAAAGCAATACTAGCATGTGACGACACTGGCGGAGTGAGCAAAGACGGAACATTACCTTGGCCGAACAATAGTACTGATCTTAAGTGGTTTAAAGAAAATACTGCAGGGCACTTTGTTGTAATGGGATCTACTACATGGGAAGATCCTCATATGCCAAGACCTCTACCTAAGCGTGTAAACGTTTTGTGTACATCTCGTAAAGAAGAATATTATGGTGCTCACCTATATTTAAATGGTGATTTAAAACATATGATTAAAGAACTTGCTGAGGCAAATGATGGATTGATTGTATGGATCATTGGTGGACCAAAAATTATCGAACAAACAATGGATATTATAGATGAATTCTATTTGAGTCGTATTCCTGGAGACTATGATTGCGATACTCGTTTAAATGTAGATGAAATCTTTAATACGTTTGATTTAGACTGGGAAGAACATCACCCTGAGGTTAATTTTCAAATATGGAAAAGAAAATGAGTGAGCAACAATATATTGATACACTATTAGAAATTATAGCACAAGGTGAAGACGTAAGTGATCGTACTGGAACTGGTACTCGATCTATCTTTGGTCTACAAATGCGCTTTAATTTACAAGAAGGGTTTCCCGCAGTTACAACCAAAAAGCTTGCTTGGCGAGCAGTTGTTGGTGAACTTCTTTGGTTTTTAGAAGGTAGTACAGATGAGCGACGTCTTGCTGAGATTACCTTTGAAAAATCACGAGATAAGTGCTTTGATAAAAGAACTATATGGACTGACAACGCTGAAAATCAAGGTAAAGAACTAGGATATTCTGATGGTGAACTTGGTCCAGTATACGGATCACAATGGCGTAACTTTAACAGTGATGGTGTTGACCAGATTAAATGGCTTATTGACGAAATCAAATCTAATCCAAACAGCAGACGGCTTATACTAAGTGCTTGGAACCCAAATCAATTAGATCAAATGACATTACCACCTTGCCATGTGTTATCACAGTTTAGAGTAATTAAAGGTAAACTGCATTGTCAGCTTTATCAAAGAAGTGCTGATATGTTTCTTGGTGTACCATTTAACATTGCAAGCTATAGTTTACTTACACATATGATTGCTCAATTGTGTAATTTAGATGTAGGTGATTTTGTATGGAGTGGTGGTGATTGTCATATTTACAAAAACCATTTTGATCAGGTAGATGAACAAGTAAGCCGTCAACCTAATGATCCTCCTACACTCGAAATGCCTAAGTTCTATGACTTAGAAGGCTTATTAAAAACTGCACCAAGCGATTATATTCTTAAAGATTATTTTCCAATGAACACAATTAAAGCACCGATGGCGATATAAATATGTCACCAGCTAAAAAATTATATAATAAGGAACGACGATGATTCAAGTTACAAAACGCGACGGCTCAAAAGAAACACTAAATGTTGATAAACTTCATAAAGTAGTGTTTCACGCATGCAATGGAATTACTGGTGTAAGTCCATCTGAAGTAGAAATTAAAAGCCAAATTCAATTTTTTAATGGGATGAATACAAAAGATATTCAAGAAACATTAATTAAAGCAGCTTCTGACTTGATTAGCGAAGAGACTCCTAACTACCAGCATGTTGGCGGTAGATTAATTAATTACGGATTACGTAAAGAAGTTTATGGAGGATACGAACCTTGTACAGTTAAAGAACTCGTCGAGCGTAATATTGGTCTTGGATTTTATGATCCTGAATTGATTGAATATTATTCTGATGAAGAGTGGGATCGTATTAATGGATTTGTAAAACATGCTCGTGATGAAGACTTAACATATGTTGCTATGGAGCAATTGCGTGGTAAATATCTATGCCAAAACAGAGTTACTGGTGAGATCTTTGAAACACCTCAAATGTGTTATATTTTAATTGCTGCTACACTATTTAATAATTACCCTCCCGAAACTCGAATGCAATACGTTAAGGATTACTATGATGCTATTAGTTTACATGACATTAGTCTGCCTACTCCTGTTATGGCTGGTGTACGAACTCCTCAGCGCCAATTCAGTTCCTGTGTTCTTATTGAAACTGGTGATAGTTTGGATAGTATTAATGCTACTAGCTCAAGCATTGTTAAATACGTTTCACAAAAAGCCGGCATCGGTATTGGAGGGGGCAGTATCCGAGCTATCGGCACCCCCATTCGTAAAGGTGACGCCTTTCATACAGGAATAATTCCTTTCTATAAAATGTTTCAAGCTGCTACTAAATCTTGTTCTCAAGGTGGTGTACGTGGTGGCGCTGCTACTATCTATTATCCTATTTGGCACTACGAAGCAGAAGATCTTCTTGTATTGAAAAATAATAAAGGTACTGAAGATAACAGAGTTCGTCATATGGATTATGGCGTACAATTCAATAAACTTATGTATGAACGTCTGATTACTGGTGGAGATATTACTTTGTTCTCACCTAGTGATGTTCCTGGTTTATATGATGCATTCTATGCTGATCAAGATAAATTTCGTGAGCTATATGAAACAGCAGAACGTAATACTCGTCTTCGCAAAAAGACAATACCAGCTTCTCAACTATTCTCTTCATATATGGAAGAACGTAAAAATACAGGTCGTATCTATTTACAAAATGTAGATAATGCAAATGATCATGGTTCATTCTTACCAGAAGTTGCTCCTATTCGTCAATCAAATCTTTGTGCTGAGATCGACTTACCGACTAAACCATTAAATGATGTTAATGATCCTGATGGTGAAATTAGTCTTTGTACTCTTTCAGCCATTAACTGGGGCAACGTAAGATCACCAGAAGATTTTCAAAAAGCTTGTAACCTTGCAGTACGTGGATTAGATGCTCTATTGAGCTATCAAAATTATCCTATTTTAGCTGCTCAGTTGTCCACAGAGAAGCGACGTCCTATTGGTGTTGGCATTATTAACTTTGCTTATTGGATGGCAAAGCATGATTTAACGTATCAGGATATCACTCCAGAGGGCTTAGAATTAGTCGATGAGTACGCTGAAGCATGGTCTTATTATCTTATTAAAGCATCTGCAGACCTAGCTGAGGAACAAGGAACGATATCAGGTTTATCAGAAACTAAATATGGTCAAGGCATTACACCTAACCAAACATACAAAAAAGATCTAGATGAACTTATTAAACATAAAGAACGACAGGACTGGAAAGGTTTGCGTAAGCAACTTAAGACCACAGGTATTCGTAACTCTACGCTTATGGCTCTTATGCCTTCAGAAACAAGTGCCCAAGTTGCAAATGCGACAAACGGTATTGAACCACCTCGTTCTTTAATTTCAGTAAAACAATCTAAGCACGGTGTATTGAAACAAGTTGTTCCAGAGTATCGTCGTTTAAAGAATAAATATGATTTGTTATGGGATCAAAAATCACCACAAGGTTACTTGAAAATTATGGCAGTATTACAAAAATATATCGATCAAGGTATCTCTGTAAATACAAGCTACAACCCAGTATACTTTGAAGATGAAAAAATTCCAATGAGTACCTTACTCCAAGACATGCTTATGTTTTATAAGTATGGCGGCAAGCAATTGTATTACTTCAATACGTTTGACGGACAAGGCGAAATTGATGTTGATAAAATGACTGAAGAGCCCTTAGCACAAGGTGCCAGTGATGAGGAAGATTGCGAGTCTTGCACCATTTAATAGTTGACAAAACCCGCAAATCCAGTTATTATATAAAAATATATCAAAAGTAAAGGAAATCCAAATGAGCGTTTTTGACGTACAAAATCGTGTAGACCACACATCAGTCGCATCATTCATGGACCCAAGCGGCGGTCCAACAATTCAACGATACGATACTCTTAAATATAAGCAGTTCGATCAATTAACTGATAAACAACTGGGTTTCTTTTGGCGACCTGAAGAAGTAGACATCTATCAAGATGCAAAAGACTTTAAGGCATTGACTGATCATGAACAACACATTTTCACATCAAACTTAAAGCGACAAATCCTATTAGACTCAGTACAAGGTCGTGCACCAGCTGAAAGCTTTGGCTCAATCGTATCACTACCAGAACTCGAAAATTGGATTATTACATGGACATTTTCTGAAACAATTCATAGTCGTTCATATACACATATTATTCGTAATATCTATTCTAACCCATCTAAAATCTTTGATGAAATGATGGATGTACAAGAAATTCTTGATTGTGCAGACTCTATTTCTGGTTACTATGATGATCTTATTAAAATGGCAGGTTATTATAATTTGCTTGGTGTAGGTAAACACAAAGTAAATGGAGACACTGTAGTTGTTGATAAATATGAAATGAAAAAGCTGTTATACTTAACTTT
>JAAHTG010002541.1_pt1 | contig 10265 bp, 9 predicted proteins | sample 6116081 | NCBI WGS metagenome assembly JAAHTG01 (sample SAMN13939989, study PRJNA603662) | sponge metagenome | isolation source: marine sponge | host: Mycale hentscheli | place: New Zealand | collected 2005
CCCACATAAGCTCTATGGGTTGTGACAATGGGTTAGGGTTGCCCAGTTCAAACACTCCTTCTTTGTCCAGGTGGAACAACCGCTGGCCATCGCTGACCATGCAGCGTTCGTTCATAGCACCATTGCTCTGCAGAACGGTTTGGAACTGCCAGTTGTAGGGGCTGTCGCCCGTCACTTGCCACAGGCTTTCTGCCGTGGAAACCATCAGACGGTTCCCAAAGGGGCATAGCCCGGTTACGTCGGACTGCTGACCTGACTGAAAGGGTATGGCGTTCAACGGCTCCCAGTGGTGGGGAGCGTCGTTGTTACAGTGGTAAATGATGTTGGTGCCGTCTGCCGCCCAGAGTCGGCTTTGCCAGGCGGCTAAGGCTTTGGCTTTGGGTAAGGGGTATGGGCGTTCGTCTGCGTCAAGGAATTCGTTTTTGACGGTAACAGTTTCATACAGCACTGACAGTCACCTCGCATTTGTCGGCAAATGTGCCTTCTTCTGTGGTGACGGTGATGAAAATGGTTCCCTCGGCAACGGCAGTTACCAGCCCTGTGTCGCTTACAGTGGCTATCTCGTCATCGTCTGAAGCCCAGCTTATGGTTTTGTTGGATGCGTCTTCAGGCTCAACGGTGGCGGTCAGTTGCCCGGTGTTGCCAATGGTCAGTTCCAGAGTTTTAGGCTCAACGGTTACGCCAGTGACTGCGATATAGCCGGTGACGGTAATCTCGGCCCTGTCGGTCAAGCCGCCATTTTCCGACATAACCACCACTGTGGTTTCCCCTTCAGCAACACCTGTCACTATGCCGAATTCGTCAACCGTGGCAATGGCTTCATCGTAAGAGCGCCAGAGTACGTTGGGGTTGGTGGCGTTATCAGGCTCTACGGTAACGGTCAGTTGTTTGGTGATGGTTTTGGGAATCTCCAGCTCAATATCGTTTTCGTCCAGGGTAACGGCAGTAACAGGGATGAAGGCTGTGATGGTCAGCTGGCATTGGGCGGTATAGCTGTTCTCTTCGGTGGTAACGGTAATCGCTACGCTGCCTTCTGCTATGGCAGTCACCAGCCCTCTGTCGTCAACCGTGGCAAGGGCAGTGTCGGCACTGCTCCAGGTCAGGTTCTGGTTAACTGCCCACTTGGGAACGGTTTCCCCGGTTAGCTGACTCTTGGCACCTACCAGTAATGTCAGTTCTTCTGGTGTGACAGTAACGCTGGTCACTTCCCCGCCGGGCTGTTGGGTGCGGTGCAGGTAGTAGAGGGTTTTGCCGTTCGAGAGGTATAGGCGGTTTTCTCGGTTGCCGAGGGTTGTTAGGGATTGGAATAGGGTGGCGGTGAAGGTGGATTCTGGGGGGATGGTTAGGGGTTCGGTTTTGGTGCCATGCCATATATTTAAGTTGGAAGTGGGAAGTGGAAAGTGGGAAGTAAGAGCGCTTTTAACTTCCCACTTCCCACTTCCCACTTCCCACTGCTCATAAACAATAGCCTCACCCCAGCCAGTAGCCAGGCTCACCGGTTCGGAAACCACTTGAAAAAAACCCGGACGGGTTTCGTACTGGTTGTTTTCCAGTAGCATCAGGTTGTCAGCCTGGCGGTGGGTGTTGGGGGTGGGGGTTAGGTTTAGCATTTAACATTACTTCTCAGTTTGATATTAAAGACCTGATTTCAATTTTTAATTATGAATAACAACAAGTGTTAACCAAATTGTCAAAGTGTTAGTACCTGTTGAAATGTACTCAAGATATACATTTCCATCGTCATCAGCTGGAACGTATATCTCATTATTAATAACAATATCGGCCTGATTACCAGTCGTTCCGACTCTTTGTGTTGATGGGCGAAAGCTGTTATCTGACATTGTTACCCTGTGGTAACCAGATGAAGAATCTCTCATTGCCAGTAAAAAAGTATAACCTTTAGGATTCCCTTGAGCTGGATAATCACCACCTAGTAGGAGACTCATATTTAGAGTCTGATTACCTGTGGTAAACTGATGGTCAAATATCCCCTCAATATCTAGATAACGAATAGGGGTGTTGCTTTGGAGCATGTTATAATGTCTACGAGCGAAATTAAGCTCAACACCTGCGTTATTATTACCAATAGCAAAAAAATTACCATACTGAAAATTAAAATCTTTGCAATTAGAATCAGCTCGGATAGATAAGTTTCCATTTTGTCTTGATGCTTCTAGACGATTGGCGCTGAGTGTTACAAACCAAGTCCTTTCTAAGTCTACGTGAATGTGGCTCCCGTTAGCAGGATCGCCATTGAACGTGCAGCCAGAAATTAACACATTTGACGCAACCCTTCCTTCTACATCTTCTATAAAAATATACTTAGAATTATTTTTAGCCTGCTCAAAACCAACATCACGAATTGACAAACTACGTGCGTCATTTCTAGCAGCAAAGTAGCAGGCTGATTCATTTTCTGAACTGTTAATAAATCCACCGTATATCCTAAAACGATTAAATCCTCCCTCAAGGCTGATCGCTCTTTGGCCTGTTCCTAATATGAACTCATTGTTGAAGCCGGTTGTAGTTGTTGTTGGGACTGAAACATCTGAAGAGCTTCCCATATTTGGCGAGTATAATGAACGCTTCACATTTAAAAAACGATTTTTTTCAAAAAGATGACCGCCTAAAAAGGCAAAATTAATGCCAGAATACAATCGGTTGCCTGATGAAATACCAAAGATTGCATCTCTAACCGTTAATTGCCTTATTCCGTGTGCTTTTATACCGCCATTCTGCACTGGGTTTGTAACACTAGAAAAAAATTCGCCACCATTCCAGAAGATATAGCTCTTGGATGTCCCCTCAATATTACTCATATCAACATCAGGATTTAAATCGAAGGCATAACTGTTTGCAGTATCTGTGGTAATATTAAATTTGGCACCATATGCAATGAAATTTTTTCTACTACCACTAAAATCAACTTTTTTTGAAATGTTATATGTTTTACCTTGTGTGAATTCAATAGTTGCTGAGCGTCCACCAACATAATCAGCCAAAGCTTGTAATTCAACTGTATCATCAGAACCAGAACCAACAGAATCACCAAACCAGTCTGCGTGAATATTACCAAGAACCAATAGAACCCACATTACTCCCAACGTATCAATAAACTTCGCTGATGGGTGAGTAATGTTATACTCTGTCTCACTTACTGCTCGTCTATATGAAGCCTGACCACGATTACCTAATTTAAGAAACTGCCTGTTCGAGTTATCATCAGCAATAGCATCTTCTAGCGTTAAGTGCGTAACAGCCTGAGAAATAGCTCCAATATCTTTAGGCAGGAGCGGAATATTACCCAGGTTATCCGGCTTTACATCAGCAACGGCAGTAACACCTGTCACCACATGGTTTGCGGTGTCGTACAGGGCTGTGATGAGTTCTCGCCACATTTGGCTGCGGGGGACTGCGCCGTTGTCGAACTCTTCCAGCATGTCTTCCAGCGTGAAGGAAAGGCGGTTCGGGCTTTCTTCCTGTTCAGTATTGAGGGGAACCACATTCTTGCTCATGCCGTTTTCCTCTTGCTTCCCACTTCCAACTTCCCACTTCCAACTGTTCCGGAAGGATCATAATTCCCAGGAATCTGTGTAATAGGCACTCCCGGCTGGTTCAAATGCTCCTTGCCCTTGTCTGCCGGAATCTGGATTTCGCCCGGTTCGCCCCTGTACGACGGTGTGACACTTAATGGGCCGATAGAGCCGGATTCGCATTCTGCCCAGCAGGTGGAAAGCGTATCGCCCTGTTGCCTTGGTCTGTCGTCAAGATTGCGTTCGAAGGGGGTTGAGTCGAAGTGTTCTGACCGGGTGGCTTTTATGCCTTCCCAGAAACGGGGTAGAAAATCCTGTGCGCTTTCCTGATTAATCAGCCCACTGGAATCAAAGAACCGGCCATAGAAGCCGATCATGCCGTCTATTAAAACTGTTTCCCATTCTGCCGGGATTATGGAAGCCTCTAGGGGGCAGGCGTACTGGATTATCAGCAACATGCCTTTGTCCGGTGCTGGCCACAGGTGCAGCCTTGCGCCGTCGAAACAGTAATAGCGGGGTTCGCCCTGGTTTACCCTTGAGTGGTAGTACGCCCGGTTGCGTCGTTCGACTATCTCCCCAAGGGATATGTGCCTGAGCTTGATCAGACAGTAGACGGCAATGATTCTGTCCATGTCGCCTGTGAGGTCGAACATGTCCTGCCCGGCAAAGATCCGGCAGCCAAATAACCGCCGGGCAAACCACCAGGGCAGCCGGTTGAACCGCTGCGCCTTTGCCAGTGTCAGCTCCAGCCAGCGCCCGACAAGGTGCTGGTTCTGTTCGTTGTCCCGAATCTTCATCAGGTCAATAACATCCTGGCAGATCCGGCCTCCCCGTTCGGGGTCTGGTGGTGGGAATGGGGTTTCCATAAAAAAACCTGTGGTTTTTTTAGTTGGCAGTGATCAGTGGGCAGTTTTCAGTCATGAGTTTCTGATAACTGCCATCAAGTCAATATTTCCCAGTCACTAGCGAGCATGTCGGTTTGGGAAGCCAGCCAGGGCACAAGACTTTTAGGAGCTTCAGCATTGGCTGTCTGCAGCCCAGTGGTGTCTATATAAATATACGGACTGGTCATCTTGCTGTTTTTATCAGGTCGTTGCAGTTCAATGAATATACCTTTGCCATTCCAGCCCCTCCTTTGCAGCTTCTTACCAGATTCCAGATGCTCAATTGCTTGTCCAAACTTCATGTGATATTCCTCAGAAACTTATAGAAAATCCGTCAGCGGATTTTCTATTCAAACTCCATCATCCCGTTCAGCCTCCTCTCGCAACAAACCACTGTGGCATAGAGCAAACAATGCCGGTGCTTGGTGGCGATTTTGTTGGGAGTGACCTCCCAGGGCTGCATGGAGAAGTTGGTGTTTTTGTGAATACGCAGCTGAACGCCACGATTCTTGAAGTTGAAAGCCCAGACGGTTTTGGCATCAAGGTTTTCGTCATAGATAAAGTACCGGCCCATATGGAACAGCATTTCAAAGCTTTCCATCATGGCGGCTTTTTCTGGACTGACCTGAACCTGAAGTATGCTTTCAAGCCATTTGCAGTGTGCTTCCCAGATATCTTCTCCCATAAAGAAAACATCGGGGCTACGTCCGCCAATGGTGCACTTACGACGGAGTTTTCGTATTCCTTCCCGGTGTTCATCCAGGGGGAACTTGGTGCTGTTGCCGGGGTCTTTAAAGGCGACTTGCGGGTTCCAGAAAGCATTGCCTGTGGCAGTGGGGTCTATGCCACCACAAACGGCATCTTTAGTGACAATCCGGCCAAGGCCCATGAAATCCCGGCCATCGTAATCCTGACTACCAATAAGCTTGGTGGCAAAGTGGTTATCAATGCTGGTTTTCAACTGCTCGGTTTTGGTTTCCATCAAATCCAGAAGCTTGGATTCGCCGGAGTTTTTCTCCATTTCCTCGCGGTTGTACATCTGGGTACCGGCGATATGGCCCCACATGTATATGGCATACTGTGTTGCGTCCTGTGGTGTCAGGTCAGCATCGTCGTAGCCGGTAAAGGATTTGATGGTGGTGTTGGCTTTGGTCAGCAGGGGAATCTGGATATCCGTAGACACATCGCTCTGGTATTTGATGAGCTTACGGCTCTGCAATATCTCCCATATGGCATGATTCACCTTCAGCATGTTCACCAGCCCTTTGTCGAGCTCATACATGCTGTGCAGGAACATATCTTCCGTGTCCTGTGTTCCTTCAAACAAGGGCAGGTCGTGACGGCGTGGGTTAGCCATGATGTTCTACCTGTTACATCAAGACTGGCTATTGAGGTTGCGTTTTCCTCTGGACAATGCCTGTTCGTAAACATCCATTCCGTTCAGGTGGTCTTTTCCGGTTCTGTCACCGGGGCCTGACGGGGGCATGGTGCTTTGCTTTTTCAGGGTTTCCAGTTCGGTCCGGGTTTTTTCCAGATCCTTACTCAGGTCACTACCACTTTTTGCCATTTTCATCAGGTTGTTCCAGGTGGCCAGTTGATATGCCTGCTCTGCAGACACATTGCTGGTACTGAGAATCTGAATAATGGCTTCCCGGTGGTTGGTAAAGTCAGAGTACTTTTCGGAAGCTTGTAGCAAGTCCTGTCGGCGCTGTTCCTGCAGGGATGTTTTCTCCTGCTCTGCCCTGGTTTTCCTCAGTTGGTCAGATGTTTCCTGTCGGGACTTCTGAAGCGTTTGCTCCATAATCCATTTGGTCTGATCTTCAACGGATTCAAATTCGGGAACAGCCTGTCCTTGCTTATCGAAAAATATCTTTATTCCTGATTGATCTGCCAGAGTGGTGATAAGGGCAACCGGATCTTCCTGGTACTGCCGGGCTTTGGCCGCGAGATCATGAATCTGTTGCGGCTCCAGCCCGAAATTGTCCTGCAGGCGTTTACGCTCCGTAGCCAGCTGTTGAAACTTCTGTTGCAGCCCTGTATCCATATCTTTGTAGATATCGAGTAACAGGCGCTGCCCCTGCTCAGGCAATTTGGCAAAATCGCCTTTGCGTTCGTCAGGCCAGTTGTCAGGTAGTACAGGCTTGGTTTCTCCGGTTTTTTCCTCTTGAGAAACGGGAGTACTGGCGCTCGTATCCGGGCCGTTTGCTCCGCCATTGTCTTCTACTAATGAGCCGTCTGAAGTGCCGCCTGCTGTGTCGGTTTGACTGCGGGTGCTGTCGCTGGCATCGCCAGTCGCTTGCCCGGCTTCAGATCCCGAACTTTCGGCATTTTTACGACCCCGGTCAAAAGCCTTTTCAATAGTAGAGCGCACCGAAGCTTCACCGGATGAGTCTAAGCCAACATCAGTGGAACGGGGTATTGGGTCTGTGTCAGGAGCTGAGGTGCCTGTCTCTGATGTAGCGCCTTCGGCTGGTGAGGTGCTTACGGCAGATGGAGAGCCTTCAGGTGCTTCGCTTGGTGCGCTCATAACCACCAAAAATAGACTACTCTGAACGCCAGTCAAGCTTTGATCACAGGTGGGGTATGACAAAGAACCCAATAATAGCAAATTATGAAGTAGTCTTCGGTGTCATTCTTATTGTGTTGAATGTAGCAATCATAGGTCCGGGATCGTGGTTTCTATCAACAATTTGGGATGAAGCTAATACCTTTAAGACACAAACAAGAGAGCAACTTGACACCCTTAAGGGAGAGATAAATAAAATTAAAGTAGGAGTGTCATCTACATATGCGACTAAAACGGAATTTTCCAATTACAAAGAACAGATGGCAGAAAATATTCGGTATCTGGATAGCAAGGTGGCGGGTAAAAAAGAATAAATAGCCGCGTAAAATTTATCCAAACGGGTTCACCGCCTGAGAAATCACCTGTCCTGTATTAGTGTTCTGTGGTGTAGGCATTGCAGCCTGTGGTGCATTGCCGGGTGGCAACTGCCCCGGAGGAGGAACCTGTTCGGGAGCCGGCGCTCCCAGCAGGTGCTCTCTTGCAGCCTGCAATATATCGTTCAGGTTACGTACATCCAGTTGTGTCAGCACTTCCCGGAATAACATCAGGTTGGCTTTCGGTCCCATGTTGGGGCCGACTATACCCATAGCGTCTATCAGCATCTTCTGTCGTACCGGGCTGATTGCAGAAGGGCCACCGCCAGGCTCCAGCTTCAGTTTGAATTTTCCCTGAAAAGCTTCCCTTCCATAGTAAAGGATCTGTTCGCTGCCATCGGCGAAGCTAACCCTTATTTCCTGCCCTGGTGGGGCAAACTCCCGCATAAAACATAAGTGGATGCGTGCCAGTTGTTCCAGGTAGTTGAACATTTTATTCCGTTTGCGGTTGACTCTGGCCTGCCCGATCATTTGCTGAATTTCGCTTTCCGTTGCTGTGTCGGCTCCTGTGAAGGGGGTTTCCAGGATGCCGGAGTTTTTCAGAACAGTTTCTTCCGGTTCGGCGGCAAACTGTAGCAAGGCTTCTGGGACATTGGGGGTCTGGACTTCCTTGAACAGTCGGCTCAAATCGCCACCATCCTGAACATCAACGCCAATGGCTTCCATATCCTGATCAGACTTCAGGGCATTGCTGACCTGATCCTGATCAATCTTGTTTTTGTCGTACATGAAGAAGCGTTTTTGTGTTCGAGCCAGGTTTGCCCTTCGGCTTCTCAATATATCCGCTTCCAGAGCCGGATTACGAATGTGCTCAACCTGACTGATACCAAAAGGACTGTCGGCGGCTGGAACGGGAATAAAGATGGCAAAGGGGCTGTCGTCCGGATGGTCAAACTTGACTGGGTATTTAATTTTACTGAGTTGGTAAAAGTCGTTCTTCTGGTTCTTGCCTGTTCTTTTAGCTCCTTGACTAGCTCCTTCTTTAGCGTCGGCTTCTCTATTGCCCGTGTTTGTTACGGACTCCAGAAACGTCAGCAGTTCCCGAGTGGTTTTGTCCCAGATTGTAATGACTTGAACAGAGTCTTCCTGATAATAATCAGTTCCGGGAGTGTGATCACCTGACAGGGTTTTTATTTCAAACGTACCGCCCTCGATGCTTCCCGGTATTTTATAGCGACTGTCTTTTTTCAAGTCTTCCAGGCGCATAACTCTTTCGAAGCCAAACCAGAATGATTCATCTACCGACTGGGCAGTGGAGCTTAACAGAAGTTCAAGGGGTGAAATTCGCTCATCCCGAACATTTTCATAAATAGTAACAGTCTCTTTCCGGCTCTCGTATTCAGGTTTTCCTGAAGAGTCTGTTTTGCTTTGGTAGGAGCCATCTTCCTGTTCCACCATTATTTCAATTTGTTCTACTTCTATTTCTTCCTGAACCTGTCGCCACCAGGAGTAGCTGGCTCCATGACCGCATAACAGGGCATCAAGTTTGATACGGTCGAATATTTCAGGGCCGTCCACCATGCCCGATTCTGTCATGGAGTTATAGATAGCCTGCTCTACAACGGCTTCATTATGGGTGTCTACATTGTCCATCTGCCGTTCAAAGGAAGCGGCTCTGGCTGTTACGCCTATGTCGTCTATATCCAGATAACCAAGGGTCTGTTCAATGTTGCGAAATATAACGCCAAGCTTGATCAGATCTTTGCTGCCGGGCAGTGGGACCAGTTTGTCTGTTTCTGGATTTTCCGCGCATAATGAACCTTCTGTGTGCAGGGCTGCGTATTGCTGCCAGAGTTCTTCATAGGGTTCCCGTCTTTCTCTCGCTGCTCCAATGCGCTTTTTCCATAGGCTGTTTGCATCTTTCGTTTTCATACCTGTCTTGCCTGCTTGGTATCAGGGTTCCATAAGACAATGCGCTGGCAGTTTCTGACATCGAAGTGCAGCCAACTGGTGTTGTCTTCCATAAAGGTGATGTACGGAAATAGCAGCCGGTTTTCCAGAATATGATTTCGTATATCATCCGCCGAGTAATTTTTAAATTTGCAGTCCATGGCTCTGCCGAAACTGTGTTGACTGGTGGGGCTGTATTCCTTTGCGTCGGGTGTACGTAGGCCGGATTGACTGTAACTTCCATCAAAGATCCAATCGTTAATAGTGCAGGGGCCGAAGGTTTCCCGAAGGTCATCCAGAGTCAGTAGTACTCTTTCATCTATCAGCTCTATGGCCTTATCTCCCCTGTCTGAAAAGACAGAAGGTGGAACCAGTTCCTGAACTTTGAAATATCTGGGCTGGTACATTACCGAATGACTCCTGGTTCTTGCTTTGCCCTGATCCGGTCAAAGTCCCTTTGAAATACCTGTGGCCACTGGTTTTTATCTGGCTCTGGTTTACTGACATGGCTGGGAACATGCACCATTAATGTTTCCAGAACAGCATCTGACAGGTTGCCTGATTCTATGTTGCGCTGTTTTAGCTCTTTCTTGCTTTCTACCTGTATACGCTTGCTGGTGTCTTCATAGTATCCAGGTGCAGTTAACTGTCGCCTGAGGCCAGGGATTTTTAATAATGAACAACGGGGATTGGCTATCCAGGGTCGCGCGTATTTGTGCCACATCTGATCTCGCTTGCGGAAGTAGCGGGAGTTATCCAGTGCGCCCAGTCCAGCATTAAAGTGAATCACTGTTACATTCAGCTCTGCCCGTTCCCGGTAATAACGTGTCAGATAACTCATTGCCCCATTACCGACTCCATTACTGTCGCCAATGATGTAGCGAGCGTTGTATAGCTCTTGTGCTTCTATGGCTCTGTCGGCTGCGTCCAGCGTGATTTCGTCGGGCGTGTCTTTGGGAAGCCACTCCTGACCATCCAGCATATTGAAACCCTGCCGGACAGCCATGGCGTGTGGATC
>JAAHTG010002542.1_pt1 | contig 10262 bp, 2 predicted proteins | sample 6116081 | NCBI WGS metagenome assembly JAAHTG01 (sample SAMN13939989, study PRJNA603662) | sponge metagenome | isolation source: marine sponge | host: Mycale hentscheli | place: New Zealand | collected 2005
CCCCTTGGCCGGCACCCGGCCCCCCCGATTCCGTTCTCCCAGACAGAGACTTGATTTAAGTAACAATGTCGATCCAGTCACTGGAGTAAAGAAAACTCTGGTGTTCTATGTGGGACAGGTTGTTAGAGCAGACAGTATCGATGAAGTCGATCCTCTTACAGGTGAGTTCTTCTTTGCATTTGGCGATGTCAGGGATTGGGATCCGCTCACCATGCAACTGGAACTTCAGTGTACTACAAAGTATCGTTTCCAGCAAGGAATGATTCTGAGAGATGCAGCAGGAACTGAAGCAACAATTCCTAGTTTTGGAAGTCTAGTAAATCTTGTGAAGCTGGATGAAGGAATTCCTTATCTTGCAGATAAGAAGAATGACGTGATGATCTCGTTCTTTGAACCAAGAACATCGCCGAGTGGAGACACATTGGCTCCAGGAGACCTCTGGTGGAGCCCACAAGACGGCAGATTGAACATTTATTATGTTGACTCAGACAGCTCGCAATGGGTCGGTACACAGCCTTTTGGCTCACGTGCACTGTTCACAGATGCATCTGATGTAGGAACTGGAACCACGGTGGCATCTGGACAACAGACTTTCCAGATTGGCGGAGAGAATAAGATTCATATTTCAAACTATGCACCTGCTGAGAGAGGAGACGGCACAGTACTTCAGGTAGGAGACTTGTGGTGGTCCAGTCAAACTGGCATCATGTATATTTGGTACAGTGATGTACTTTCTTATTATTCAGCAAACAGAACACTTCCCCCAGAAGGATTAGAAACCATCACCAGTGAGTGGGTAATCACTGATCCATCTGCAACGGTTCCTAAAGCTGGAGCTTCTGATTTCTATCGGTTGGCAGATGCAACTAATGAGATCTCTTTATCAAGGAGTGTAACCACTCTTGATATTAACGCTATCATTTCTCCAAATGCACCAACCATTGATACGATTGGCAAAGCAATCGAAGTTGGTATGTTGTGGTGGTCGAATGCAACAGGTAAGATGTACATTTACTGGACTGATGCCGGAAGTTCATCGCAGTGGGTGATGACTAACCCAGTTGGTACTCTTTCGATGGGAGAGTTCGCCGAGGACGATGCCGTATGGCCTCCTGATAATAATCCAAATCCAATTGAACCAGATCCAGACGATCCGTTCCCTCCTTTCCCACCATATCCGAGTGCTGTCGACGTTCTTCCAGAACTACCAGATCAGAAGAGACTTTGGTTTGATGACAATTATTATTTCTATCCTGGAGATAATATTATATTCGAAAGATCAGCACCTGGTAATGTTGATGAAAATGAACTCGCACTGATTGAAGGACAAGGTACATTCTATAACGCGGATGTTATTGTTGAAAGAAACAGAACCGGTGCAGTTGATGGTGCAAAGCTTCTAAGAGACAGAACGGTTGTAAGAGATCAAACAAGATCCCTCTTTACTATCACTTGTGCAGAGAAGATCAACCTACAGGTCGGTGATAAGGTCTTTATTGAAGACTCTAAGTTTGCTGAAGTGAATGGTGTTCATCTTGTAGATGAAGTGGGCAAAGTTGTTCCAGCAGAAGGTTATGCTACTGTTACAAACGGATCTGTGACTGATTTTACAATTACATCACCTGGTGCTGGTTATGAAGAAAACTTTATTATTACTTTCTCTGGTGGCGGCGGTACTGGCGCTTATGTTGAAGCAACAGTTGCTCCTATTGTGGATGGAATCGGCACTCCGGCTCCTAATGGTGGAGTTATTTCAACTAGTGTCATCTATGGTGGAGTTAATTACACCTCAGCACCAACACCTAGATTTGGTGCAGAGTTACCCAACAATGTGTTTAGGATCTTCACATCTCAGACATACGGTGCTGATAATAGCATTGTGAGTTACAGCACAGACACCGAGAGTGTTCAAGGAAAGGCTAAGTTTATCGAACTTAGATCAAACGGAACCTCTTATTCTAAAATGCCGCCAGCTGTTGGAATCTACAAGAGATTCTCTGATAGAGCAGAAACAAAGCTCACATTAGAAGGAACTACAGTTGGCAGTGTGGCAGTGATTGACGGTGGTGCAAGATATGCAAATCCCAAAGCTGTGTTTGCTGATTTGTTTGGCAAAGGAACAGGAGCCACGGCAGATGTCACTGTGGTGAACGGAGAAGTGACAAAGATTGCAATGACAGATAACGGTCAGGATTATGTTGAACCTATTCTGACTCTTGTCGAACAAGGTGGTAAGTTTGCTTCTCTCACAGAAAACATTGGCATTCTCAAATCAGTGAGTGTTATTGATCCTGGTAGAAACATTCTCACGGATCCAACAGCAAGACCTGAGCTTCAGATTGAATCTAGACTTATTATTGAATACACTACGGATTCTGTAAGAGAATTCGAAAGAGGTCAGAAAGTTTATCAAGGTGTCATCAATGATCTTGGAGATGTAGATGGACTCGGTGTTTATTCTGATGAGTCTGCAATTCAAGCTTTCGGAACTGTTGTTAGCTACAGTGAAGAAACTTTCGAGCTTGTGGTTGAGAAGATAACTGGTGAGTTTAGACCAAATGAAAGGATTTACAATGGCCTTGGAGCTGTGGCAAATGTCTTGTTGAATGGACAGGCAGATGCTAGAGCATCAATCGGTGGTGTTTCTGATACAACAGGTAACTTCATCAATGACCAATCGATGCTAAGCGAAACGTATTCTGTTATTCAGGATTCTTATTATTATCAGTGGTTCTCTTACAACATTCAATCTCCGATTTCACAAGCAAATTATTCAACGTTTGTGAATGACATTATCCACCCGGCTGGATTCGTGATGTTCTCTGACATGATCCTCAACACTTCAGTAGAAGTGGATGTGGAATCATTAGAAATTGAAATCAGATGAAAAATACTGCATAAGAGCAGACAGAAATGGCAACTATCAACACAAACGATTTAAGAATAAAGAACGCCAAGAATTTGATTGGGTCTCTCAACGGACCCAACAATGAAGCACAGTCTTATGTGTTTGTTGGTAGAACGCAACCTTGGCCTGATGACAACCTTCCACCAACTCCACAGAATAACAATAAAGAGTTTTATACGACATATGATGATATTATCTCACTGAAGAGAATTAATACTAATCTTCAAGTCAATACTAATAGTGATGCTCTTCACATGATTCCACGTGTTCGTTGGACGAGCGGTGTAGTGTATGATATCTACAAGCACAACTATAGCATTGTAAATCGTTCTTATACGAATGCTTCTAATCTTTATAATGCCAAGTTTATTATAATCAATCAACAAAACAGTGTGTTTGTTTGTCTTGATAACAATAATAATTCACAATCAACTGTAGAACCTCAAACTACAGGAAACGATCCTTTCTATACTTCTGATGGATATCAGTGGCTTAGAATTTATAATCTAACTTCTGATGATGTAATCAGTCGTTCAACAGAAAACCTCATTCCCATTGTTACCTATGGCACCAATGCCAATGTTATTATTGGTGTTGATGGTGCAATTTATACCACGGTGATTGATACTCCAGGAAATGACTTCACAGTTTCGCCCGCAGGTGCAGTGAATCAAATTCCTGCTTATTATTGCAGAGTTCTTGGAGATGGAACAGGAGCAGTTGCAAAGGTGACTATTACTGGTGGAAGTGTTTCTAAGATTGAAATGGTTGAGTTTGGAAGTGGATACAGTTACGGAACATTGAATTTTAAGAATGGATATGCGTATGAGTCACTTCAGGACTTGAATCTAGAAAGAAATGCTTTAAACCCAGTTGGTGATGGTACATTTAGAAGTACAGTTGTTATTGGACCACCAAGTGGTTGGGGAACAGACCTTCCTAGAGAGTTGGGAGGAACAAGAGTTGGTGTGTTTAGCAATCTAAACTATCCACAATATGAAGCAAATAAGGATGCATCATTTAGACAGATTGGTATTCTTCAAGATGCAAACGTAGGCACAGGCAATCCTAGTGATGTTAATGCATGTTATGCTGTTAAGCTAACTGACACCATTGCAGGAACTCTTTATGCACCAGGAGAAGTCATCACTCAAGAAAGATTGATTGATGATCCTTTTGGGAACTCTGTTACAAAACAAGCAAAAGGTATTGTTGTTTCTTGGGATGCAACTTCAAGTGTTTTAAGATATGTTCAGAACTCTACAACAGTTGATGAAGATGGACAGGTTTATCGATTCTCTGGGTTAAGAGCAGTTATTGGTACAACAACAAATAAGAGTGAATTCCCTGATGTTGCATTTACTGGAGTTTCGTCTCTCCTTGATTTTGTTGAAGGATACGCAACTCCAACTATTGTCAGATACACAGGAACGATGACTTATATTTCGAACCTCTCTCCAGTTGTCCGTAGTTCAACTCAGAGTGAGAAAATAAGCATCGTAATTTCGTTCTAAATAACAGAAAAGAGTAGAAGTAGATGCCTCTTCAGACGAACTTAAATGTCAGTCCTTATTACGCGGACTACACTCCAGACAGTGATTATTACAAGGTATTGTTCAAAGCAGGATACCCTGTACAGGCAAGAGAGCTGAGCAATCTGCAGTTGATGCTGCAGAATCAGATTGAAGTCTTCTTATCTAAGATTCTAAAAGAAGGCGACGTTCTTGTTCCTGGTGAATTTTCTTATCAGAACCCAGTTCCTTATGTGAGAGTTTCTTCTATCACACAGGGATCAACAGCTGCTGACTTCATTGGATCTACCGTAACAGGTGCTGTATCTGGCGTGAAGGCAGTTGTTCAATATGCAGAAGCAGCATCTTTAGCTGATGACTTGACATTCTATGTCAGTTATGTTGACTCTGGTACTTCTACAGAAGATTCTACATTCCTGGAAGGCGAGACTCTCGAAAGCGATACTACAAACAGATTTACAGCAACCGTTGGTGTCAATGGCATCAGCAAGCCAATCACATCTAATGCGATGGGATTTGGTACAATCTTCACGATCAACGAAGGATATTACTTTATTGATGGAACTGCAGTAAGAAATACAACTCAAACTATCACACTAGACAAGTATGGAATAATTCCTTCTTATAGCGTTGGTTTTGTTGTTGGCGAAGACTTTATAAACTCATCTGAAGATCCTTTACTCCTTGATAACTCACAAGGTTCTTCTAACTTTGCAGCACCTGGTGCAGACAGACTGAAGATTGTTCTTACTCTTACTAAGAGAGCTCCAGACGTTTCTTCTCCTAACTTTATTCAACTTGCTAATATTGTTCAGGGTACATTACAAGGCAAGCCGGATCAGACAATCAAATGGGATTGGTTGTACGACATTCTCGCTAAGAGGACGTTTGATGAGTCTGGTGATTATATTGTTTCTGAATTCCCGATTGAATTCTTAGAGTATGCCAACTCAGAGTTCGTTGATGGCATTTATGATCCAGATGTAGATGGTTTATATCCTCCGGTTCCTGGTACAGGAACCACGGAGATGATTACAATCACCGAAGCACAGAACTGGTTTGTTCTTAAGGTAAGTCCTGGTACTGCTTATGTGCAAGGTTATGAAGTAGGATATAACTATCCTGTTTATCTTTATGCCAGGAAACCCAGAGATTTAGATTACAGACAGAATGTACTCACATCCATTACTAATGGTATGAATCTGGGTATCACTAACATGAGTAGCTTCCCAGACACTCAAAGCATTAAGTCAAGCATTAATACTCTGGGAATGGAGTCCATCGTTCTTTATAAGGGATTCAATGATGGTTATGTTGGTTCTGCTTCTGGTGCAACAGTAACTACCTCTGAGGGTGTTGTTCTTCCATATAACTATGGTGAAGTTCCTCCAGAACTAACTTATCATGTTATTACTATTGGTGAAATCACTGGAACTATTACTGGCGACCAGGTACAAATCTATAAGGGTTGGAACAGTGCTGTTGTTACTTCAACAACTGCATTGAAGAGAGGAGATGCTTTCTTTGGTTCTACTATTACAACTGTTACTGAAATGAGAAGGACACCAATTGGTGTTATGAATCCTCGTTACTTGATGCCTCAACAACTTCTTCAGGAAGGATCTACAGGGCTTTCTAATTTCAACTCAGTGTTTGATATTGGAATCACTAAATCTCAGTTCTTTGAGCAGATACCATTAGTATCTGATGACAATTCAGTTAACTTTGCTCTCGATTGGACTGTTGGTTCTAAAGTAGTTGGAATCACAACTGGTGCAATTGGTATTGTTGAGCAAGGTTCAACTCCAACGGCATTGATTCTTTCTAACATTGTTGGTGAGTTTGAGGTAGGAGAAGAGTTACGTTCTGGTGTCGGCGCATCAGAAAAGATTTCAAGGATGGCAAATGTCGGTGAAGTGTTTGAACTTGACTTCTTTGATGCTGGAACTGGAGGTACTACATTTGGATTGGGTTCCGAAACTTCAATTACTGTTGAAGCAGTTGGAGCTACTCTTACACTTACAAAAGGAACAGAATACACATATAACAGCACAACTAACGAGCTAGAGTTAAATGGAACAGGTAGAGAGAAGCTTCTTGACTTCCCATTTGAAAGAGGTAGTCGTTTCAATCAGAGAGTTAATTATAACTTAACCACTGTTCCTGGTGGCGTGAAAGGTTATGCAGTCACTGTTGCTGGTAAATACGAGAACTCAATCTCCAAAGTTAAGTCTTTATTCTCTTCAACTCAGACTACATCTTCTAACTTCTCTGCTGACGTTGCTTTACAGAGCACTGTAAACTCTGAAGTTATGCCCGTCGCAGATAACTCATTGTTTGGTGGAACCAAAGGTTCTAACTTCATTACCTGTGAGAACTTCTCTGGTGACCCATCAGAAGAACTGGAATATGGTGATTTGATTACTTTCGTTGATGACACCGGAGCATCACAATATAAACTGGTTTATTTTACATCAAAACCAATTGGTTATGGTACAGAAAGATCTCAGTCTAAGATTTACTTTACAACAACTCTAGAGAACGTTGTTTCTGGTAAAACAATTCAGAGAATTAGATGTAAATCTAACGGTAGTTCTTCTGAGAGCCTTCTGTTACAACTTCCTCAGAGTGCTGTTGCGACTCTTGAGAACAATCCAGATGCAACTGGAATTGATTACACATTCATGCAGGAGTTTATTACAACTGCGCCTGCTTCGAGTAATTCAATCACAATCTCTACTTCTCAACAGAACGAACAGATTATTAACAATATCAATGAGACAACGATTTCTATCGTTGCTGTTTCTAATGATCCCACAAACTCAAAAGGATTGAGAGGAAGAAGTCCAATCGTTTCTACTTCTACTCTGAGTGCTGATAATCGTACAATCACTTATAACTTTGTCACTCCTTTTGCAGAGAATGTAACAATAAAAATTCTGGCTCCTGTGTTTATTACAAACGCCAGAGCAAAGCAAAAGATCTTTGTTGAGGATGCAACTCTTACCGTTCCACTTTCTGATGCCAATAATCAGGTAATCAGCATGGGTATTGCTGATGTCTTTGCTATCAATTCCATCACTATGGGTCCTGATGCAATAGATGTTTATAATTACTTTACTTTCGATACAGGCCAGAGAGACAACTTCTATTCTATCTCAACCCTGACAAGAGTGTTGGGTTCTCCTGATCCTTCTGATTATCTGACAATCACATATAGTTATTTCCAACACACTGGTGATGGTGATTTCTTCAGTGTTGACTCTTACACTGGAATTGATGGTATTGGATATCAGAACATTCCTTATTATGAGCCGACTGCCATCAATAGAAGATTTAACGAGTCTGGCGCAAATATCATGATAGCTCTAAGGGACTGTCTTGATTTCCGACCAATTCTCAACACAGCAATTGGAACGACAGATAACATTGGTGTTTCTTATCTTCCTTTCATCTCATCTGGAGATTCCACTAACTCTTCGAACTTCGCAGACTCAATTTACAGTGGAAACGGTCAGACTCCACGTATTCCTGTAAGGGGATCATCCTTTAAGTGTAACCTAAGTTATTATCTGTCTAGAACGTATGCATTGTTTATTGACAAAACAGGTGCTCTGAGTCTAGAGGCTGGAATTTCTTCTAATCAACCGTTTGCTTCTCCTCCTGCTTCTGTTGGATTGAGATTGTACAACATCCCAATGCCTGCTTACACTTATTCTTTAACCTCTGTTAAGGCACAGAAGTTTAACTACAGGCGATATAGAATGAAAGATATCGCAAATATGGATAAGAGGTTGAAGAGAGTTGAGGAGCTCGTCTCTCTGTCTATCTTGGAACAGTCTGCTCTGAATATGGAAGTAAGAGATGCTGTTACTGGATTGAATAGATTTAAGAATGGTATTGTTGTAACTGGATTCAACAATCACGAACTGGGTAGAACAGGGACCGGTCAGTATCGTAACTCGATCGATCCTGTTAGTGGTGTTCTTCGTTCTCCTTGTTTCGTTGAGAACTCGAATCTAATCGAAGTGAATCAGAACAACAGCCAGAGACTGGCAGATGGATATAGGAAGACAGGTGGTATCGTTACCTTAGATTACAGTACTACTAATTTACTTAATCAACCGGATGCAACTCGATTCATCAACCTGCAACCATATTCGGTATTTACTTTTGATGGAAACATGATTCTGACTCCGTCAGTTGATACTTTTGAGGATATTAATCGTATTCCTGAATTGGTTGTAGAAGATAATTCACTATTTGATGCCATGGTGAACCTTACTCAGATTATCAATGATGAAACGGATATCTTCGAAACTGTATGGGGTGAATGGTCTACTACTAGTAGTGAGAGCTCTAACGTAAGAATCGAGAACTCCAGAGACATGTGGGGACCTACTGCAGGAGGAACGGGCGGAACTGTTCAGGATAGAAGAGACTGGTTAGCCAACAGCCTGGCACGAGGCGCCAGGTTTGGTAACGTGAACACCACGAATGGACTTCAAACACTACAGGATCCAAACGTTCCTGGTGACAGGGCAATGGGTCCTTGGGTTGCTCTTAGAGAAATCAGTGAGAGTACAACTGAGATGAGAGAACAGCGCCAAGACTTTATTGACACTGGCACTGGTACTGTTGTAGAGACATCCTATGGTGATAGAGTAGTTGATGTTCAACTTGCCAGAACCATGCGTTCTCGCATCATCGCAGTTCAAGCAACAAGATTGAAGCCAAATACAAGATTGTATTTGTTCTTTGATGAAATTGATTGTTCTGCATGGTTCTCGCCTGATAACCCGACTCCTGCATCCAGCTTCCCTGATGGAGTATCAAGATTCGATCAAGTTCCAAATACAAATCCAAAAGGATTCGGAATGCCAATCATCACTGATGATACTGGTACAATTACAGGTGTGTTCTTGATTCCTAATGGTAGACAACCAGTTCAAGGTTCGTTGTGGAATGGAAATATGGAATCCGTTCAATACGAAACAAATGGAATCACACGATCCTTTAACACTGGACATCGTAAGGTTAGATTGTCTTCTTCGATTCTTAACCACCAGGATCCTCAACTTCTTGAGTCATTCGCAGAAGCAGATTTCGTATCAAGTGGTGTTCTAGTTGATAAACAGGAAACAATTGTTGCAACAAGAGAACCAGGTATTGTTCTTGGTAACAGAGTCGTTGATACAGAAACTAGGACGAGCTCGTCGACTGAGCTCGTTATCAACATCGTTGGTGGTGGACCAAGAGTCGAACCTCCAGCTACGAATGAGGTTGATCCGGTTTGTCAAACTTTCTACATTGACAGAACTAATGTCAGTGGAATATATGTTACTGACGTTGATTTCTTCTTTAGATCTAAGGATGCTAGCGAATCAGTTGAAGTTTACTTACTATCTACGGAAGGACAAGTTCCAACCGATCAAGTTATTCCATTCTCTACGTCAGTTAAATCACCTGACACTATTCTACGAGTTCAGTGTACAAACTTAGCAGGTTTATCTAATCTCAATCTTGCAGCAGGAACACAAGTTGTTGGTCAAACATCTGGAGCAACTGGAACACTTAAGGCGGCAATGAACTTCAGTTCTTCTGGAGTGAATCCGACAGTTAACGTTGATAACACAGTTTACAACGTTATTCTTGATAACTACTTGAATGAATTTGTAGAAGGTGAGTTTATTGTTCCAACAATCACACCATCAACCAATGCAATTTTCCAAATCGTTACTAATGAAGTAATTGTGTAAGAAGCGAACGTCACCGGCGTGGGAAAGGATTATACAAACGCCGCCGTGACCGCCGCTCGTCCC
>JAAHTG010002548.1_pt1 | contig 10247 bp, 8 predicted proteins | sample 6116081 | NCBI WGS metagenome assembly JAAHTG01 (sample SAMN13939989, study PRJNA603662) | sponge metagenome | isolation source: marine sponge | host: Mycale hentscheli | place: New Zealand | collected 2005
AAAATCTTTTATCATTTTAAATAATGAATTATCAAAAAATTTTATTAATCTAACATAATCAGTCCAATTATAATTTTTATAATATTTTTCAAAGTAAGTATCTCGTAATTTATCAAGGTCAGGATATGAATTAACGGATTCCAACATTTGGCGGGGGTCTCCTATATATTCCCCTATATTAAAGTATCCAAGGCTAGCATTAATATCATCATTAATTTCATTTTGGGGAGAAAACGCAACTTCTAATAAATTTATATCTTTGGTGTAACTACCACTTTTTGGAGTTAGGTAATCCTGTTGGATGGGTGTAAGTAATGATAAAGTATCCCCCCTAGGAGTTAATATTTCTTGATTTCTTATTTTCTGGGATATTCTATTTTTTACTCCAACAGCGGGTTGGTCTTGATATATAAATTCTGTATGTGGGGAAACATAATTATTATTTTTATTCCATATTCTATACTCAGAATCACCACTACTAAAAGATGGGGTTATAAATGACCCTGTTACCCTAGGATGGTCAGAAGAGGGGTTGCTTCTATTAAATTTTTCCTTTAATCTTGCCCTAAAACATAAATTATCAGCAGATGAAGTAAAAGTAGATCCTTCAATTGAATTTGAATTCATCACAAAATCATAGAAAGTATTTTCATCTAAGGCACAGTTATAATATCTTACTTCTTGAATTGATCCTGTGAATCCTACATAGGCATTACTTCCTATAGTAACATTAGCCCCTGGTATTTCTAAATCTGTAGCAGAGCCCCAAGAAGCCCCCCCATTAGCTTGGGAAGAAGAATAAAAATTAATTTTAAACCCATCAGGCCCCTCATAAGTTTTATTACCAGTCCTTAGGGTATATGTGTTAGAATTTTTATTTATATAAACAGTCCACCAATCATTGTTGTAAAAAGGAGCATCTACAGATACTACTTTAGTATTTCCATCATAATAAGCTAAAGTAGCATATTCATTTGAGGAAGAAGGGATTGAACCCGAGTAGGAAGCACTTAAATATCCTGACCCAGTATATTCGAGTGCTAGGACTCCATTAGTACCTCCTGTATTAAAATCTACAAGGGCCACATAAGTATCCTCACTAGGTACACTCTCAGGATGGTTTAACTTAAACCTAAAAGCAACGGACTCAGGCACACCATCAGAAGAGTTCCATGCTGAATTTAAAAGAAAGGGGAATTCACCCCCCATTCCATTTTCTTGTGCCTCTAAGCTCCCAGAAATATCCCAAGCATAATTAAATGAATTTTGGAAATAATCCCAATCATTAATATTATTTTTATCTTTACCCCCAAATTCTGATATTCTAAGAATGCTGTCAGGAATACCATAAGTATTTATAAGAGCTCTTAAGCCTTCAATTGTACCTTTCTTTTTAAGTAAATAAGGTAAATTATGGAATATTCTTTTATAAAGTTCTTTATTAACATTATCTATAGGAGTAATCTTAAGATTAAGATCATCTATTACTTCTATTTTGGTTCCTTGGTAATTTAATAAGGCTGTTAAGTAAGCTGTAAGATTTACATTCCCGGCAGGTGAGGTAAAGTTTTCTAATACATAAAAATTCCTAGTCCTTTCTACTCCATCTACTGACCAATAGAAAACTTGCCCTTCCTCATAAACTTGTTCAGCTACTACCCGGCCTGTATCTTCATAATTAATACTTACATAATTTTCTATAAATTCATTAGAAGGGATAGGAAGGGCTCCTGAAGAACTATCTGAGTGGAGGAGTGTAAAAGCTGTGTATAAATTGCTATTAGTAAAATTGCTTTGGTATAAATTTACCCCCATAGACCTAATAGCATCAGCTGCTAAGTCTTTAGATATACCATAAGTTAATCTATTATCAGCATCAAATCTATTAGATAAATCTTTTGTATATGTCCATATATTATCAAAGTGTTGCCCAACCATATCCATGAATAATAAAAATTGAGAGTTACGGTCGTCCTCTCTAGTATATTCTGGAAGAGAATTTACTAATCTATCTTTGTTTTCTTGGTCATACTCAGATCCTGATAATGTTTGTTCTTCTAGCCAGGTAAGCACTTTATTACTTCCGGTAGGTAATAAAGTATAAGGATTTGATACATTCCCCTTAGGATATAAATTATTAGATCCTGATGAGTAATATTGGTATTGTTCATAACCATCAAAATTAGTGATAATTTCTTGGTTTTGTTTTTCAAATATAGCTATACTAGAAGAAACATTACTAGATTGGAGGATATTCCCACTTGTTAAATTAGCAATAGAAGCATTATTTTCTTCTATACGTCCAACTTTGTAATAAAAATTTCTAATCCTTTGTTCTATCGAACTAAAATTTACAAATTCATTAAAATTGCTATAATCAATGTTAATTTTAATTCCTTTTTCATTTATAATTTGTTGGAGTTGATTGTAAGATGAAGTTAGAGAAGAATTAGTTAACTCGGATAAACTTTGAAAAGTAGTAGAATTATTTATAATATCTTTTTCCCCTATATTTAAATTAGGTCCTCTTAAAAATTTTGGGGAAGGAGGGGTAATTATTTTATTAGGAAAGCTAACTTTGTAAGAAATCTTATTTGTGGTTTGAGTTACTACCCACAAAACACTTTTTATATTAAATTGAATTTCTAAAGGTTCATATAATTTAATTAAAACCGAGTATTGGTTTTCATTTGTTTTATCTAATAGAATGTTATTAGCTAAATATAAATTATTGTTACCAAAGTTTATATAAAAATCTTCAAAATAAGATAATGAATTTAAAGCTTCTTTAAAAGAAGAAACTAATACCTCCAACTCAGAATTATCTATATTATTAGTAACAATTCTTATTTCTGTCCTGTCTGAAGAAATTTCTTTAATGTAAAAAGGAGAATCTTGAGAAGAGGAAAGTTGATTTCTTAAAAAATTATAATTAACTATGTAATTTCCTTGAGTGTATCCTTCTTTTTTTAATCCTTTTTTAGGATCTATTTCTATAGTAGAGAATGTATTTTCGTCTGTAGTTGAGCTTAAAACCACAGAATAATCAGTATACTTATAGTCTATATATTCTAATAAATTCTGTTCATTATATATAGAAAATTCTATTGTATCTTTTTCTTTAGCAAAATTAGTAAAAACTTCAAAAGAAGAAATCAAATTTAAATCCTCCTCAGAATAATTTTCTCCTATAGAAGAAGATATTTTATATACTGTTGTTTCCATTATTTATAGTTTGAGATAAACTTACATTTGTTTCTGTTAATTCTGTTAATTCTAGCTGGGATGTAACTAGTTGTTGTCTTAGTTCTGTTACTTCTTTATATAAGGCTTCTAGCTCGGCATTACTCTTTTCATCCCCTACATACTCCGAACTTTGTTGTATTAAAGTATTATGGGAATTATTACCCTTTTTAGGAATTTCAAAAAATAGATTATTATAATATTGAAAAAATTGTTCTATAGATATAGAATCTACCTCTTCTTCGGGAATTAAAGGGAGAAGTTCTTTAAAAGATGTATCTATAGTTTTTTGATAGTCATCTTTATCATAAACTTTTTTTTCTAAATTTATTCTTTGATTAGTCATTTAGTATTTTAAAATAGTAATCATTATCTAAAATAATTACTTCGTTTTCTATAGGAACTTTTAATAATATTTGATAATACCTCTCAGGTTCTAGCCCTTGCATATATAAATCAAAGTAACTACTAGTAGCATTAGCACTAATTCTAGTATAATTGTCATTAAAATTTATAACAAATTCATTAGTATCTAAATCTTTAACAGCATAAGATGAAGAAATAGGTAAATAGTGTTGATTTAAATAAATTGAAGAAGTTTGATATGTTCTAGTGGGGAAGCGTGGTCTGCAGTTAACCCTAAACCTATGAACACTATCTCTCCTGAACTCCCCCGGATTGTTATCTAGCGAAGCTACTAACTCAGAATTATCTATTATAGGAATAGAAGAGGAAGCTGTCGCAAATAAATGATCTTCCCATTTAAATTGTAACTCAGGGGGGTAGATAGTATTAGTATCTATTGAATAATACTTTAATATGGCTTGTTTATATAAACCACCATTTTCATCATTTTTACTTTGTTTTATAATAAACCCGTTATTATTAAACCCCTCTGATGTGAGGCTTTTAGATTGGCTATACCATGTTTTAATTATACCTGTCACGTTAACATTTAAATCTTTATTACTAGCATAATTATAAACTTGAGTAGGGGCTATATCTAATCCTAAATTTGAATTATAATACCAAGTTCCACCCCCTGCTACATCCCCATACGAACCTGTTATATTACTCCCCCACCCTGATGTGCTCCATGCATTTGATCCTGAATAAGATCTATATACCCAACTGCACCCATTACTAGTTTCTGGGGTATCATTATAATGACCTGTACCCATATTCCATGCGACAGATAAGGGGAAGACTTCTACTGTAGTATCGGTATTTAAATTTTTGACATCAGCTATATGACTTTTTAAGTCTACTGACATGAAAGAGCCTGATCCTATCCTATTATCTATTAGAGAATCAATTTCATCTTGAGAAAATTGTACTAAATATCTACTTAATTTTGCGTTTGTATCTGTACTAGTTTCTATAATAGAATCCAACCCCGTATTTTTAGAAGGGTATCTAGAATATATAGTTGAATCTTTAGTGGGGAATAATTTATATACTGCCATGGTTAAAATGTTCTAGCCCTACCTTTTATATCTACATCTGGGAATTTTACTTCAAAAATACAAGGATCTAAAGAAGGGTACACCACATTCCCTATTGTAGCCCCAGGAATATCATAAGCATATTGAGAATAATTTCCCCCTATTTTGTTAGTGATTTGTACGTCATTAACCGTTTGTACTCCTTCTACTTTATCTAATAAAATAAATATTTCTTTTAATAAAATAGGTTGGTTTATTTGTTGGTTATCAATATTGAAAAAGTTTTGTAATTCTTGGATACATTTAGTTATAACTAGGTTAGTACTATAATTAGGAAGTATAATTAAATCAAATTCTATACCTACATTAATAATAAAAGCATCTTTAATTTGTATAGAATCATTTATACTTCTATATTGGGATAAATAGGTAGATAAATTTCTTTTTAAAGTATTAGGAGCTATAGTTAATTGTTTTTGGTTATTATACCCTAAAACATATAAATCTAAAATTTTAGATACTCCATTGGTATCAAATGTTGACTTTGAAGCCCTTTGGGGTTCTATATAAGCTTTTGCTAAAGATCCATATTTTGAGGGTAAACTTAAAGCTCTAGTTAAATAATCTTGTTGAGTAACAGTTCTTAGCTGGGTTCCAAAATTCCCTAAAGAATTATCCCTAATCTCCTCAGATGAGTCTCCATCTTTCCCTCCTGATGCTGCTTTGGGGTTGTTTACTAATAATGAATCAAAAATATCTTGTGCTGTAGAGGATGTTAGGTCATCTTGTTGGAATTTAATGACCCCATCTATGGAATTTAGTAAATTTGATTCAATATTAGAATTAACTCCTCCTCCTACTAAATATCTAATAGTTAATGTAGTATTACTAGGAGCTATACCATAAGTATGGGTATATAAAAAGTTTTGAGGATCAAAAGCAGTTGTTAATTTATTTTGAGTGTAAGGTAAACCTATGCCTACATTTGATGGATTTGGGGTAATTTTTTCACTAAAATTACTAGGGTCAGTCCCGGCTCCAAATTGTATATTTAATTGAGTTAAAGATTTTACCCTAGTAACAAATCTTCTAGGTACCTTTTTTAAATGTAATACATAAGGTACTTCTCCTTCATCACTCAAGGCGTTTTCATCTTTTCCGTAAGGTTGATTTTTTATAGTTTCAAAAACAGTTTCTTGGGCCAGATAAGGCACCTCAGTCCATATATTACCATCACTGTCTGTTATATCTAAAATACCTATAATATTAGAATCATTTATAGTTATAGTAGGATAACGATCTACTTCTGTAAAGGTTTGGGTAGTAGTTTTTACAGTTGAAGATATTGCTGTTCTTTTCTTTTTTAATAAATACTGTTGAGGAATACCACCTAGATCGCTATAAACTGTAACCTCAGTAGGATCTAAAGAAGAGGATGAAGTAAAATCAATAGAATCTTGTATTAAAAAGGCAGTTGAAGAGCCTAAAGTTGAAGACACTTGAGAATTTTCAGCTATATATAAAGCATAATTATAATCAGGCATTACAGTGCCATCAATCATTATAGTGGGAACCTGTTGATATACTTCTATCTCTACAGATGCCGCTGAGGTGACCTTAGGGGTATATCCCATCATATATGCTAATTCGTATAGATTAGGATTTTGTTGGGCATATTGTATAAAAGTTTCTTGTACTTGGGTATCAACATAGAATGATAATATGTCCCCCACATAGGAAGCCATTTCTATAAACATAGCCCCAGGAGAATTAGGACTATAGTCATTATAGGTTGTAGGGAAATAGGTTTTAGCAAATTCTAATAATCCACTTTTTAAATTATCAAAATCCCTATTTATATATTTTATATCTTTATTAGTGTTAGCCATTACCTACTAAAATTAATTTCTAATGTATCTTCTTCATTATTAAATACAGTATAACTCAAAGACACAATTAATTCATGATTATTAGGATCTTCTAAAATTTCCATTTGCTTGAGATTTACCTGGGGGAAATTTAAAGCTAAACTATTTTCAATGTTTTTTTCTACTATTTCTAATGTATTATTAGATAATTGCTCAAAAACTATTTTTTTTAACCCCCCTCCATAATTAGGGTTTAAAGGTCTTTCCCCTGGGTTAGTAGTAAAATATACAATAAGATTAGATTTTATTTGTTCTCTGGTAGTATAATTTAATTTAAATGGAGTAGAACCATTAGCAGCAAACGCAGAAAAGGGATAAGCAACTCCCACAGCGTTTCGGGGTTGTGTGTCTATAGGAAATATATTAGTTTCTTTTATAGCCATTATTTACTATTCATTAATCCCATTATTTGACTCATATTAACTTCACCTGAAGGGAGATCCATGCCAGGTGCACCTCCTTGGGGGTTAAAAGGTTTAGGGACATTTTGAGATGTGAATTGAGCTTGCATATCTCCTAATATATTTTGGTAAGCTATTTTCTTTTCTTTTAAATTTATAGATGATCCTTCAACAACTTTTTGGGGTTGTATGCTTTCTACAACTGTTTGTTTAGGGGACTTAACTGCCTCAAGTAAAATATCTTTTAATTCTTCTTGGATTGCCTCCCTAACTGCTTGTTTTATTAATAATTTTAATGCGTTTTGTTTCATTATTTATAAATATCTAATTAATCTGCTCTTAAATTATCCCTATCTATTACTAATTTTAACTCTTCTATTAATACACTAGGGTCTAAAGTAAAAGACAATTCAGTACTAAGAAGGATAATTCCATTACTATTTAAAGCATTTGCTCTGCTTCTGTTAACTGTAGGAGAAAATGGAACTTTTTCAATTTCAAATATAAACCCTCTATATGTAGAATTTCCTACACTTCTTTCTTCTTCTAAAGTTGTTTGTTCTATAAACCCTACTATACCAGAAGAAATAGGTATTAAAATTTTTTGTATTTCAATCTCTTTCTCTCCCTTAGAAAGAATTGGGGAATTTGTTATTTCTTCTAATTCGGGGGAACACCCTATAAGTTGAACATCCAAAGCTTCTATTTGACATATAAGATTTCTTATAACATTAGCAAATACTTGGATAGTAGTAGCAACTGATATTAAGCCATTAGCCACAGGAATTATTTTTTGGGCCCCATCCGCTTCAAATTTTATACTTTCAATCGTATCTTGTGCCGCTTCTACTACAGAGTTTAGTGCAGCGGGGATGGGAAAGGGGATAGCAGCTCCTCCTAAAATTATCCCCTTTTTAACACCACTTACAGTTTTAATTATACCTACTAAAAGGGAAACTATACCAGATAAACCACTTACCGTACTTGAAAATCTATCAATAAATGTAAATGTAGAATTTAAAGATTCTACTATATTATTACGGGTATTAATAATTTTTTGTACTTGGGCAGGAGAAGGACAAACCCCCTCAGCAAAAGATCTAATAAGATCTTTAATTTTGCCTAAGTACACCATTTTAAATTGGTTAGCTTTTCGTACTATGATGTGGGCTAGTTGCTCTAAAGAGGGCAATGGGGGGAGTGAATGTAAAATAGATTGAGTTTCACTATTAGAAGATGTATTACAAAATTCACTAGCCATTACTTTGTAAAATTACGATTAGATTTAGCCCCCCCTTGTCCTGATCTATTAAGGGTAGCTTTTACATTATTTAAAGCAGGTACTATACTAGCATTTGCTATAGGGGTAGACCCTATTTTTAAATTAGGGGGCTCACTTCCATATATGGTAAAAAATTGTATTAAATTATCAAGTAATATATTTAGCTGGGTTACTGTAATATCCCCTTTTAAAATGGGTTCTGTTGCCTGTTTGTCACCTAAATAAATTTTTTCTGAAGCTATGTACGTTTCTTTTGAATCTATATTAACTGTAGTAGGAGTATTAAGGTTAATACTTTTATTAGAAGTTAATAATATATCACTAGACTTAGCATTAAATACCAATCTCCCTGAATTAAGGATGATTTGGTTTTGTGTATAGTTAGTTATACCTTCGGGAGCGGTATTATAACTTACATATGTTGTACTAGCCGCTTCTAAATTTAAAGATTGAGTTTCATTTAAATAGATAGAGGAAATGTCTCTATTTATATCTTCTTCAATGGGAACCCATCCCTCATCACTACTATCTACAGGTTGACCATTTCTAATAATAGTAATAGGATAATTAATATTGTTTTCTATAACACTGCCCAATCTTAACGAATTCCCCCATCTACCCTCAAATAAGTTATCCCCCGAAAAGAATAATAAGGGGTGGGTATTAATTTGTTCATTAAATCCTTCACCTAGATCTATTTCTGTACTATTGTCATTTACCCTCCTAACATTTTGGGTAAGACCACTTCCAGCATCTTCATAATCTTGAGTTGAGTTTTGATTTGGCTCTTGCGTAGGATCAGGGAGAGCATTATGGTGTTGACTATTCCAAATATTTGTAGAAGGTAAATAATAGGCTGATGTTATATTAGTATTAGTTTGGGTATTAGTATTAGTAAGAAATAATAAAGTTACTACTTCGTTTATAAGAGGATAAAATTTATTATTAGAAAATAAAGGTTGGGCAATATTAGCAACTTTTGTTGCAAAAGGAAAATTTACTTGATCATAAAATATTGTACCTACCCCATTCCATTCCCCATATTCTTTAAACTTAGGATGAGTATTATCTAATATAATATCTTTTACTCTTACTGAGGCTATGTTGTTGCTTTTGGAAAAATTAGCTTTAGGAATAGTTTCATTTCCTCTAGTTAACGCAGATATGCCATAGAATTGTTGGGGCATTATTTTTTATCTTTGCCAAATTTTTTTATTTCTCCTAATAACTGTTCTTTTTCGGCGTCTGTCATACCAAAATCATCCTCACTAACATCCGTTTGAACTGCTTTTTGGACAATATTTGCCATTTTAATAAGTTGCTCATCATTTTTAACAGATATTTCAAGATACTCTTTAAGTAAAGGTACTACTAACGTAGCATCTCCAATATCTTGAATAAGAGGTTTCAACTCAGAAATAAGAGTAGAAATTTGTTCTTCTTTTTTCTTTTGATTATTGTAGATTTCTTCAAGAAGATCAGAAAATTTTTTACCCCCAAATATATCTTTATTCAATTGTCCCATAACAATAAATATAAATATTAGTCAAATTCTGTATAACCATTTTCTAAATAAAAAATATAATTATCTTTAAATATATCACTTAATTGATCTGCTACTCGTGTAATATGGGGGGTTTTAACATCTACAATTTCTCTAATATAAAGATAAATAGCTTTTTTATTAAAAATATTTAATCCCTCTCTTTTCCTAAAAACTTCTAATATAGCATCTGCTACTTTAGCATCCTTTTCTTTAGGGAACAAATAGAAAATATTATTGGTACAATAAGTTATATAAAGATCTAAAAAATTTGAAAGATCATCTTTTTCTGTGGGGTTATAGTCTAAATCATAAGAAAATTTATCATTATGGTGTAATTCTTCAACAGGAGCTTTATCTACTCGTTTTTTATAGTTTTTAGTATTTTCTATAATTAAATACCGT
>JAAHTG010001083.1_pt4 | contig 10246 bp, 15 predicted proteins | sample 6116081 | NCBI WGS metagenome assembly JAAHTG01 (sample SAMN13939989, study PRJNA603662) | sponge metagenome | isolation source: marine sponge | host: Mycale hentscheli | place: New Zealand | collected 2005
AACTCCTAGGTAATACCCAACCAAAAAAGAAAACCCCAAAACGAAGTATAGCAGGGACGAGTGTAGTCAGGAGAATTACACTCCAAAGAGTACTTGTTTAAATGGGATGAAAAAATAGAAACATTGGCAGTAGCTATGGATAAAGATCCAATTGAAATGTTAGACAAGAATATACAACGTATTAAAACAGGAATCATATAATGCCAATCGAGCGTAAAGATAGATCATTTGACAAAATATTCGATCAAGTAATAGTTGATAAAATTCCCACAGAATTTATCAAAGAGATTGTTTTATATTTGGCGGATGGAACAGAGCAGGTTATTGCGGGTGAGGATCTAGCCGTAATAGAAAATCAAAAAGACATATCAGCACACATAGATGCATCTGTAATTGATGTGGCTATTAAGTTAGACTATGAACTTATTAAAGAAGACGTAACAGACCAAGTCAAAGGTATGCTTGGTGACCTATTCAAAGATGAAGGTAAATAGTATTAATGAGAAAGTTCTTTTCGGAAATCAAACATCACTTGGATGTAGAGACAGGCTGGGGTTATTGGTACCATCTATGGCATAGTATCAAGAATAGTTGGCGACTATTAAAAGTTGCCTTTAAAAGTCTTGTACATGGTATTTTCCCCAACGTATGGAAAGCAGATTCTCCTAAAGAAGTTATTAAACTCTATCATGAAATTATGAAAATTCACCACATACAAAAAATGGATGAAAAGAGGAATATCCCAAAGCATGAACGATACAGAGATTAAACTATTAACACTATTAAACAGCTTCGGTGATATCATAGAACTCGATTGGAAGTTTAACAGTGATAAAGTTATTGAAGATTTAAAACATGGGCAATGGGAAGAAGGTACCAACGGTAAACGTGGTATGAATCTAACAGGCCCTGAGACAGGAATAGGACTTGATGACAAAAGCAGACACAAAGCTGATCAAGAACCTAATAGCAATTTAGCTCATAGTCCTGAACTAACAAACTTTTTTAGTAAGTGGGATAAAATTTCTAGATGCAGGGCCGCACATATGGATGCCGGTAGTTATTTTAAAATGCATCGCGATGCCCACAAAATGAATCCACAAATACGTATATTCATTCCACTTAATAAAACAGAAGTACATGAATGGAATTTTATATACAATACAGAACGTGCAGAATTTAAACCAGGTGTACCCTACATATTGAATACCCGCAAACAACATGGAAGTTTTGCAATGGCGGATGGAATATATCATGTACTAATGAGCTTGCATATCTCAGAACATAATTTAAAAACAATTATGAATATGCTACCTAACTGTAAGGAATACTAATGAAAATTTGTATCATAGGCGGCGGCGCAACAGGCTGGTGGGCCGCAGGATATTTAGAACACACATTTCCTGACTATGATATAACCCTTATTGAAAGTGATACTATTCCTAAGATTGGAGTTGGAGAAAGTACGTTACCACAGATAGCAAACTTCTTTACTGAGATGGGTATACAGGAAGATGAATGGATGGACAAAGCCCATGCTGTTCGTAAGCTGGGTAACATCAAACGTAAGTGGACTACAGATGATGATATTTCGTTTACGTTCTGGAGTAACGAGGATAACAAATTTAATAAAAATGTTAACAAGTATATTGATGGTATTATAACCAAATCAGACTTCTTATCAGAATTAAATGAAGACAACGTATATGCATATCACTTAGATGCAGAGTTCACAAGTGATGTAGTAAAACAAAAATGTAAAAATGTAACACATATTGTTGATACTATAAGTGAATTACCAGAAGGATATGATTTATATTTAGACTGTACAGGCTTTGCCAAAAGTTTTGTACAAGACAAAACAACAATAAACCCTGAACATTTGTTTGTTGATAGTGCTTGGGTATGTCCTTTTAATCTACCAGATAACTATCCAACACAATACACACAGAGTATTGCACGACACAGTGGTTGGCAGTTTATAATTGATTTACAAAACCGTGTTGGCAGTGGCTATGTGTTTAGCAGTAAGCACCAAGCACCAGAGGTAGCCAAAGAGTATTTCGATGACTATACTGGTGGACTTACACCATTAAAAGAACCAAGACTATTACAATGGGAGCCTGGATACTTAAAGAACCCTTGGGCAAATAATGTAGTAGCAATGGGATTAGCTGGTGGCTTTATAGATCCATTAGAGAGCAACGCATTATTCATGATACAATTTAGTATAACAACACTTGCTCGTTGTTTAGAACGAGGGTTGGGTGCAGATGGATATAACAAAATGATGCGCCGTGTTTGGAACGATAATGTTAAATACATACAGCATCATTACATGTTGACAAAAAAGACTGATACAGCCTTTTGGGGATATTACAATGACTTTAATTGTAGCCAAACTGTATGGGATAACTACAATAAGAATAGCTCACGTTATACAAACCTATATCCAGACAGTATATGGGCAACGTTAGCCACTTATTATGAGGAGTTTACACACTATGAAACAAAGTGAAGGCAAAAACTGGTACACAGGAGATAAGATCTCAGACTTAGTTGATAATGTTGAAGCTGATAAGCAAGTTAAAGTAGAAGGTGAGACTCAAAAGGATAGTAACTATATAGATGAAATGTATAGTGATGATCAACTAAAACGACACGAGGGTATGGATAATATCTTTAAGGTAGACAATATACCAAGTCGTTGGGAACATAATAAGACACGTAGTAACTATCACTTTGATCCACTTGTAAAAGACACAGAACCATGTTGGGTAGTGCCTTGTAGGTTTGTAGGTGATTTTAAACCAGCTATTGACTATGCATTAAAAACAGCAAAAGAGCATACTATAGGAAACTATAGAGCCCGCAACATGAGTAAACAGGACCAGGACTTACATGACGGTGAAATCTTAGACGTAGTAAGAGCAAGCGGCAAAGATGATATGAGTTGTATGTATTATGATCGTGTAACAGGATCAAAATTTAATAAAGACACTGGGCGTAATGAAGTAAAAGAAAATAGAATACCTGAGTATGAAGTATTGTTCAATATGATTGATGCATTAGGTATGGAAGTACACCAAAGTAGATTACATATACAGCGACTAGGACAGGTCACACCCTTCCACATTGATCAACAGATGCGTTATGCACGTAAGGGTTGGAGAGAACGTTATACAGAAATAGGTGCTGACAAGAACCCACTAATTATTAGACGATTTTTAATAATGTTACAGGATTGGGATTACGGACATATTTGGCAGTTTGGTAATTCAATGTACACAGGGTATAAAGCAGGCGAAGCAGTAACATATGACTGGTGTAATATGCCACATGGTACAGCAAATTGTGGATATACACCAAGAGTAACGTTTCAGTTAACTGGATTTATTTCAGAAAAAACACAATGGCTTATTGACAATCCTGATCCAAATCGTATAATAGAAGTATAATGACAAAGAAGACTTGGCACGATTATATATTAGGCGGCACCATTGATGAAATGGCTGAAGAGCTACGTAAGACACATACCGGTCCGTGTTGTACTTTAGTAGATAACATAGACATAACATTACCTGAGGATTTAGACTTTAAAGTACATGAGTTCTGGGGGTTAAATAAAGACAATATGGATCCTAATAGATTTCCAGGAGCAGATGGAAGTGAGTTAGCAACAGTTGTTTTAAAAAACGATCACCCGTTTACTAGACAAGTTGCAGACACGTTAGGTATACAAAAAGCAAACTTAAGAATAACCAGGCAACGTCCTGGAAAGATAAGTGTATTCCATGTAGATATCAATCATGGGTTTTACATAAAGCAATATGGTGAAGAAACAAAACACCTGTTGCCAGGAGAGACAAAGAAGTATATTATCTTTCCAGAAGATCAAAGGGCAGGAGAGTTTTTTGGTTTTGGAAAAGAAAGTATTACTTGGAAAGCTGGAGATGTTTTTACATGGCCGTGGTATATGGACCATGGAGGAGCAAACAGCGGATATGAATATAGATACGCAATAGTTGTAATAGGATTTTAAATGAAGAAACAGTACATACTAACAGTTGGTATTGCAGGTAGTAGATGGGGTAGATTGGAATCTATACTATGCAAGTCACATCCACATTGGGTTGATAGCAGTGCATGGGCAGAGTACAATATGGATATGCCATATCACAACACAGGACACATGCATGCCTTTTGGGGACCTTACAACAGACTAGGTGAACAGTTTGATCAGTTGGAATTACTTGGTAGAGAACAATTTATCCATCAGATGGATAAAGAGTTTGATCCTAATGATCCTGCACCATATAGATTTATACGTTGTCATTGGTTTTGCTATCAATTAGAATGGTTAGTAAAAAATTGTCCCGATATGTGGTTACTGTTAATGTTCCGCGAACCCGAGATGAGTAACCGCTGGTGGCATGAAAGTGGTAGTTGGGATATAAGTTATCCTAATTATAAGTGGTACGGTTCCAGTGATGTTCTAGCACGTCAAGGGCACATCGAGAATAAATACATGCATAAGTTCATAAAGGACAGAGGACTTAAATTCGATTATTCATTAAAAGACATGGACAAATGGACAGCAAAGCATATGCCTGAATTAGAACCTGGTGTAGACTTTGAACCACTTGCACAACCAGACGGGTTAGATAGAACTATCTGGCCAATACTTTATAAAGGAAACACAGATGCTACTGACTAACCAAGGTCGTGTAAGATATAACAAAGACTTAAAAACCCTAATGCAAGAATTAGAAAGACCACACAGCCAACATGATAGAACACCAGGCGATGGCAAATTAAAATTAGACAATATAAATTTCAGAGGCGCCGACTTATCAGGTATGGAGTTTGATGGTCTACTGTTTGATGAATGTGATTTTACAGGAGCAAACCTAACAGGCACAAAGTTTTACAAGTGTGGTATGAGAAGTGCTCTTATAAATCGTGTAAACGCAGATGGAGCAAGTTTTATTAATGTAAATATGCGTGAAGCACAATTAAAAGAAGGTTACTTTATTGGTGCAAATTTTGAGGCGTGTAACATGCTACATGTTAATATGTGGGATAGTAATTTAAACTATGCAACAATAATCGGAAACGATATGCGTAAAGTTAACTTACGTGATTGTCGCATTAAACATGCAATCATGAAGAATAACAAACTACGTGGCGTTAATTTGCGTGATGTACAGTTTACATGGACAGGCGGGATACCACGTTTCTTTTATGATAGCAAAGTTAACTTTGAAGCGGCGGATCCAGAAGATTGGTTTTACGGCTATAAACTAACAGCGGCAGATGGTAAAGGAATTTACCACCCTGCAATTAGATATAGTGTAGGCAAAGTATTTGACGCAGAATATCAGGATAGTGATCCTGAAAAACGTATTCCAATTAGTAAAAAATTTAATAGTGGTATTGCATTAGCACCTTTAGATTGGATACTACGTGAATGGGTACTATGTGGCGGTTATGGTGATTACCATGCTTTCCGTTGCAAGTTCCAAGCAAAAGATGTTATCGAGAATGAAGGTAACACAAAATTTAATGTTCGTAGAATGGAAGTAGTTGATGAGATTGATATGGCACCATTTTATGAACAAATAAGCGAAGACATTGGCTACCACACAGGTGGAACAGCCAGTGCTATTGCAGATTTTAGGATTGGCAATGAAAAAAGTTCTGATTAGTACTCGTACATTAACCAATGGAAGCGAGTTCCAGTTTGACGCATTAGAACGTGGGTTCTATAAGTTATTCCGTGATTGGGATATCACAGCATTACACAACAAAGCTAACCAGAATTTTATAAATTTAGCCGCAACACACGACATGCTCGTGTTAAGCGGTGGAGATGACCATCCCCAAAGACTACTTACGGAGATAGAAGCAATTAAACAATTTAGAATGCGTGAAAAACCTATATTAGGAATATGTCACGGTGCGTTTCTATTGACACAGTTATGGAATGGAAAATGTATAGATGTCGAAGGACATAGAAGAACTAAGCATCCAATCTACTACAAAGGAACTGAAATGCAAATGAACAGTTACCATGGTAGTGCGATTACAGAAGCGCCTAATGGTGCGGAAGTTTTAGTAACGGATCAAGACGGCTATATAGAAAGTTGGATGTCGGGGAATACCCTGGCGGTAGTATGGCACCCAGAACGAGATATCGAGAACTCGCATTGGATGCCAGAAGAATATCAGTCATTAATATAGGAGAGTAAACCAATGGCTTTAACAGGTAAAGAATTTGTGGCAAAGGTCGAAGAGATCATTGAACCACTTTTTAAATCATCAGAGTTACAGACGGAAGCATATTTTCGTTCTAACCCTGATCTAGAAGAATGTATTTTTAATTTTAAACGTAGAATGTTTAACGAGCGTATGAACGTTGTAGAGATTGCAAAGACACTTGCAGAACTACCAGCGTCAACTGATCCGGTACAAGTTAAGCTAATTTCTAAGCAAGTATTAGATGAAGCGAAGCACTACGATATGGTTAAAAACGTAATTGAGTACCTTTCAGGTGCACCTCTAAGTGATGAGGAAATTGAGAAAGAATTTGCATGGCAGATGGCTCCAGAAAACGTAAAAGCAAAAGGTGCTTCTATGTTTGAAGAAATCGGTGCAGAAGGTGATGAAACACTAACAGCAGTATACCAAATGGTTGCTGAAGGTAGAGCAGGCCGTGTTTGGTTTGCAATGTCACGTTCTATTGACGACCCAGTCGTTAAGCGTACATACGCTAAAATTGCTAAGGACGAAACATTCCACAGCAAAATCGGTGCTCGTACTATCGAACGTACATGCCACCTAGATGAAGCTGAACAGCAAAAAGTTCTCGACACACTTCCAAAAATGTTTGAAAGAATGTATTGGATTAACTGTATGGGTAACGTTGCTCTTAAAGAGACTGCTGAAATGCTTGAAGAAGCATACGGCATTGATCTTAGCGAAGAGAAGCATATTGCTAAGGGCAAACCTTTCCACGTTATGCCAGAAGATGCTAAAAACTGGACACCAAGACCACTTGGCCAGTTTGATGATTCTGAATCAAACGAATTCGTAGATAACTTTTCACAGTAAGAGTTGAACATGAATAAAAACATTTGGTTTACAGGAGTACCGGGAAGCAAGTGGAGCGGAGTTGATATTCAACTTCGCAACATGCTACCTTGCGATAGAACTGACGAAACTCCTGATAGAGTATTCTATCATAGAGTGAATAGACCAGGTGATAAAAACAATGGACATCGTGGCTCATACTGGGGTCCTGGTATGGGTTGCGGTGAAAATTGGACAAACTTAAATCACTTATCACGTAGTAGACTAGAAGAAGACATCAACGGAATATTTCACGGTGATGGTTATAGAATTTTAAAAAGTCACTTCTTTGCTAGACATCATAACTTAGATTGGATATGGCATAATTTTCCAGGCGACTGGATGATTTTATTGTACAGAGAATCACAAGCCAGCTTCAGCTGGTGGGCAAATGTTATGGACTTTAGCGAAGGACATTATCCTGACTATCGACCAGGATATACAGACTATAACGGCATGCGTCCAAAAATCTGGGAAGAGAATGCGGCAATACTAGACTTTGGTATTAAGATGGGATTACAATTTACAAAGTGGGATCCTAAAACAAGCGTTAAGATGATTCCAGGCTTTGATAAAAAGGCGGCGGCGGAAATAGTTAAGAGTGCTGATGACGTATACGTTGCAGTAGCGAAAATAAAATAAAGGTTACAAATGTCACTAGATAGATATGAAGATATTTTTCCGTTATCATACAAAATTGATTCAACAAAAGCGATAGAAGAACTTGAAAAACTGACAGAGTGGAAAGACGAAAAGAGTCGTAAGTACGTAGACTTAATTGGCGATCCCAATCAGACATATACTGGTAAGGGCGGAGATATATCGCTTAATTCTGTTTCAGAAAAGTTACCCACGCTTAGTAAATTTATATCTGAATTTCCTAGTGTACATAAAGCAAGAGTACATAGATTAAACGCTGGAAGTTTCTTTGAACCACATAGAGACCATTTTCCAGGACAACGTAGATTTAGAGTACTCGTTGCTTTGAATAATACAGAGTTAGATGCATATGCATTTATATACGATAGAAAAATATTTGAATTCAAGCCAGGTGTACCATACATATTAAACACACAAAAGGTACATGGTAGCATGAGTTTTAAAGACGGCACTTATCATTTAATTATGAGTGTCAACAATACTGACGCTAATGTCAGTACTGTAATGAGGTTAATGAGCTTTAAATGATACAAGAGAAATATCATACTGTAATTGACGAGTGGGTTTACCCACGTAAGGAAATGGAAGAACTATACTATAGTGAGCTAGAGCCTTTAGTTGTGCAGTACGGTATTAAAATGGGTTGGAAACCAGAAGAGAAAAGACAGGCATTTGTTCCTGGCATCAACTCTGTTGATCCAAAACTAGCAGGTAAACAATACCTAACAGACTGGCCATTATTTAGACATATTTGGAGTAAGTTTAATATCAAAGACTTTCATGAAGATGACATGGACATATTAGTTTATAATCAAGGGTATGAATTCCCCCCACATATTGACTTTAAACAGAATTGTGTTATAATGATGCCGATACTACCGGAAACTGGTGCAACACCATTGGACTACTATACAGTACCAGGCTTAAAATTAACAAAGTTCACAAAGTACAGAGACTTGGACAAAGAGAAATATCTTGATTATACATATCATTATAGCACTGATCATCCATCACTAAATAATGGGTGGGCTATACATGGCGTCGGGCCATGTCCTCCAGAAGAGACTCGTGTGTTTTTGCGTATAAAAATACTTAAAGAAACATACGAAGATTGTATTGAAAAATTAAAGAAGGGGACATTTATCAATGGGAATATTTAAACAACCGTGGCACTTTGATAAGTTTCGTGTTGACGAGGATGGTGAATACGTAAAGAACATCGGACAGTTTGTTGGTGACTTTAGTCTAGATATTGATGCCGCTAGAGCAGTAGGTGTTAAGAACCAACCATATAACGAACAAAATTATGGACATGCGGCTAATCCCATGTCAGAAGGCCATTTAGAAGAAGATGCAGAGAATCCAGACGGCAAGCCTGAAGCAGTGATGTTTCGTAAAATTAACTTTGACCAACACCCAGGCACTTGTCCACAGTTTGAAAAGATAGTAGACTATCTACAAATGAATACAGAAAAGAAACTAACACAAAAGTTTAATGATCAGTTTCCAAATGATCAACTTATGTGGCACATTGATAACTTACCTGGTAATCCACGTAAGGAAAGAGTTATTGATAATCCAGACTTCAAGTATCAAGAAGATGATAAAATACGTTTTCTAATTATGCTAGAAGATTGGGAACCAGGACAAATATTACAGTTTGGTAATAAAATATATACACAATGGAAGGCTGGTATGGCTTTATGTTGGGAATGGAGTACACTGCCACATCTAACATGGAACGGTAGCTGGAAGAAAAGACCCGCACTACAGATTACTGGTAGTGTAACAGAAGAGACAATTAAACTAATTAACGAGAGTGATTCAAACTCACAACACGTGATATAAAGGAAAGAATAATGGCAACAAATCCAGATGATAAAGGCAAGCTAGAACGAGTGATAAGAATTTTAGGAAATGAGCTCATTGGCTTTAAAATGGAAGTAGATGATTTCAAAATGAAGTGGCTCATTTATGGTGTAATTACTATTGTTGCCTTGGCATGGGCAGGCGGCACATGGGGGCCACCACTTATTGAAATGTTTGGAGGTCAATAAATGGCTGACCACAAATTACCCAGTGATACATTTTGTATCCTACCTTGGATCCACCTGAGTACTAGACCTGATGGCAGTATGCGTGTATGTTGCACAGCAAACGCAAGTTCTGTTGGTGCTACTAACGACAAAGAGCATGGTGGTAGAGTGGGTATTGTGAAGTTAGAGGATGGCAAACCAGCTAACCTTAATACTTCAGACTTAGACAGTGCTTGGAATAATACATATTACAGAAGCGTTAGGAAGATGATGCTCAACGGAGAGAAGCCGGCGAGCTGTTTAAAATGCTACAAGGAAAAAGCCGCAGGACATAGAAGTAAGCGACAGGGGGAAACGGAAAAGTGGAGGGGGGGGGGCGGGGGGGGGGGGGGGGGGGGGGAAGGGGGGGGGGGGGGGGG
>JAAHTG010002549.1_pt1 | contig 10243 bp, 7 predicted proteins | sample 6116081 | NCBI WGS metagenome assembly JAAHTG01 (sample SAMN13939989, study PRJNA603662) | sponge metagenome | isolation source: marine sponge | host: Mycale hentscheli | place: New Zealand | collected 2005
AAAACCCTTAACCGCACTTTCTCATTCAACGTTCGGTAACTTGGCAATACCTTTTAGACAATCAGAACAGATCCCAACACGGATAAAACTGTCTGTTGCTCAAATTCTTCGCCCATCCGAAGATGGGTCCAGCACCGAAACAAGTTGGCGTGCGGGCGGTATTCTGACCCAGTTTCTGCCAGAATCTGAAGACCGTATAAAGCATCAAGATTTACCAAGTGGTGCCGACGATGAAGAAGATGATTTTTCTCCAGATGAAGCCTGGGTTGAAGCTTCTGCATTGATGGACACTGTGGGTGATGATGAACTCACTGACCCTCAAATAAGCATTGAACGCCTTTTGTATCGATTATTCCATGAGCACGGTGTGCGAGTGTTTGAGGGAACAAAGGTATTGGATAAATGCACATGCAGTCGTGAGAAGGTTGTGGCATTGGTACGCACCTTCAAAGATGACCCCGAAAAGCCGTTAAAGCCAGATGAAAGCTTTACGACTGTATGCGAGTTTTGCAACACTTCTTACACAGTTTCTGCAAGTGAGGCATAAGCAGGTGTCCAATTAGCTCACGCTTGTTTCAAACAATCGTTTACCTAAATTACAAACTTGTAACTTGCTGAAATCTCGCTTTGCTATACTTATTAGATGTAAGAACAGATAGATATGACTATGCTGCAGAAAAATGACACGATAGAAGCCGAAGTTGAAAACATGCCAATCGAAGCCAAAAGCACTGCTTCGAAGCTTGTGGCTGTTATTCGCGGTTGTTCTCAATTTTTGTTGATGGCCGCTATTTTGTTTGGCGGGTTTTACTTCATGAATATGCTTATTGAAGCAAAAGAAGAGCCACCAAAGCGTCCCTCATTTAAAACCGTATACACCGTTGATACTGTTACCGCACAGCCCGGTAATTTCCAGCCTTCCATGATTGTCTACGGCGAGGTTCAGGCATCGAAGACGGTTGATTTAAGATCGCTAGTTGCGGGAAAGATTGTTGAAGTAAACCCAAGGCTGCAGGTTGGTAGCCGCGTCGAAAAAGGTGAAATGCTTTTTCAAATCGACAAGTTCAACTATGAAACAGCACTGGATAGTGCTCAATCTACCGTAATTGAAACCAAGGCCCGCATTTCTGAAAATGAAGCGATGATCTTGATCGAAGAAGCCCGCATCAAAAGCCTGCAACAACAACTGGCGCTGGCGCAAAGTGACTGGACGCGAATTAGTGAGCTTCAGAAGCGTGGAAGTGCAACACCAAGATCTGTTGAAGAGCGTGAACTAATCGTCAGCCAAAGATCTCAATCATTGGAACAAAGCCAATTAAATTTGGTCGCTGAAAAATCAAGAATTGAACAGCTCAAAGCGGTTTTAACGCGTTCCGAACGTAGCATTGTACAAGCAGAGCGCGATTTAAAAGATACCGCACTTTTGGCCCCAATGACTGGTGTAATCAGAGAAAATAATGCGTCGGAAGGCCGCTTAATTGGAGCAAACGACATGATCGTTTCCATGTACCGTGATGATGAACTCGAAGTTCGCTTCACTCTTACAGATCAACGTTTCGGCCGTATTCAATCGGATAAAACAGGAATTATTGGCCGTGAAGTTGAAGTGATCTGGGTCGTCGGCGGTGAAGAATATCGATATCCGGCAACAATTGAAAGAATTGGTGCTCAGATAACTTCTGATCGAGGCGGCGTTGAAGTGATTGCCGATATTAAAGGTGAAGTCCAGGGCAGCCCCTTGCGTCCTGGAGCATTCGTTGAGGTAATTGTTCCTGATAAAGCGTTTGAGGAAAACTTCCGGGTTCCTGAAACAGCACTTTATGACAACACCAAAATTTATGTCTCAGTTGACGGAAAACTTGATGAGCGAATTGTGAAAGTGCTGGCTCGCGATGGTGATGCAATAATTATCGATGGCGAACTTTCAAATGGTGAGAAAATTCTCACCACACGCATTGCTGAAATTTCTGAAGGTCTAAATGTCAGGCCTCCGCAACCTGCGCAACAAAATTAGGTAAAATCATGAGGTCAGCCAAATGATTGCACGTACTTTACCAGGTGGTGGCATTGTCAGCCTCTTTGCTAGACATCCCAATGCGGCAAATCTGCTGATGATCTTGATGATTATCTTCGGGGTTTTTGCAATCGGCAAAATCAACACCCAGTTTTTCCCAACAGTCGAACGTCAGGAAGTTAGAATATCTGTCAAATGGTCTGGCGCCAGCGCTGAAGATGTTGAACGAAATATCATTCAGATCATCGAGCCAGAAGTTCGCTTTATTGACGGTGTGGACAATATGATTTCCTACGCACGGGAAGGGGCTGGTACAATCGCCCTGGAATTTTTACCTGATGCCGACATTCAGCAGGCCGTTTCTGATGTTGATACGGCGGTTAAAGCTGTAACCAATCTGCCGGATGGCGCTGATGCACCAGAAGTTGCCAAGGGTTCGTTTTTTGATCGTGTTGCAAGACTATCTTTGTCTGGCGATGTCCCAGAAAGTACCTTGAGAATTCATGCCAAGAAAATTCGCGATGATTTGATTGAACGTGGTATTGATAAAATTTCGTTTGTTGGTATGCGTGATGAAGAACTGCAAGTCGAAATTTCGGAGCGGGAACTGCGACGCCTTGGATTATCAATCGCAGAAATATCGGCAGTAATTGCAGAAAACAGCCGCGATACGCCCTCAGGCCAATTAAAGGGTGATGTTGAAAAACAAATACGTGCGCTTGCTGATGCTGAAGACCCAACGGCTCTCAACAATATTGAAATAAAATCGTTCGCCACCGGCGAGAAAGTCTTGCTGGGTGATATTGCAGTTATAAAGCGCGGCTATGAAGATGGGCAGGCTCGCGGATTGTCTGGCGGCAAGTCAGCTATCCAAATTACTGTTGAGCGTGCCTTAAGTGCAGATACCCTGAAGACGGCTCGAATTTTGGATCAATACCTTTCAGAAATTGAAGATGTTATGCCAGCTGGTGTGACATTGAAAAAATATGAAGTACGGGCAGATTCGCTTGTTGAACGTATTTCGCTTCTGTTTTGGAATGGTATTTTTGGACTTGTTCTGGTTGTCGCAACGCTCTTTATTTTTCTAAATGCGCGAATAGCATTTTGGGTTGCCGCCGGCATACCGGTTGCCATGTTTGCCACATTGGGTTTCATGCTTCTGCTGGGGCAAACCGTCAACATGATTACACTGTTTGCCATGATCATGATGCTTGGAATTATCGTCGATGATGCAATTGTGGTTGGTGAGCATACCGCTTCAAGATTCGAAGCAGGTGATGAACCCTTTCAGGCTGCTGAAAATGGTGCTGGGCGCATGTTAACGCCTGTCATGGCTGCAATGATCACAACTGTTGCCGCATTTGCACCAATGCTTCTGATTGGCGATATCATCGGTCAGATCATGGGTGTAATGCCCTATGTCGTGATTTCTGTGATCATCGCTAGTCTAGTCGAGTGTTTTCTAATTCTTCCAGGTCACCTGGCTCACACTCTGCAACATAAACCAAAGCGCAGATGGTCCTTTTGGCGGCAGATGTTTTTTGCAAGTCTGATTGGCGGCATCTTGATTTTTGTTATAAACAGAGTTTCATCCGGCTCCCTTGATTTAGCCGGTGTTCCGTTCTTGAAGCCGATTTTGGAAGCGCAAGAAAGTGGTTCTGTTATACTGTTTATACTGTTGATTACCATCGGTTCGCTTCTGGTTGGAACTTTATTTGAGGGCATATTTTGGCTTTTGAAAAAACTCTCTCCGCAAGACAAAGGGCCTCATGATCAAGGTTGGTTCAGGACCTGGTTTGATAGCCATTTCAACGCGTTTCGCGATGGCCCGTTTAACTGGATGGTGAAACTGTCTTTCCGCTGGCGGTATGTAACAGTCGCGGTTGCATTGGCAAGTGTAATGGTGTTGGCACTTGGCCCAATTCGCGGGGAGCAGGTAAAATTTGTGTTCTTCCCATCTCCGGAAGCCGAGAATATTCGTGCGCGTTTGGTGTTTAACGCAGGCATCCCTGAACAGCGTGCATTTGAGATTATCAATGAAGTAGAAAATGCCCTGACACGTGCTTCGACCGACTTGACGGGTGGTGAAGAAGAGCTGGTAACAGCAGTATTCACAACACTTGGAAGTGCAGGCCGAAGTGTTGGTGATAATCTTGCAGAACTAAGAGTGCAGCTTTCATCATCGGAAGTTCGTACAATCCGCACACCGGATATCGTAAAGGCTTGGCGCAAAGCCTTGCCAAAACTTGCTGGTGCAAAACGTATTGCTATCTTTGAATCGCGTGGCGGCCCCCCAGGTCGGGATTTGGATGTGGAAATAATTGGCAGTGATGTCGCAAGCCTCAAGGAGGCTGCAACTAAGGTTATTCCAATTGTACAGGCCATCAATGGCGCTATTGGGGTTGCCGATGATTTACCATTCGGAAAACCGGAATTGATCATGCGCCTCTTGCCGCGCGGTGCAGCGCTTGGTTTTAGTATTGATGAAGTCGGCCGACAAGTTCGCAATGCGTTCGATGGTGCAATCCCTCGCAGGTTCGCGCGCGGCGATGATGAAGTCACAATACGTGTTTCCCGTACAACCAGAGATAAAGGGGGTGACAAGCTTCGAAACTTTGAATTGCGAAGCCCGCAGGGTCAATTTGTACCATTGGGCGAAGTTGTGACTTTAACCGAGAAGCAGGGCTTTTCTGCAATACAACGTGAAGACGGTAAAACCATTGTCTCTGTAACCGCTGATCTTGATACCGATATTGTAACAACTGATAAAGCAATCGAGATTTTGCAAGCTGGCGAGCTTCCTAAAATTATGGACGCAATGGCTTTGGACTATCGTTTCGGCGGCAAAGATGAAGAACGCAAAAAGGCATTTGCTGATTTAACGACGGGCATTTATGTAGCCTTGGCTGTCATATACATTGTTCTGGCTTGGGTTTTTGGCAGTTATTTCAGACCAATTGCAATTATGCTGATTATTCCATTTGGCCTTGTCGGAGCTGTTGTTGGGCACTGGGTGCTTGGGTTTAAGCTCACAATACTCTCTTTTATTGGCCTGTTGGGGCTTGCAGGTATCTTGGTCAATGACTCAATAATCCTGGTAAGCCGGCTTGATGAAAGGCTGGACCTTGGGGAAAGCCTGCCAGAAGCTGCAATAGGGGCAAGCCGAGACCGTCTTAGAGCTGTTTTATTAACGTCTCTAACAACGATTGGCGGGCTGGTTCCATTGATGTTTGAAAAAAGCCTGCAGGCTCAATTCTTGTTGCCAATGGCAATCACCATTGTCTTTGGTTTGGGGCTGGCAACATTGATCGTATTGTTCCTTGTGCCAGCGTTTATCGGTATTGGCGATGATATTAAATTCACGCTGCAAACCATTTTTGGCGAACGTAAGAAAAGCTCTACGCAGCCTGCTGAATAAGCTTAGGTTCTCCAAAACCTTGGCATAAACAATACAAGAACGGTGAAGAGTTCCAATCGGCCTACCAGCATTGCTGCTGACAGGATCCATTTGGCTGTGTCGTTTAACTCTTGAAAAGTAGAGGCTGGACCAATTGATTTGCCAAGGCCCGGCCCAACATTGGAAATAGACGTTCCGGCTGCTGACATCGAAGTTAGAAAATCAAGCCCCGTCAAGTTGAGCAGAATAGCAAAAATGCCAAAGAGCAGAAAATAGACCGCGAAAAAATTCATGACAGCAGTTGCCGCACTATCTTCAATTTGCTTGCCATTAAACCGCATCATGAAAATACCATTGGGGTAAAATATACGGCGTAAGTGTTGTTTGATGGTTTCAAACAAAATCTGGAAACGGAATATTTTTATGCCACAAGAGGTTGATCCAGCGCAGCCGCCAATGAACATAATGGCAAAGAAAAAAGCATTGGCCCCCGGAGCCCATTGACCGTAATCAGTGGTGGAATACCCCGTTCCAGTAATAATCGATGTGACATTAAACAATGCTTCCACGAAACGAGATGTATCATCGGCGCCTTCGATCGATGAATTCAATAGCCATGCAATGAACGTGCAAAAAGCCACAACCAGGAAAAACACCTGCACTTGTGAGTTTCTCCAAAGTTTGTTCGGTTGCCCTCTGGTTGCTTGCACGTAAAGAATAAAGGGTATTGACCCCAGGATCATGAAGGTCACAGAAATGAGGTGAATTGAATGGCTATTGAAAAATCCCATAGAGGCATCTTTGGTCGAAAAACCACCAGTTGCTACCGTTGTCATGCCATGAATTACTGCATCTGATAATGGCATGCCGGCAAAGAAATACGCGAGGATGCAAATCCCGGTGATAATGATGAAAACAAAGGTTAGCATGTCGGATATTTGTGTGGCTCGCGGCATGATCTTTTCAGCGGTGTCAAAAGCTTCAATTTTAAACAACTGCATTCCGCCAACCTGCAGCATCGGCAGAACGGCAACCGCCATCACAATGATACCCAAGCCGCCAAGCCATTGTTGAATCCCGCGCCAAAGCAAAATTCCGGGAGGTTGGCTGTCAAGGCCAGTGATCACGGTGGAGCCGGTTGTCGTGAGGCCTGACATCGATTCAAAAAAAGCATCAGTAAATGTTGGTACCGCTCCAGAAAGCAGATATGGAATGGACCCAAAGAAAACAAGGGCAATCCATACGCTGGTTGTCATGACGAATGCTTGTCGCGTGGACATTCCTTGTGACGTGCCCCGGGCGCCAGAATAAAGCCCTAGCCCCACAAGCAATGTCACAGATCCTGTAAAAGCGAAGACTTCCCAGTCATCATTATCCGCAATAAAATCAACAGCCGCAGGCAAAAACATCGCTCCACCAAGCGTTGCAATCAACATACCAACAATCAGAAAAATAGGGCGCAGGTCTGCAATCATCTAGGTAGGTTTCTCAATTTATCACTGGGTGTATATCGGGCAAATCCAATGGAAAAGCAGGTACCGCAACTTCCAACATTTCACCCTTTTCGTTTTGCATATTATAACTGCCTACCATTATGCCAGAAGGTGTGGAAAGTGGGCATCCGCTTGTATAACTGAAATTTTCTCCACTTTTAAGAACAGGTTGTTCTCCTATAACACCATCTCCGCGAACTTCTTCAACATGACCATTACTATCAGTAATTTTCCAGTAACGAGTTAGAAGTTGGAGCATTTGATCAGATTCGTTCTCGATGACAACACGATATGCCCAAAAATACTGAGAGCTTTCCGGGTTTGATCGTTCGTCAATATATACAGGCATTACCGTAACGCTAACGCCATGAGTTTTTGCTTTGAACATTGCAAATTATGCCTCGTCTAACCAACAGAAGGTCTAGCATAACTTTGAACGCAGCCCAAACATTCAATTGAAAATCACGAAATGCTAGTCAGTGCTTTTTGAATGTCCTCAAGAAGATCATCAGCGTCTTCAAGCCCAACTGAAAGTCTGATCATGCCATCAGATATACCCAACTCTTCGCGATCATCCTCTGAGAGGTTTTTGTGGGTTGTTGTTGCTGGATGCGTGATCAAGCTTTTTGCATCGCCCAAATTATTGGAGATTTGTATGGTCTCCAGCGCATTGATAAACTTAAATGCGCCCGATTTACCGCCAGTAACTTCAAATGCAACCATTGTAGAGCCACCACTCATCTGTCTGGCTGCAAGCTCAGCTTGCGGGTGGCTTTTGTGCCCTGGATAAATCATGCGGTTTACCGAATTTTGCTCAGCCAGAAAGTCAGCAATTTTTCCAGCATTTGACGTTTGCTGCGATACTCGCAAGGGAAGAGTTTCAAGTCCCTTGAGGAAGTTCCAGGCACTAAATGGGCTCATGCTTGGGCCAGTATGCCTAAAATATTCATGAAGATTATCGTTTATCCATTCCTCTGTTCCAAGGATGATCCCACCCAAACAGCGACCTTGGCCATCAATGTGCTTGGTTGTTGAATACATCACAACATCGGCACCCAATTCGATAGGACGCTGGTACATTGGCGTTGCAAACACATTATCAACAATAAGAACCGCATCATTTTCATGTGCCAAGTCAGCAACGGCTTTTATGTCTACCAATTCCAATGTCGGGTTGGTTGGGCTTTCAAGAAAGAAAATTGTTGTGTTTGATCGTACAGCCGCTTTCCAGGCATCGATGTTTTTGCCATCCACTAAAGAGAACTCAACACCGTATTGAGGCATCAGTTTTTCAATGATCCAGCGACAAGAGCCAAACAAGGCTTTTGCTGCGACAACGTGATCACCAGCTTTGGCCTGACAAGCAATCGCAGCTGCTACTGCTGCCATGCCAGATGCGGTTGCTCTGGCATCTTCTGCGCCTTCCATGATGCACATGCGTTCTTCAAACATGGAAACTGTTGGGTTTCCATAGCGTGAGTATATATAGCCGTCTTCTTCGCCCTTAAACCGCGCTTCGGCAGCCTCTGCACTGTCATATAAGAACCCTTGTGTCAGATAAAGTGCTTCAGATGTTTCACCAAACTGACTGCGGGTGGTGCCGCCATGAATGAGTTTTGTAGCAGGGCGCCATGTGTTATTTGAGGACATTTCTTAACTCCGAAAACAAAAAAACCAGAATGCGAAGTCGCGTTCCGGTTCCTAACATGTGAGTCGGTCCCCACAAATTCGGCCCTTTAGCAACTTTTTTAACGTGGCTGCAAGCCGGCCGGCCCAAATCACCACGATTAAGTGTGTGTTACTGCATCTGCCTCTTCACGTCAATCAATCTTCGCTTTATTTAGTGAGATGTAATTATCAAATTTGGTTGAACCCATGACACGCACAACAGGAATTCTCGCAGATGCAGCCATAGGGCAACTGCATGCCGATGGTAGCATTCTTACCGACAAGCCATTTGATGCGGATCAGGTGCAACCAGCAAGTCTTGACCTGCGGTTGGGAACAAAAGCTTTTCGTGTGCGGGCTTCTTTTCTTCCAGGCAAGGACAATTCTGTTAGCCAAAAACTGGATCGATTTAAGCTGCATGAATTAGACCTTACAGATGGTGCTATTTTGGAAACTGGTTGTGTTTATCTTGTGCCACTATTGGAGAGTTTGGCATTGCCGGAAGACATTGAAGCTTCTGCAAACCCAAAAAGTTCAACGGGGCGTTTGGATATTTTTACACGGGTTATCGTCGATCAAAGTCAGGCTTTTGACCAGATACCAGCGGGCTATAAGGGGCCAATGTATCTGGAAGTTAGTCCAAGTACATTTCCAATTGTAGTGCGTACCGGGTCAAGACTTTCTCAAATTAGATTTAGAAAAGGTAGAACTGTTTTGGATGATGAAGAGCTTTTAGCGCTTCACAAGTCAGAAACATTGGTAGCTCGAGCAGAACCAAGTATCCGCAACGGAGGTATTGGTATGTCAATTGATCTATCTGGCGATGAAAATGGGTTGGTCGGATATCGCGGCAAGCGGCATACCGGACTTGTTGATGTTGATAAAAAAGCTGCCCATAGTATTTTGGATTTCTGGGAACCAATTTATAATCACGGCACTCAAGATTTGGTGCTGGATCCTGATGAATTTTATATCCTTGTTTCAAATGAAGCAGTGCACGTGCCGCCACTATATGCAGCGGAAATGGTTCCATACGACACTCATGTTGGCGAGTTTCGTGTGCATTATGCAGGGTTTTTTGACCCGGGCTTTGGTCATGTGCATGCAGGAGGTGAAGGATCTCGGGGTGTATTGGAAGTGCGAAGCCATGATGTGCCGTTTATTTTGGAACACGACCAACTTGTCGGTCGCTTGGTTTATGAACACATGCAAGAGCGGCCAGCACAACTTTATGGAACTGATCTGGGTTCAAATTACCAGGCACAGAGTTTAAAACTTTCAAAGCACTTTAAGTCTTAGTCTAAATTATTCGTCAGTCTCAAATTTACATGGCCAGCTTGTTGGTTGGGTCAATCCATCTGGAAGTTGGGTGTTGTCATTGCCGCACGCCATATTGACCTGCCATTGAGCGAGCCCCTTTAGAGCTGATAGATTCAAGCCCTCTATTCTGGTGAGAAACAAATAAGAACCTTCCAATGAGAAATTTTCATCGATCAGTGTTCCAGACAAATTGGCGCGTGAAATATTTGAAAATGACAAGTTGACGCCCTTTAAATTGGCATTCGAAAAATTCACCCGGCTAAAATCTGCTTTGCTCATATCCGCATTTTCCAAATTGCTATACCCATCCTACTCCAAAACCCGAATGTTTTGGTGTGATATGATACGAAA
>JAAHTG010002550.1_pt1 | contig 10239 bp, 6 predicted proteins | sample 6116081 | NCBI WGS metagenome assembly JAAHTG01 (sample SAMN13939989, study PRJNA603662) | sponge metagenome | isolation source: marine sponge | host: Mycale hentscheli | place: New Zealand | collected 2005
GTTAAATCTTCATAAACATTTTCTTGATCAGCCATTAAATTAGAAGTGTCAGCACTTTCCATTCTAAACTTATTTCTATCGAACTCCGCTTGCGCTGCCTGCTGTTCTTTTCTTCTTGCTCCGCTGCCTATAATTCCTCCAGCGATTCCTGCGAGGCCTTGTATAGCTCCTAGTAATGGTATAGCCATGATTTTATTGTTTTATGTGGTTATTATTACGTGTTAATTGCTACTCTCAAATATCTCTGTACCAACAGAAAACAGCTCTATTTTTTCTGTAGAGTCATTGTTCAAAGTTGTTTCCATGTAGTATCCTTTTAAAGCACTTGTATTTGCTTTGTTGGTTTTGCTAAATAAAATAAACGAAGCCGCGGTGGGTCTTATCACATTGTTGGGTATAGTCACAGCAATCGATGTGCTGCCTACCGCTGTAATTTCACCTATTTGCACAATATCAATCCCGTTAGGATCATTAGTGTAATAAGCTGTGTCTCCTATTTGAACAGAGTCTTGTATGTTGTTAGCAAAATTTATTGTTATAGATCCCATTTATTGTTTTTTATATATAGTAAAATACCCCTACCGTTATGTTTATAGCATCTGTGGATTCTACAACACCTCCGTCTGCAACTTTTAAAGTAAATAAGTAAGTTATATCTACTGTACCGTCACCTTGATCAACAACCGTTGTTGGAGGTATGTTATAAGCTTTTAGGTTTAATCCAACATTATCAGCATCTTCTGTTATTATAACATCATAATCTGACGTAGCTGTACCACCTCCAGGGCCATTTATGTTTTTTGTTACGTTTATAGTAGTACTTCTTCCAAACGGACCACTAGAGCCAACGTCGACTGTAGCTGGTGAAGGCCCTGTGACTAAGGTACTTCCACTGTATGTTACACCAATAGGTATAGTTGTAACAGCTGCTACCGTATTGATTGTAACAATTTGAGGTATGCTATCTAATGCACCATCGTTAACTTTAAACTGAAAGTTATCGCTACCTAAACTTGCAGCATCGTAAGTAACTTCGTTGCTAGGCAATGTGAAAGGCACTGCTGATATTACTGTACCAGGAGGGCTTTCTAAGTTTTCTGTTGGTAATGAAGTTATTATATAAGTCAAAGAATCTCCTTCAGCGTCTGACGCAGATAAAGAAATTAAAGCGTCATTGTTGTGTAATGCACTTACCGTTTGAGCTTCTGCAACAGGAGCAGTATTGGTATCTGCTTGAAGCACAGTCCATGTTGTTGGTAATGGAAACGGACTTAATAAATCCCCTGTTAAGGTAAACGTATACGTAACCCCGCTACCAGCCGGAAAAACAATATCAAAGAAATCTTCGCCGCTAGCTGGTATAGTACTGCTGTAATCATAAATGTCAGATGTACCGTCATTAACCGTAAGATTCCAATTGGCATTTAAAATACCTAAAGCTGTAAATCTTCTAGTTTCTCCATTAGAGTTAATTGCTCTATTAGATACAGAGTAAGACCTAACTTCTTCAGCAGCTACAGAAGGCAATTCAATAGCAGAGCCGCTAACAGTTATAATGTTACCCGTAACACTTGATGCTGGAAAGGTATAGTCAGTTGTAAATGTGATTGAAGTTAATTGATTATTACTATTTAAAGTTTTCACATTCGAAATAGAGTAGTCGCTTATCACGCCTGCACTAATAACACATGTAGGTTCATTAAGGAAATAATAACCCGATGTAGCCTGTATAGTGCTAGTAAACACATTAGATGTTGTTCCGTAAAAGCCAGCTATATTTATTAAAGATGGTGTTGTACTAGACGAAGCGTTTGTTAAATCCGCAGCGTAATTTACAGCTAAACTTATAGTTACTGTTGTTGAGAATCCAGCCATACATATTGGTATTGACAAGCTTGAAGTAACTTGATACGCCGCTTCGAAAGTTACCGTCATAAGAACATCATCTCCATCTTGAGTAAAACTAATAGTATCAACTGGAGATGTTACTGTAGCTGAAAAATCAGAAGCTGCTATAACAAATCCCTGTAAAGGAGACAGTGTTAGCACCGCAGTAGGTATCCCATCTCCATCAAGTATTTCGTAGTTTGTTTCTGTTACTGTAAAATTATCTATTACTGTACTCATATTATTAAGGTTGATTATTAGTAAAACATGAAGGATCTGCAAAAATACGTACTTTAAACTGAGTAACGTTAATATCTCCTGTAATTGTAGTAGGTTTACCTATTCCTTGAACAGAAAATTCAGTTGTGTCTATATTATCTATTGTAGTAGCATCTCCTTTTATGTTGTTGTAGTATTTTCCTTCCTTATCTATAAATTCAAGTACGGTTCCACTTTGTAGGTTTGTTTTTGTGCTACTAACCCACCACCCAGGCGTTGAAGTAACACTTGTAGGATTTGGTCCTCCGTTAGATTTGATAGTTTCTATCTCACTAATTGAGTAGTTTATGCCATTATAAACACCACTAGAAATGCTATACACGTTGCTTTTAGCAGCAGAACCTGTATAGTTTATTGCTTTGAATCCTTTTACGGAAAGAGGACTTTCATTAGATAACAGAGTTAAAGTGCTTTGATACTGGACCCCATAGAAGTTGTTATACAAATTATTTTTGCCATGCTCATAAATCAACCCCTCTTTAAAGGTATAAAATTTTGTATCTATAGATATACCGTTTTCTGGAATATACGATTTTCTACTAGACCAACCGGTTATGCTTTCTGAAAAAGACATTGTAGTTTTTAAACCATACTTATCAGACCATTCATCAGTTAGGCTGTTTAGCGTTAAATTATACGTACCATTATCATTATTATAGCAACCTAGTATTTTATTATTTAAAGGAAGATTGTCTTGGAAGAAATCATCTAAGCCATAATTGCTGATTGGTGTTACTCCGTCCATAGATAACCTAAGCACTTTGCCTTTAGCGTTGTCCGTAAAGTAGACTCTATAGCCGTAGTTCGCAAAAGACTCCGGGTTTTTACCAATACCAAACATTCCGAAGCTTGAGGGTATTATAGCTTGGCCTAAAACTCTATTAGCAGCAGTTAACTGAGAATTCCCATCAGCATTGTATATCGCATCCTTATCTGCTAGTATTTTAACAACCTTGTCCTCGCAAAACGCTAACAAATCTGTTTCTCTAGCAAATAATTTTTGTATAGGCCCGCTTTGAGGATCTAATGTTTTAGTTATAGCTTCGGCTTGTATAAATTGATTCAATTCATTTAGTCCAGAAATTGAATTAAAAATACCTGAAAATATAAGGTTATTCTGTAAATATTCCTCTTTGTATGGATTATCTAAAACAGCATTTGCTTTCGTCCCTATACTTATATAAGGAGCGTTGTAGTCATCTCTAATCCTATTTGATTCTACACCGTTACCAAAAGAATAACAGTTGAACCAAGGGCTTGTGTGCTGATTATTGTATTGTGCTATTGGTAAAGCATCTGATATTTCGTAATAAATATCTAACTCTGCTTGCTCAGCTGGTTCTGTTTCAAAAATAGCTGGATTAATTGACGATATTTCACCTGTATCTACTTGTTTTAATATATCTATAGTAACACTAGGTTCTCCTATACCGTTATATATTTCAACTCCATCTACAAATACACTCCTTGTTCCTGATTGAGACGCTCCGTATATATGCCAAGGAGAAATTGATGCCTCTAAAGGCTTGTCTAGTCTTACGTAAGATCTTACATAAGTTGATCCACTTGTTTGTGCAAATTCGTGAACATATAAAATTTCATAAACAGTTTCATGAGTTGAAAATCTTATTTTTGAACCCACTTGAAATGCATTGCCAAATTCAGCGGAACCTACACTTGTTAGTTTTCTTTCAAACACAAAATCCCATGCCTCACATGAGTCAAAAGGTATTTGGCAAAGACTTCCGAATTGCCCTGTATCATTCGGCTCAGGAGTTTGCATTCCTCCATTACCCCTGCTAGTTTCTATGTACAGCCTAGTACTGCTCCCGATTTGAGCACCTGTAGAATCTTGCAATGCACCACCTCCTCCGGAAAAAATTTGATACCTATCAGAACTATAATCTAGTCGAACTATAGTAGTCGCAGCAGGGGTATACTCTTGATTAGCAGTAAAATTATTCATTAAATAATTATTTTTTTCTAATCTTACGAAAAATCTACCTTGATACTGCCCTTTTCCTAAAGCTTGAAAGTCTTCAGCTATTTCAATTCTATTTTCAATACTTACTAAAGCTGAATTTGGTATTGTAGGATCTGTATATAAAAAATTAATGTCTGTTGTAAACGGGGGTGATATATTAACCTTAAGCTCAGTATGACTTCCGGTTTGATCTGTTTCTACATTTGTTATTTCGTAAAACTGACTTTGGCTAGTTCCGCTAGAAAACCTAACGTACTTGCTTATTTGCCAAAAAGCTAATGTTGCGTCACTAACACCGCTGTTCCCAGCCTCGTTGTTTATTAAGAAAGTGCTATATCCTGGAACTGGTGTTGCGCCTGGTATTTTCCATTCAGCTTGAGTACCACTCCCAAATTGTATATCAAACGAATAATTCTTAGAAGATTCTACTCTTTTAGTTTTTCTTAATTCTAAGGGAGCCTCTGGACTTTTAGTTAATACCTTAAATTTATTTTGAGGATAATTTTTAACAGCTAAAGAAGAATCGTTTTGTTTTTTTAGTATTAAAAAATCACCTTCTTGAACTTTATTTGTTTCAGCAGAAGGCATAGATATCCACACGCTTTCTCCGTCCTCAGATTCGTATAATCTATCCGCTACTACATTATAGTAAAAAGCAGATGGATCCTTTATAAAAAACTTAAATGTTTCAAACATTTCCGTACCGTCAGTGTTTTTTGGACTGTCTGAAGATAATTTTACTTTTATAGAGTTTGCTGTGTTAGATAAATCATTTGTTAAATCTAAAACACCTGAAGAATCTGTAAATACAGGCGTTTCTCTTCCGTATTTATCTCTAAAAACAACACCTATTTGATAAGTTCTAATTGATTTTATAGATTTGTATGGTTCACCCACATTCAATATTGGGTTTGGATCAATTAAAGTGTTTACGGAATCAAATTTTAAACTGGAAGATACATTGTAATTTTGTAAATAGTTTCCATAAATTATTCTATTAGATATAGCTTCTTGAGATTTTGCTTTTCTAGGCACATTATCCCAAGGCCTAAGTATTTGATTAGAAGGTAATAAAGAATATATTAATTCACTAATTACTTCAAACACTGTTCCAAGTGCTGTGTTTGTTATAACAACATCTGTTGCCGAAGAAGGTGTTAATGAATTTTCTTTAGCTATTATATTTATTGTTTGCGTTGCAAAAACAGTTATTGTTTGACTTTCATTTTTTGTATTTAAAAAAGTAAAATTAACAGAATTTGTACTATTGTTTGTTATCTCATGTTCGATATAGTTTATCGTCAAATCCTCCGGAGACAAGCTTTCCACTTTGTAAATAGGGTTTGCTCCATCTTGTTTGTACAGTATATCTAACTCTTCTACGCCTTTAGGCAAGGGTGAATCAAAACCGCCTAATATAATTCTTTTCACATTGTTAGTCATACCTTTATTCCATCCTTTCTTTGCGTTGTATTCAAAAGAACTTGGTAAAAATGCTACCTCAGAAAAAGGTGAAAATGGAGAGTATTGGTTGTTTGCATATTTATATCTATATCCAAACCTTGGAAATTTCAATTCAAAAAGTATTTTAGAACCTTGCAAATCTACTTGGTATGTAAAGCTACCACTAATTAATTCAGCTGTACCGCTTTGTAGCACTCCGTTTAATGTTGTCCCCCCATTAGTTATAGAAACCACACTTATAATAAAAGAGTATATGTCAGGCTCGCCATCACTATCTACCGGAGCGTACCCTTCTGAACTGTCTAGATCACATGTAAATGACAATATGTCTCCTGCGCTTGCATTTATAGGGGAACCTAAGCTTATAGTTAAAGCTGTACCTATTTCAACAGAATCCCCAATAGATCCACTAGCTGCGGTATCTGTGAAATCATACACAGCGGAGGTTGTAGTGCTTCCTGTCCCTAAGTTGTCACTAAGAGTTAAGCTAGGCGCTGTAAGTGGCCCTGGCTTTATAACAACAACGTCGCTTTCAATGAAATTTCTTCCATATATTTGAGAATGAGTAGAAAAATTTGGTGTTGAATTCTCCCAGTTCTTTATGTTTATACTTTTAGGCTCTTCTTGATTGTCTGTCCAAAATAAAAGATCTTCAATTATATTTATACCTGTTATTAAATAATCTTCCGAAAAGTTAAGTACGTTTTCGGTGTCAACAATTATAGGTTTTATAATACTTGTGTTTTTGTTGTACTGTACTATAGAACTTACTGTGTCAGACGCAATAAACCAATATACTTTTTCGTCAATGTTATCCGCAATCGATCCTATACACACAGGATTTGAAAGTGAATCTATATAATCACTACTCCACTGAGTATATGTATTAGTAGAAGCGTTAAATTCTTTGTTTTTTAACTCTAAATTTCCTTTTATATTTTCTATAGCACCAGTGTCAGAACCTTCTGATGAGGAAATACTTATGTTAAGAGCATCTCTGTACTGTCCGTTGGGTACAAGTCTTTCATCAAGATCTTTGTTCATTTTCCCTCCGGTAAATGTGTGTATAAGTTCTGCCATTTAATTTAGTGTTTAATCCATTTGGTTTGATTTCTAAACACTTGACTTAATTGTTCCAAGTTAAGTTTAGATAATCTAATCTTTGCATTTCTTCTTGCGGCTGACGATTCTTTTTTAAATCTAGCTACTACATACTCTTGAACATTTGATCTTGTAGATAAAACAGAATAGGCTATGTACTTTTCAACAGCATCCATAGCGTACTTATGTACATTCATGTCTTCCTCTGTACCAAGCCCATCACTTACATATCTTAAAGTAATGATTCTACCTCTTAGGTCTGAGCTGAATCTTATAACCCCATCTTCATTATCTAAATAAAAAACACCGTTTCCTTGAGCCTCTTGCGGTGAAATACCGTATCTGCCGCCATAAGCGTAAAGCGCCATTAAATCTGGATTACTATTTATATCCCAATAACCACTATTAGCAGATGATTCGTCTTTAAATCTTTTTAAAGTTTCGGAGCTTTGAGCTTTCAATAACTCTCCTGCTTCAGAGAAAGTGTATGCAAAATCAGAGTCTTGTAATATAGCTTCTGGGTTGCTTGTTTTATCTGTTCTATATATTATCCTTTCAATTCCTTTTTCGTCTGACCAGGCTAGCTTAATATAGCTCACGAAGTCTTGCGGCATAACCATATACAATCCAGGAGGAACCTCTATCTCTATTGATTTGGTTTGTGGCAGTAAATCGAAGCTAAATTCCTGTACTGCTTTTTGGGCCCAGTAAGCAACATCTGTTCTTTTAACTTTTGTTATAAGCTTATCTTGCCCTACGTAAGCAACCATAAAGTTGTTTATTATATCTTTTATACTAATGAACTGGTAGTCTCCGTAGTTTTCATCCCCACTATTCCATGCGTCATCCGCTCCTAAGTAATATAGTTCAGGTGTTTGATTTATCAATCCCATGTGTTATGCTTTTTCTTGTTGATTAGTTTGTGCTTCGATTTGGTTAGCTACTTGATACATATTTATATCTTGTACCGATAAACCTGCAAAAGAAAGTATTTTTATAACAAGTTCAGTTTCTTCTGATTCATGCAATTCAAAATCCGTTGATGTAGTTGAATTGTATAGAGCTTCTCCAAATACCATTTGGTAGCCCCATGATACTTTAGCTGGTGTTTTTATATAATTACACGAAACATTAGTTACTATAGGGTTATCTCCATAAACTTTATATCCTGACTCGTTTGCTACGAAAACAGGTCTAGAATCTTTAGGCTTAGCATAAGGTGATTGGTTAATGTATAAAAACTCATTGTAGTTTATTCTTTCAACCTCAGTTACTCCGTTAAAGACTATAGTACCAAGCCTATAAGTATCAGCAGGTGTAGTCCAGTAAGGGTCTGTAAAAGTCATATCTTCGTTCTTTTCAAAGATATTAATTTTTTCATTAAGGATGTCGAGCATGTCTGAAAACTCTGTATCGTTTCCAGGTAGTCTACCAAATTGATTAATATCATAGAAATATTGCTCGAATATATCTAATTGTGCTTGGTTAGCAAACAAATTAAATTCTTGAGGAGTAACGTACCCTCTTTGTTCTTTGTTTAATATTGCTAACACTCTTTGATAAACAGTATCAATACTTACAGCCATAATTTATTATTTTTTTTATATAGTTATAGGCCACCTCTCGGTAGCCTATTACCATAAAGGTGACTATTTAAGTCGCTTTTCTATTGCTTTGTAAATTTCCATTCCTTCATCTGTTTTAAAGAATGATGATAACGCCGAATAAGGGTGTTCATCAAAAGGTACGGTCATTACTTTTCTTCCCCCTTTACCATAAGTAAAAGTTCTTTGATTTTGTGATAATGCTAATATTCCTTCTTCTACTGCTTTGGTTCCGAAGCTTCTCAACTGAGTATCTTCATCATTTGCTAGCTGTAAAAATAGGTTTGGATTTCTTTTAGCAAATATAAGCACATCTCTTTTTAGCTCCGATGATGACAAGTCATTTACTTTAGATCCAATTTCCACTCTAAGAATTGCTTCAGCCTCTTCAATTGATAAGTTTTTAGCTGTGTTTAAAGCATCTAGTTCAAATTCAATCCAATCTACTTCATTGCTTGCTTGTTCTTGTGGCTTGTACTCTTCGTATATACCAGACTTTAAAGCTGGATGGTATATTGATAATAGCTTTTGTAATGTAACGTTTTCTTTAGGTACTCTTAATACCCCGTTTCTAAAAACTATCCTTCCCATAACCGCCTGTCCGACTTGTTCGTCTACAAAACAAGATCTTTGGTTGGTTGCATATCTTATTTCCCTTTGGTAACCTAAATCTTCATCGAAATATAATAAAGTTTTTCTGTTACTGTGAGAAGTTGGTAATGTAAAAATTACCGGTTTAATTCTTTTTAATTCGTAAAGCCTTTCTTTAAAAACCCATGGATCTTTTACAGGTTCAGGTGTTTTTGCTTGTACTTGCTGAGGTGCAACCTCAATGTTTTTTGCTGGGGCTTTTTTAGCTGCCATGATATAATATGATATAAAAGTTATTAATAATGTGACAGTAGCCTACTACTATTAATATATATAAGCTATTGTCGTATAAGGGTAAACATTACCCCCGTGATATAAACGAGGGTAAGTGTTACCTTTAATTTAATACTACTATACTGTAGCTTTTAATAATACAAAGTTGTTTGCAGCTTGAGTACAAAGTGTTCTTTCTGATAAGAAGTGAACATTCATTTCATCCGCATCACTAGTATAATTACCTCCAACAGAACCAGTAACCCAAGATTTCAAACGTCTGTCATCAGCTTCAGAAGCTCTATAACGGATATGTAAGAATGGTCTTGAAATGTTTTGTCCTAATTGTTGGTCATAAACAGTAGAAGTTCCAGCAGGAACAATTACTCCTTTGATGTCATTAATTAATCCACGAGTTGTAGAATCATTTAAGTATTTCCAGTCAGTCTTGTAGAAGTCATAAGAACCTCTTCTGAATCCTGAGAAACCTAAGTTTAAAGCCATTTCTTCTGAATTTTCGAATACACCATAAGATGTACCTCCAGCTCCATAAGAATTTTGTGCAGCTAACATGTTGTCAATATCCAAAGACGTATTTCTGTCTAAGAACATCATGTTTTCTTCAATCGCACCTTGCTTGTCTAATTCGGCTAAGATAGAATCAAATTCAGCTAAACCAGCTCCATTAGCTGCTCCAAAATCAGGATCGTTATAAACTAATCCTCTTTCTTCTAAAGCTGCAAATAAACCTTGTGTTCCTGTAATAGGAGCATTGGCTGCGTTTGTAAAAGCGCTTTGAGCGGAAGTAGCTTCAACCATACTCATTTCTAAGTAGTCTTCAAAACGGATTCTTGATTCATGTTCTGATTTCAAATACCATAAGTATCCTCCAGTCCCAACTTCAGTTGTTACTTCAACCCATCCAATTTGTGCTACATCAGATCCATTAACGCTATACTTATCTCTTAAGATAATTGGTTTGTTACTGAATGTAGTAAAAGAAGCATCGATAGAGTTTCCTGCTAAAGAAGAACCTTTTGCATATTCAGATCCAAA
>JAAHTG010002554.1_pt1 | contig 10215 bp, 11 predicted proteins | sample 6116081 | NCBI WGS metagenome assembly JAAHTG01 (sample SAMN13939989, study PRJNA603662) | sponge metagenome | isolation source: marine sponge | host: Mycale hentscheli | place: New Zealand | collected 2005
ACCTGCTGGTGCGAACCATGGATCACTTGAAGCATCTGTAAATGCATATACTCCAGGAATAAATGTTGAAGCTGGGATAAATACTAATTGTCCTGAATTTGGATCTACTGTTTGTAGCCAAGGCCAATATGTAGCTGTATAACTATTATCTATCCCTGATGCTTGATTAACTGCTGTTGCTATTGCTGTATTATAAGGTACTAAATCAATTACAGCAATTGCATCTCCCCTTGCTATAGTATTATTCATTACACTAGTAATTTGAGTACTATATCCTTGGTAATATAAACCAGGTGTTGAAATTACATTATATTGGTAATTATCTGTATCCGCTAGTAAAGCTATAGCTGTTGTATAATCAGCACCAAGTAATCCCTGAGTATTTGTTCCATTAATTAGTTCATAGAAGTTCATTGGGTTTCTATTTGCCGGATTATCCGTTGGGACATTTTTTCCATTAGCATTTCCAAATGAACCAGAACTTACTACTGGTAAAGAACTTGTATAGATATCTCTTGCTGCTCCCGCATTAGTAAAATAATTAGGGGTTGCAAAATTTACTGATTTTACTCTTACATAAGCTGATATATTTCTATATGAGCCCGTTTCTTGTAAAAATGTATCTGATCCCTCAGTTACTACATTAGTAGCCATATTACCAATTGCTCTTTCTATATAATTAGTAGCAAATGGATCTAATGAAACATTATTATATTGTTCTAAAATTACTTTTTGATTATTATTATCGTTTCCTCTTCTAATAGCTAAACTAAATACACCTGAAGCTGTATTAACAGCTGTAACTTCCCATCTTACATTATTTACAGAGCCACTTTCTAAAGCTCCATTAGTTAATTCTCCTGGGAGCTCATTATTCATAATGTCACCTTGAGTTATTGTTTCTAAAACAAAAGGTGCATCTCCTGTTCTTGTGTTTTCTGCAGTACCACCTGCTGCTCCAGAACTGGTGTTAATCATTGAACTTGTTGCTGCTGTCCAAGTAGCCGATTGAGATACTACTCTAGTTACTAATAAAGAATTTCCTCCATTTTGGAAATATTGATTAGCAGCAATAGAAGTAAGATAAGTAAATTCATTTGAACCACTTTCTAATGCGCCACCAAATATTGCTTGGTAACCACTAAAAGAACTAACTAGTGTAGGTCTTTCAATTGGTCCTAAAACAGTTGGTCCTATAATAGCTGCTCCTCTATCTACGGGTTGAGATGTTACAAAAGATTGATCGTTTTCTCTTGCTAAGACACCTGGGGATATTAATGTTTCTGCCATTTTACTTTTATTATTTTAATATTGTTTTATTATAAATATTAAAAACCTCTTCAAAAAACTATTCTGCTAAAGTAAGTTCTCCAGTTTCTAGGTTAATATTACCTTCACCATATTTTTTTTGCAATTCTTTAGCTGTTTTATTAGATTTTTCTTGTAAATCGGCTAAATTATCTAAAATTTGACTTCTTTGACCTTCTAAAATAGCTTTTTGAATATCAACATTACCTAAATTAAAAGTAATATTGTTTTGTTGTTTTTGATAACCCTGTAGAACTTCTAGTTCTTCTTTTGATAACTTAATTGTTTTACTCATTTTTTTATTTTAATTATAAATATTAATATTTGTTTTACAAATTTAAAAGTTTTTTAAATTCATTAAACACTTGTTTTGATGAAATTGATTTATGGCAAATATGTTGTTTATCTGTTCCCTTATATATAGGGCACCAATCCCAATCTCCTGGGTCAAATTTAAATTCTTTTTCAACCCAACAGTTATTACAAACATTATGGTTTTCTACTTTTGTTAAATAATTAGTAAATTCATACCCATAAGGAATAAAATTATTAATCATTTATTTTTGTTTTTTTATAGCCCAATTCATCCATGAAATCCCAGAACCTAAACCTATCAATAATTCTGAATGGTAAAGATAATTAAATAAATCATCCCACGGTAATTTAGATTTACTTATTATATTAGTTCCTTTAAATCCACTTAAAGATAAACTTACAACTTTATATCCCTGTGAATGAATCATTTTAGCTAATTCTTTCCAATGTTTATATGGCCATTCTTTTAACCCTGCAGTTGATTGGGGAGCTATACAAACATATTTATCTTTTATAGGCCTTTTTTTAGGGGTAAAATTAACCCCATGATTTATTTCTTTATAGGGTAATCCTAAAATATCAGTTGAAGATTTAATTATTGGAATAGTATTAGGTTGGGTTGGGTGGTGACTAGGATTATTCCATGATCCATCCTTATTTCTAAACCAACCTACATTATAATGTGCATATGATAGATAATTTTCTTCTGGTTTTAAAAATTTTATATCTTTGTATGCTTCTACTCCTTCAAACCATTCATTATGAAAAGTACTTAAAGCTACATTACATTTAAATTTATTTTTAAATTCTACTACTTGTGGGGCCCAAGCTAAAGTATCTCCTATGGATTTGGAATCTATATGTATTCTAACAGATTTATTTTCTAAATTAAAATCATGTACTACATCATTATTTATTTTAACTAACCAAGGAACATAATATGATTTAGCACAAGTAGTCCACCATTCATTTTTAATAGTTGCAGAATGTTCTACTTTATTACTATTTTTATTAATAAATTCAACTTTGTATTCTTTAGAATGGTGTCCATTAATTTCTACTTTTGGACCATTTTGAAAACTTATTTTAATTCTATTAGGTGGGAGATTATTAATAAAATGAGTAAGTTCCTTACTAGCTATTTTAGCAGCATTATTCCAAGTAAATTTGTTTCTTATATCTAAAGATTCTTTAAGTGCTCTTTTTTTATGTTTTTTATAATTTACATATACATCCCTCATTACCTTTTTTAAATCATTAAAATCAGGTTGATAAAATTCTCCTGGGAGATCAGATTGAGAATAAGTACTATATTCACCCCCTATAGCAGGTATAGTGCCTTTAATTTTAACAGGTAATCCTTTACCTTCAGCAAATTCTAGTTGAGCACAACAATTAGAATATATAGAAGGGGTACCACAAGCCATAGCTTCAATTAATGGTAGATTCCAACCTTCTGAGCGAGCACAGGATAAAAATACATGACCTTTTTGTAAATATTTTATATATTCTTTTCTAGTTGGAAAATGTTTAATCTTTAATCTAGGATCTTTTAAATTATAGTGTTCTAATCTTTCTTCAGTATTTTTAAACCCATCTTTAGCAAATCCATTATCTATAGATAAAACTAAGTCAACAGGTTCATCTTTATCAAATTCTTCTAAAAAACATTCAATTAATTCTTTAGTTGATTTTCGATAATCCCACCTTCCAAAAATTAAAAATTTAAATCTATTGTCATCATATTCGGGTAAAGTAGCATCTTTATTAGGTTTAAATACTTTTCCATCAACGGCTTCAGGAACTACTTTTACTTTATTAGGATCTATTCCCTGTTCAATACTACAATCTCTCTGCCATTTAGAAGGAACCCAAATTTGATCACATAAATCTAATCTATTATAAAATGATTGGGGATATCTAGTTGTTTCCCAAACTGTATATGCAATTTTAGGTCCTTTATATTGTTGGTAAAAATAATGATGATCACATTCGGCTAAAATTATATTAATATTGGGGAGAAATTCATTACTATAATTAGAATATATAGGTCTATCTACTAATTTATCATCATTCCAAGTCCCTTGATCTACTAATAATTTTTTATCTAAATCTATTAGATAATCTTCATTATTAAAAGGTTCATCTTTATGACCATTAAAATATTTAGGTACAGTAAAATTTCTTACTTTTACCTCATGTAATTTAGAAAGTTCTCTAAAAAAATCTCTTGTATGATTATTATAACCTGTACTTCCTATATAGCACCCATGAGCATGTATTTTAGGATTTAGTTTTTTCATTTACCCCAAATTTACTAAATTTATACCAAAGTCTTTCGTGTAGAAAGTAAAGCACCATTTTGGAAATAATTTCTATACCCCCTATAGCCAAACCTGCTTCCCAAGAACCCGTTATTAATCCTGAAATTATTATTGTGTCTATTGATCCTATTATTCTCCATGATATTGTTTTTGCAATATGTCGTTTATAACTTACCATCTTTTCTTAGTTTCTTTCTAATTTTTGTAGCTGAAACTTTTTCTACTTTAGGTGGTGGAACATGTTCAATAATTTCATAACCTACTCCTCTACCATAATTAATTGAATCAATATCAGGTATAATAGAAACAAAAACTTTATTACTATTAATAAGATTTTTTAATTCTGATTCTATATTACTTTTTACTTGATCCGCACTCCAAGGTTGTTTATCAGTTTGTTCACAACTCCTAATTGCTATCCAAACTTTTTTACCTAGTTTTAATCTTTGATCTATTAACCAACGATGGCCTTCATGCCAAGGTTGAAAACGACCTACAAACATACTATATTTTGACATATTTTAAAATTTTAGTTAGTGATACTTCCGGGGTTTCTAAAGTTGTATCAATATCTAAATAATCAAAAATTGGTTTTTGAAAATCCATAACATGATATTCTTCTCTACCTCTTCTAGTTTCCGCAATATTATAATGTACGAAAATTTCTTGTAATTGCCACTCCATTATATCCTTAAATTCTTCTCTTTGATCTAAATAAGGTGAAACTAAAGATACAATTACATCTTTACCTTGGTTATGTAAGTAATGAGCAATTTTTTGAGCAGCATCTATATTAGCTATTCTACCTTTCATAGAATAGTCTTTATTTTTAAATAATTCTCTCATTTCATCCCCATCAATTCTATAAGCATGGGGTAAATATTCTTTTTTTAGCATATTTGCTAAAACTGTTTTTCCTGAACCTGGCTGTCCTGTAAACCAATATATCATCTATTATAATTAAAATATTCATAAAACCAAGGATAAGTATTAACTATATTTTGTGATAGTTCCATACCTAAATACTTATTATGTTGTTCATGTACTGGTTTAACTTCTTTACGAATTGTATGGTCACCAAATATACCATGTACTGTATCATTCTCTTGTGTTAATTGTTCTACATTTTGAAAATCATGTTGATATCTTTCTATTTTAAGAAAATCATAGATTTTATCTAATTCAGTTTGAGGATTAGAAGTTAAATCTTCAAATCGTATAAATAAAATATTTTTATCTATACCCTCATCTATCATTTGTTTTAGTCTTTCTACAGCAATACCAATTGGAGGACTTTGAGCCCATATATCAACTCTTTTAGCCGTTGTTGTACCTGTCATTTCAGCCCAGTTAACTATACCACTATCCTTATCTGAGTTTTTTCTAAAGTTTTTTTCCATAGAAGTATAAATAGATCTTAAATCTCTAACTATACAAACTATTTTAGGATTTGTATAAAATGAATTTAAAAAATTATAATGTATACCCCATCCTCTACTTTTATCTACAATAAATTTTTTATGTGTTATACCCTTATAAAATCCTTCTAAACCTTGACGACAAAAATTAAGCCATCCTTTTTTCATTAATTTAGGATCTTGAGCTTGAAAAGTGGGATCATCAGTATAATTTGTACGTGCTGCAAATAATAATTCTAATACACCTGAAGTGGGTGAAACATAAAAATTAGGGTTTTGTCCTAATATATTTTGTAATAAAGTACTACCAGATCTTGGTAAAGATGAATTAAAAAATATTTCTTCCATTATTGGTTATTTATTGAAGAAATAATTTTATTAGTATCAAATATATCGGATAAATTATTATATGGAATAGTATGAATATCTTGTGATAAATGAAAAGGTTGATAACCTGCTTCGTGTAATATAGGATCCTTAGTAAAAGAATTTGCCTTAATATTATCATGAAGTTTATAACCAAATATTTCTGGTTTTGTACTAATCCAACATACAGTAGATTTTTTATTTAGCGCCGAAGCTAAATGTTGAGCAAATGAATCAATTAATAATCTTTTATCTGATAATTGTAATAAAATAGCTATACTTCTATAACCATCTAATGCTTGCATTGTATCTTCATATGTTTTTTGATCCTCCCTTTTAATATGAATAATTGAATAATCATTTTTATAATGTTCAATTATTTCTAACATATTAGGTTCTGGAATATCTCTTGTCCAAGCATATTGATAACCCAAACCTGCTGGTCCTCCATTAGGTTGTATAGTTAATATAGGTTTATCTGTTTTATAATAAGGAGCAAAATAATCTATTTCAGGTTGTGTTAGGAATATTTCTGGTTGTTCGTTGTTATATCTTAGCCCAAATAATTCGCACCAGATTTTAAGTAAATTTTTAGATTTATCTAAAATAAAATCACTATGTCTATAAGGATCTTCAACAAAAATTTTACAATCTTTTCCTTTTACATATTTTAAATAAAAACCATTAATATTATTAGGATTATATACTTCATTAATATAAGGATTATTTAAAAATATATCACTGTAGGGGGTTACAACAATTATATGTGCATTTTTGTAACGTTTTCTAATAACTTTTACCATAGCAGTTGCCATGATAGATTTTCCTAAACCTCCGTCAATTTGAAAGATTATATTCATATGATAACTTATTTATATTAAAACAATATACAAAACTTTTTTTATTATTCCTAATAATTTTTACCAAGGAATACCTTCAGATTTAGTAATAGCAGCTTGACTAATAATTGAATTAGCAATAGAAGCTGAGTTTGAAGTTTGGATAGATGATTGGTCAATGCTTCCAGTTATCCAACCAAGAACATTATTTTCTTTTAAATTATCATAATCAATAAAATTTTCATCGGAAATCGAACCAGTAGAAAGAACATTATATCCAATATGTCTTTCTGATGCTCCCTCTATTTCAGACTCGCAAGCCCAAGTTACTGCAGTTACCATACCATTTGATTTTATTCTTTCTAAATTATATACTTTCCATGTATGTGTCATAATTTTAATTTTTTTATTTATTATATATATTAACCAATTCCATCCCAATATAATTTTTCTGGTGACAAATGTAAGCAATAAGTATTAAGTGATATTACCTGATAAAATAATTGTTTAAATAAATAATCATCTGTTCCAGCATTATTAGATAATGTAGGATAAAATTCATATAAATTTTTGTATACTTCATTTAAAGCTATAGCATTAAATAATTGAAAATAACCCCAACCTAACCATTGTTGAATTACTTTATTTTTCTTTTTAAATATTTCTTTAAAATTAATTAAATTAAGTGGTTCATCTCCAATAAGATTAATTCTACCCATTGTATATAAGTAAAGAGCATCTGGCATTGTACCTATTTCATGTTTATGCTGTAGAATACGTTCTAAATAAGTGTGTCTAAGTTTTCCATTAATATGGGTTGAAGTAAAAGTTGATGCGAAATTATCTTGTAATAATACGTCTGCATCTATATGGCAGTACCATTCTTTATCTTTACCTAAATATTCAAAACCTTCATTTATAGCAGCACTTTTAAAAAATACTCTTTCATATATTCTTTTAGAAAAAATATACTCTAAATCATTCTTTTTACATAATTTAATAGTTTCTTTATCATCTTCATGGGTTACTATGACCCATCTTTTAAAAAATCTTTTATTAGATATACAATGTTTTAAATAATGAGAAAAGTTTATACAGACTGTAACTGCATTAATATCAATAGGAATCATAAGTTATAACTAATTAAAAATAATTTTATGAATAATCATTCCATAAACTATAATCTAAATGTGGGTATAAATCCTGTATACCTGCAACATCATCAGCAAATACGGGTTTTAAATAATCAATAGCATCCGATGAAATATTATCATTATAATTAAGGGCAAATATTTTTTTAAATTCTTGATTATCTAAAAAATGATTAACACCTAAAAAATCACATATTTTATTATAACCAGTTAAAGGGTCTAATTCAATACTTTCTTGTAACGCAACATAAATTTTATCTGATCCTATAGCCGTTATCCATTTTGTTAAATTTGCTAGATACTTACTTCTAGCAACTAAGTTATTACCTGTTACTTTAACTACATCAACAAATGGAGTACCATTATATGCACCTCCCCAACTTGGGTTTTTTTCATTTATATGATTCCAATGACTATAAGCTCTATTAATTGGGTCCCTTAAAAAAATAATTACTTTAGCATCTGGTAAATCCGTAGCTATTCTGGTTGCTGTTCCTCCATTATTATTTTCATCTAAACAAAAATAATTTGGAGATGCTTCTCCTATTGCATCTAAATTTCTTGGAAAAAAGGATTTATAAATATCAAAAGAATTTTCTAAATTATAATTACCATTTAAATTAAAATAATCCATTTCTTTATTTGATGTTGGCATATTACCAGACCAAGAACCTGTTTGGGCAGAATAATTATAATCTTCATCATTTAATACTCTATTTTTCCAATATTGAGTTAAACAAAAAATATTTTGATGTTTATTTAAATTAACGGAAGCAGCTGTTGTTCCACCTTTCATGACTCCAGCTATAATAAAATTTGGTGTATTTGAATTCATAATGTTAATATACGACTATATTTTTACTTTTTCAAGCTATTTTGATAATTTATTTTTTCTTCTTTTGTTTTTCTTATTTCAGTACCTTTCCATGCTTTAACAGCTGCTTTATCTTTTCTAGTTCCTATAACTAAAATATTATATTTACCTGGGTCCGAAGTAGTTATTTTTACTTTAGTTGCACTAATATTTACTATACCAAATGCTCTACCTAAATTATCTACAGGATTAACCCATACTTGAGAATTGGTATTTAAATATCTATAATATTCTGGTAATATAATTTCACCTTGTAAATCATCGTTTATTTCAACTTCAAATCTATATATGTTGTCTCCAGCTGTTGGTGATTCAACAAAACTATGTTTTAAATTATATTCTGCTTCTTTTTTAGGGTTTGGATGGTCAATAGTAAATGTACCAGAAGCTTTACTTAATGCTCCAAGAGCACATAAACAACAAACCATTGTTTGGTCATCTGCTGTAGCAGTTTTACCATAAGTACCTATAATAGCTGATCTATTATAACTTGATCCTATAGTATTATTATACCCTGCCATTAAATTATAATCAGCACAAGTTTTATTATTACATCCAAATACTGCACCAAATCTTGCATTATTAGTACTACTACCAGCACCTAAACAGTTATTACATCCTGCTACAAAATTAGCAATACCACAACAACAAATTTTATTACCTTTACCACCTCCAACTGTATTAAAGCATACATCATTATCTCCCACTCCTATTTGATTTGTAAAACCTCCTACTATAACATTTCCTTGAGCTTCGGTCGCCGGGTTACCTAAAACACATATTTCATTACCACAACCTCCTAAAATAGAACTAGCTATTGCTCTTGTTATATGATTAGCATTACCTGAACCAATAAAATTACTACCACCTGTGCATGTAATAGTATTATTTTGACCTCCAACAATGGCACTAAGATCATTACAACATATTTTTCCATTAACAGCAGCTCCTATAAAATTAGCACCTGCACCACCATTATTGTAATTAGAAGCTTGTGAACAAACAGTCATACGGTTACCACTTCCACCTACAATTACATTACGTCCTGGGTATGCACAAGCTGTAGCTTCGAATTTTGCTTGTCCTTGCCCACATATAACATTATCTTGTCCACCACCTATAAAATTATGATTCATATTATTAGAAGCCACAATACAATTTCCTGTACCCCCAACAATTACTTGATCACACGATCCGTAAACTGCCATATTAGGATCACTACCAGATATAAGATTACTAATACCACTACCTATAAATGCATTATGAACAGAACCCGTAATTCTATTTCTAAATCCATTTCCAATAAAGCCTAGACTATCACAAGAACCAGTAGCATTAGAAGCTGTGTTTTTAGCTCCACCAAGTATTGTAGAAAATGAAGATGAAATGGAAATATGATTTTTAGTTCCACTTCCAATAAAACTAAATTTACCAGATCCAGTATTTTCACATCCACTCCCAATAAAACCAAATTTTCCGCATTCGTTAAGGGTATTATTGAAACCTGTAAAGATTCCACCCCCGCAAATATTTCCTACAATTTTAATAACGTTACATTTACCACCTCCTATAATTGTATTTAATCCACCATCAATGTGATTACTATTTCCTCTCACTATT
>JAAHTG010002560.1_pt1 | contig 10196 bp, 11 predicted proteins | sample 6116081 | NCBI WGS metagenome assembly JAAHTG01 (sample SAMN13939989, study PRJNA603662) | sponge metagenome | isolation source: marine sponge | host: Mycale hentscheli | place: New Zealand | collected 2005
GATTATAGTATTCCATCATTTTACGTTTAACGAATTTTGTAGCGTCATTCAGAGAGTTAAAATCCTTTGATTCTGATGATACTATTTCACCCGATGAATCTCTAACTCCGTACACAATTTGATAGGTCTTTTTGTCTTTTCCACCTGTAGTAATGTTGTTTTCGTCGGTTTCGATTATTTGCACAAAATAGACATTTGTAGAACCGTAGATTTCTATTTCCTCATCTGCTGTTACCGTTACGATAGTATCTCTAAAATTTTCAGAACCGGATAATTCTTCTTGAGCCTGTTCTACATCTTCAGTAATTCCTTCTTTGATGTCTTCACCAAAGTCCGCTAAATCTTCAGCGTCTTCAGGAGTCATAGGTTCTTGCTCTCCCCGCCATGTGTAGTTAGTAATCAACTGAAATAAACTTAGTATCTGTTCTTTAGTCGATACTGAAATGTCGCTATACCTACCCGGTTCAGGAAACCATATAACAGGTAATAGTGAACCGAATTGGTCTGAAAAAATACAGTAACCGGAACCGCCCGATTGTACTTTAGGGTTTGATTGGACTTGAAAACCTGAATCTATCATGTAATACAGAAAAAGAGTATTTTCTTCTTTGTTTTTCTGAGGACCACTAGCAATAAAATATCCTGTAGAGGTCATACTGCTTGTACCTTGACCTGCTATTAAAATAGTTAAATCAGTAGTACCTCTATCTTGTAGAGTAGTTATGTTAAAATCTAAGAGAGTAGGACCGTTATATTCTTCACCATTTCCCATCAAATCACCTGTCCGACTCCGAACACGGCAGCAAGAACACCACAAATAGCGGTTGCTGCCCGTTTAAGACCTGTTAGAGCCTCTCGGAGTAGGACATTGGTATTTTGTACCGATTCGGTAAGAACGGCCACAGAGGCCGTTAAACTGTCTAAAGTTTCACCATGCTTAGAAACTCTATCCTCTAGATTTCCTAACCTATGGTCTTGTAACTCATCTTTAGCCAAAGAATCACTTCCTTCGGATAGTGAGTAGTTTAGAAAAAGAGATGCTTGCCGCCCTCGGAAATCTTCCCGGATATTTTGCTAGCATTGAACCTAATCTTAATTGGTTTCTTTGTGCTGAATGTAATCCTTTGAATTTTCTAGGCATTAGTAAAGACCTCCTTTAGAACCGCATCCAATCGCCCACACTGTAACTAGAGCGTCTTGAGTAGCATTTGCTGAAGCGAAATAAAGAGTGCCGGAAGAGGGAGTATTGAAGGTTAACACTAATCCATACTCACCCTCTGCTGAAGCATCATTGACTTTTTGTAATTTAAATCTTGTAAATTCAGACTGAAGGTTACCTTCTGAATAGGCGATATAAACAGGTCTTTCATAAGCCGATATAATGAGCGATTGACAATCAGAATATGTAAGGGCTAGAGCCTGACCTGCATATGTTAGAGTCTGAGCCGTTCCGCCTTGAATACTTGTAGCCATAATATCACCTCGTCAAAGGTGGATTCAGAGTTAGAGGCTAGAAACTCCTAACTCTGAATCCGGGGTTGAAACCTTTGAAAATCATTGAAGACTACCGTCTAGAATAGCCTTTGCTGTGTTACCTGCAACTGTCTGTGTCTGACGGACATCCGGTTTAGCGGAAGCCCCGACAGGGTTGGTTATAATTGGCAGGAATCTGCGAGTGGTTCCCGCAGTTGAGTCAATATACGCTATGATATTTCCACCGGAAAGACCGAAGGTAGGTATCATCAAAGCACCTGATAGTTTAGTTGAATAAGACTGTACTGCATCCGGAACTGTGTTTCCTTTATTCCACATCAAGCCGTTTTGCATGTCACCATTAGTTGCTCGATACATTTCGGATTTTATTCCGAACTGAGATAAACTCTCGATTCTGATACCCTGATTTCCTGTCTCATCTGCTTCTGAAGAATTTAATACAAGCAAACCGCTTACAACTCCCGGTACATTCTGAGGAACTCTAACTGTCACCATTTCATATGCACCCGCTTGTGATATGAATGATGTACTTGGACAGACAGTAGTAGTAGTCTGCATGTTAGGGTTCATACGAAGCCAAAATTGTTGACTTCCTGAAACAATAGCCGAACCTGCTGTAGTAGCAGCGTAGCCGATGGTAATTTCATATCGGTTTACACCTGCCGGAGTCTGACGACCTAATGGGATATTGATAAATCCAGTTCTTACTTCAGGAACCTCAGTAGGTTCTTCAACACTGCGACCTCCAATATGGTTAATCAGATAGCCATATTGAGAAGGACCTAAAGTTGTGTTATCAGCAAAACCCGCTTGGAAATCGTGTACGACTTCCCCGTTAAGTACAACTCTAAGAGTTGAAATTAAACTAGAAATTTCACCTTCAGCAACCGGAGAACTTCCGCCTGTAAAAGTATAATCATACGCTAGTTGTAAAAACTCTACCGGTCCTCCCGGCGCGTTAATCCCGAAAGTAGATGTTCTAGCGGCTGTGCTAGGCATTTTTCCGATATCTGTAGAATCTTCAATCTTAAACCAATTTACACCTGACATTCTAAATCACCTCAAACCTTAGCCCTGAAAGCGTTGAAAGCATCATCTAATAGAGAGTTAGATGCTGAGTAGATAATTAGAGTAGTTGCAGTAGCAGCCATAAGAACGAATGCCCCGCCTACAAGTCCCATTCCTTCACCGAGTACGCCCATCTTAAACGCCTCCTGAGTTACCGCCGAGAGAGCGGTTAATGGTCCAGTCAATCCAGCCGCCACCAAATACTGCTTTGGTTACGACATTCGTTACGCCTAATGTTAGTCCGGCTGCGACACCGAACATTGCCCCTTGAAGAAGTGGTTGCATATCGGGGGCCTAGAAATAAGTCCTAAATAGATATTCCGATTTTGTGCAAATCACTAAAAATATAATCTAAAATACAGATTTTTTATAATTTAAAATTATTAACAAAAAACAGTCAAAACCGGGACACGGCATACCTTTTTCAAAATAGGTCCTGACCTACCACTAGGGTACTAAAGTGGCTTAAAACGCATTAAAACGGCAATTTTAGAGATTCTGATAATTCCTATGCTAACGAAAAATTACCAATTGAAATTATAAGTTACAGATAAAAAAAGTATAATTTTACTGATTTTGTGCAGTTCAAAAACCTTCATTAGTTAGCGTTCTGTAGGACAGTCGGAGGCGTATTTTTTATGCAGCAGACCCGCACAAGAAAAACTTCAGTAGTCGATAGAGATAAAATTGTAAAAATGTTTGATTCGGGAATTACCCAAAAAGACATAGCACAATTTTTTGAAATATCTCAACCTAGAGTTTCTCAAATTATCAGTGAAAGTAGGTGATTTGATTGAAGCGTAATCCTATATGGATTATAATAGGAGTCGGGATAATTGGATTTGGTATCGGAACCTTATCAACTCTAATTATGACTAACGAAGAAAGCCCTATCGGAGAGATTCATTTCTCTATTGATAGGGTTGTGTTACTGCTACTGACAATAATAGGTCTTCTAATTTTATTAGGGGTTGTAATATATGTCAAGACCAAGTGACGAATTAGTAAGAAACAGAATATGGTATTTAGTAGAAGCAAGAGGTAGAGATAGAGTAGCGGCTGATTATGGCGTTACTGAACGAACCATTAGTAGGTGGATTAGTGGGGATTCAAGACCTCGTTCTGCTTCAGTAGCGAGGTCTATTTCTTCTAGAGGTAGAAGAATATCCGGTTCTGTAGTTAGAGGTCGTGACGAGCAAGGAAGATTTTCTAGTGAAACGGATATTCGTGACCCGAGAGCAGTTGCGGCTTTTCGTAATCGACAGACTCTAAATCAAAATCTCAGAAGGAGAAGGTCTACACAAATCAGAGCCGCTAGAAGAACAGGAAACCCTATTCTAATCGCTGAAGCAGAAGCCCTTCCAACTCAAGTCACAATCGAAGAATTTAGAGATTGGTCATTAAGAAGAGAGCGACTACTTGCGGGCGACCCTATGCTTATTGAAGGTAGGTTTGATGATTGGACTCAGTGGAGACAAGCATACAGAGAGATAATGGGAGGCTCTGCATGAGTCATCTAGATTTTATTGATTTTGTGCAAAATAATTTCTTTCTAAATTTACCGATAAGGGAGTTACCTGAATTGCCGATACAGAGAAGAAAAGCACAAGCGAAAAGAAGCATGTCTGAAAAGAAAATATGTGGGGCTGATACTGAAACCGTAAACGGTCGGGTTTGGTTATTTTCGACTGAACATGGAGTTTGGGAGATAGACAGTTTTACAGATTTGTTAGAAGTGCTTTATTCTAACACTCACGCTAAGAAATGGAAAAAGGGTAGAGGATTAAAGAAAAATGGAAAACCTAGAAAATCAACTAGAGGTTGGTCTACATATGAGTTTTTCTTTTGGAATTTGAAATTCGATTGTCAAGCAGTTATGAAACTCCTAGATGATGAAAAAATAACTGAATTGTTAGAGGTTGGTGAAACTGAAGTTGAAACTAAAATGTTCAATACTGAATTAGTTGTAAAACTGAAATATCTAGAAGGCAAGTATTTTGAGATTGCACCTCAGAATTTTAAGATGGGACAGTATAAAGCAGGTGTTTGTAAGTGGTGGGACATATCTCAATTTTACAATAAAATGAGATTAAATCATGCAGCAGAAAAATATCTTGGAGATAATAAAATTGAAATTTGTTTTGATGGTTCTAAACTAGATGTAACAAGATTGAACGAAGTTGAATATCGAGATATGTATAGAGAAGACATTGAAAAATATGCTATCAAAGATGCTGTCCTAGCAGGTAAATTGACTAGACTGAAAAGAGCCGATTTTGTGCAGAATGGAGTTAGATTCATTCAACCGTTCAGTCTCGCTAATGTCGCTCAAAGAAATTTGTTAGATATGGGAAAAATTCCTACAATCAATAAATACAGAGAAGGTACTTTTCTTGATTTAATGGCTAAAGCGAATACGAGTTATCAAGGCGGTTGGTTTGAAGCGGTTGGAAATGGAACGCCCGGAGTAGAATGTACTGGGGTAGACCTTGCTAGTGCATATCCGTATGTGATGAGGTTTCTACCTGATATTACCGACGGTGTATGGATAAGGGGGGAAGGAACCGACGGATGGATGAAATATCTAGATTCTAGAGTACCATACAGTCTTGGTTTTGCTGAAGCAACTATCGTGTTTGAGGCCGGACTAAAATGGCATCCTCTAATCAAATCTAACTCTAAGAAATCTCTAGTCTCTCCAAGAATTATCAGAGGTTGGTTTACTGCTGATGAATTAGCGGAGGCTAGACAGTGGCCACATACCATGTTTGAGGTTGGTGAGTGGTTTTATTTTGAAGAAAATAACGCTTTGAATAGACCTTTTGCTAAATTCATAGACCATTTTTACGAGGTCAAAATGAATAGTGAAAAGGGTTCGGTTGAATATGATGTAGCGAAAATATGTATCAATTCGATTTATGGTAAGACGATTCAAGCGGTTGAAGGAGTTGCAGGTAAACTGTACAATCCTTTCTACGCTAGTACCATAACAGGGGCTACTAGAGCGAGACTAGCGGAGTTGATTAGGGTAAACAACTTCAGTGCTATTTGTGTCGCTACAGACGGTGTTATATTCAAATCTGAGGACATTACGACAGTACCAAACCGACCTCTACCTGCACCACATAATTTGGGACAATGGGAACCTGACGGTAAAGGCGATTTATTGATATTGATGTCCGGAGTTTATTCTCTAGATATGGGAGATAAAGTCAAGACTACTTTCAGAGGTTCATCCTCCTACTTTTTACGACCTTATCGTGATGGCGGATTATTCCGATTTTGTGCAGAAAATAAAGATGAAAACAAAATATCTGTAATCGTAAATAAACCGATTTCTGCTAGACAAGCAAAACAGAAATCAAATTATGATTTGATAAATGTATTCGTAGAACAAGAATTTTTCATGGTTCCATATGATTCATCAGCGAAGAGATTGTGGGCTTCAGGAGTGGCGGAAAGTTTCGGTGATTTACTAGAAAATTGGTACGCGTCTTCTCCACAGCAACAACTTGATTAGATAGGTATAGACTCGCTAAAATTATGGAACATTGGTCAGACGACCCTAGATTTTGGGATAGATTAGATAAATTTGCTAAAGATGCAGGTTTGGATTTTAAGAGATTAGCAGATGTATTATTTGAATATAATAATCAACTAGACCCTCATATAGCAGCGATGTTATTTGGTGGTGTAGGTTCTTTTTTGAAAACTTATAATCTTCATGAAGGTGAGCCAAGAGAAAAATTTGGTATGGCTATGAGAGCAGTACATGAAAATCCAAGAATGCAAAAATTGTTTTCAGGAATGACCATAGAAGCAATTGATTCTAAAGTTGAAAATATGCAGAGAGGTGTCTAAGATGTGGAGAGGATTTGATGGAGTATTCAAATACGGTCCAACTAAGACACTGAAGGCTTTGAAAAGGGAAATGGGAATATATCGTGTTAGATTAAAGCGTGATGGGTTCGGGTCAGGAAGATATGTTCACTCTCAAGATTTTGAAATTCAATTATGGAAGGTGAAGAAGTAATGGCGAAAGTAGAAGCGCATCCAACGGATGAAGGAAAATTTCAATCGACTCTAGATAATTATGGTCATGGTCCCGGTAATGGAAAAAGTCGAAATGCAGTTTACAAACATCTGAAAAAAGCGGCTGAATCTATTGAATCAATAGATGTAAATTTTGACAATTTAAATCCTGCTGAAACTGTAGAAACTGCACAAAATCAAGACTTTTCTCAAGAAGAGGAATCAGAATGGGGTAGCGTAGAATGGGATTCAGAAGATGAGGGTGAAGTAAATCCACGAACCATTCCTATCGGTATTGCAGGTATGGCAGAGGCTCAGGGAATGACTCTAGAGGCTCAAGGTAGAATGGTACGATATGGGTATGTTGCTCTTGACAGAATGCTTACTCATTGGGGTAGAGCAGTAATGAATCAACCTGATTGGGAAGTAGAAAGACATCCGGGCGATTATGATGCTCTAGAGTCGTCTACAATCGCTGTTATGGCTCACTATGGTATCTCGATACCTGTAAGCCCTCTAATGGTCTTTGGTGCGACTCTAACAAGTGCTTACGGACCTCCGGTAATGCACATCAGAAAGAACGCAGACCCTAACCGAAAAAGAAGAGGAATTTTTAGTAGATTATTCAGAAGAAAAAAGAAAGTAAAAGATGGTGAACATAGTGACTTTATCCCTTGAAAAACTCTACCATCCCGACGGTAAGAGTCTTGGCTCTTTGATAGCCGGTCTAAGTGGTTCAGGTAAAACCACTATGGCAATTTCAACCCTACAGCAAGCAATTAAATCTAAATCATTCGGTGAAAATCATAGGTTTGTAATTGTAGACCCGAAGATTCAAACTGGGGATTATGATTTACTAGCAGACCCTATTTCAGACCCTAAGAAATTTCTAAAATCTCTGAGTAAGAAAAGAGTAACTGTTTATTGGCCTCATTTAGAAACGCTAGAGGAAGAGGTTTCGTGGATAATTGATACTCTATTCGCTGTAGCAGATTCTAGTCCTGAAACGACTTTTACATTCGTTTTAGACGAATCTTCAATCTTGATTACTCCTACAAAAATTCCTACAAGTTTGAAAAGACTAGCGGTTCAAGGTAGAGCCAAAAGAATCAAACCGATTTTTCTTTCTCAAAGACCGATTGTCAATAGATGGACAGATGCAAATCTAAGTAATCTGATTTTATTCAATACACTCCCTGTAGACTTCGATACTTTGTCTAAGAGATGGGGAGTTAAATTCGACGAGATAGGTAATTCGATTAGAGAGGTAGATTATTCTTTTATTTGGTTCAATATGGAAAAAGCCAATTTCACAAAAATGAATCCTGTAGATTTACCAAAGCCTCGCCCACCTGAAAAGTCAAAAATCCAAAAAATTAGAGAGTTCGCAGGATTCTAAAAAATCCTTCTCTAAATGATGTCTAAACGATGTACGGCATAGTTTTAGGTTATACAGACCCTTACCTACCACTAGAGGCTAAAGTGGCTTAAAACGCATTAAAACGGCTATTTTAGGCATATACGGTTTTCTGTAGATTATCTTTATTCGTTTAACTAAAACCGGTTACCTTATATCCTATCACCTGTAGGACTGTTTGAGCGGGCAACCAAACAGGAGATGAAGAGATGTACGGATATTGTATAGAATGTGGAAACAGAGGCGGAATGTATAGAATTAGACCGGGTATGGACACCTGTGTTGTTTGTCTTGAGAGACTCAAGGCAGAACACAAAAGCGCAGACATATCAAAAAGAGTATGGTGTGAGAGAACTATTAGAATGGCAGAAACTCTAACACCTGAAGACCGTCATGTGATTATCGAGACATTCGGAAAAATATACATGAATGATAATTCGATTTCATGGAAAATGAAAGAACAAACTCATGAAGAATGGGCTAAACAATTTAGGTCGATGGTTATGAGAGATTCTACTAGAAGAGACAGAAACAAACTAGACCGTTTTATTCACGCATATGTAGGCGAGTTAAGAAACCGCCCGGAGGTGGTTTGAATGGCACAAAGATACGGATTTGAATTGGAGACTTACGGACTAACTCCTGAGGAGATTTCTAAAGCAGTTACTTCAGTTAATGGACTTGTATATGCAGGTCATTACAGTTATCACGGTAGCAGACATTTAGGACTAAGAAGTAAGGAAAACGGATTGGGCAATGTTTGGGTATCAGAAAGAGATAGTAGTATTTGTCCTGAAGATACAGGCGGAGAATACGGTTCAGACCACGAAGTTATCTCTCCAATCGTAGAAGGTAGAGAAGGCATCGAGTCAGTTTGTAGAGTTATCAAATCGTTGAAGAGAGCAGGTGCAGAAACTAATGAAAACTGTAGTATTCATATTACCTTTGGAATGGAAAATTCTTCGGCTAGATGGAACAGAATGTCATCGAAGAAAAAGGCACAAGTAATTGTAAAACTATCAGAAATGTTTTACTTTTTCCAAGATGGAATAATGACCCTTCTACCTTCTAGAAGAAACCCGAGTGAATCTATACATGCTCAAGAATACTGTGATATGACTAGAGTAGATAGAGATGTATCAAAACTAGGTACACAACATCCTTCGGCGACTTCTGCAATTTACGATATGCTAAACTATGAAAGAGGACAAATAAATGTTCAGAATCTTTTCAGTAAGGGAATCATTGAATTTAGGTCTTTAGAAATGACCTTTGATACACACCGTGTTAGGACTTGGGCTTTACTCCTACACAAGATGTTGTCCTACTGCGTTACAAGCGTATCTAACGGAAAGTATAGGGCATTTCAAATGTCTGTAAATCCTAGTCTAGAAGGACTTCTATGGGAAATCAATGCAGGTACAGATTTAATTAAAGATACTATGAGAATGCAGGCAAAGAATCTTCTTGATGAGAGTGGATTTAATTCGTACTATGTGGAGGCGGTTTGAATGTGTGGAATTGGTGGAGTATTTCCAAGATTAGGCGTTCCTTTTCCGGCTAAAAAAGCAGTAGCCTTGTTTACTATGCTTGAGGATAGAGGACAACATGCTTCAGGATTTGCAGTTATGTATCAAGACGCAGATGAACCGGTAGTAGTGAAGAGAGCAGTACCGGCTAGGAAACTAGCAAATAAATTGATTGACTTTTCTAGTGGAGAGAATACGAAATATGTAATCCTACACACTCGATATTCTACAGGAGGTTCAACTACTAACAACGGTAATAATCATCCGGTAGTTGCACATAATCAACTGATTACTCATAACGGTGTACTAGCCTTTAACGAGGATGATTACATATTTTCTAAGTTGAAAGATACTTACAATGTAGACAGATTGTACCAAGTAGACACTGAAGCAATAAACGCTATGCTGCACTACAGTGGAATTACAAACTTGTTACAATACATTGAAGGTTCTATGTCCTGTGCATGGGTTGATTACACAGATGTAAACTCGGTGAAGTTATTTACCAATGGAGGAAATCCGCTTGTAATCGGAATGACTACAGTAGGTCATTTTGTATGGGCTTCTTCAGTAGAACATCTTGAGGCGGCAGGGTTTAATCTAGCATACTCGTTTAATGCTCAACCTTTCAAACTATACACACTTACACATGATAC
>JAAHTG010001055.1_pt1 | contig 10195 bp, 12 predicted proteins | sample 6116081 | NCBI WGS metagenome assembly JAAHTG01 (sample SAMN13939989, study PRJNA603662) | sponge metagenome | isolation source: marine sponge | host: Mycale hentscheli | place: New Zealand | collected 2005
TAAAGCTATTGCATTTGCTGCTGTTCCAGATAGAGGATTATTTTTACTTCAGGAGCATGATGTTAAATATACATTTAATGAAATGATGGCTATTCAAACACATGATGGTTTATATGACCCAGCAAATGAAAAGTATCTAAAATCATTTATGCCCGAAACAAAACCAAGAACTTCACTACCATTTATACTACATCAGGCCGATATGATGGCAGCAAGAATTGAATTTGAAATTGAATGGTTACCTAAATTTAAGAATAACTTGGATGCTAGCAAGAGTAATTTTACATTGGATAACAATAATAAAAAACAACACATTGCTTCTACAAAAAATAAAGCCTTAGGTGAAATTAAAAGTGAAGGGTTGAAAAATTTATTTGATAAATTATGATCACAACAATAACAATATCAATTTTATCAGTTATAGTCGTACTCCTTGGGTTTACGACTTTTAACTTAATGCGTAAAAATGAAAAACAAGAGGATATTTTAGTAGGATATATGAAATATCTAAATAAGCTAACAACAGCTATTGAGGAATCAGATAAACGTTTAAAAGTAATTGACGAAAAGGGATTATTCAAATCAGATGATGAAATTGGATGGTTTTTTAAAGAAATACAAAAACTTCAAATGATTTTAAATGAGTTTAGAATTAAAGATATGTAATGGATTCAATTATAAGGAAAAAGAAAAGGAGGCCTAAGTCAAAAAATTATTTTACTCAGGAAACAGAAGATGCTATTGTTAAATATAATGGTTTAGACGCTACAGTCGATGAAGAAGAAAGAAGTAAAATATACCAAGACCATATCCATTATCCATTTTTTAAACTTACTGAAAATATAATCCATACATTCAAGTTTTATTACACTGAAGTAGATGAAATTGAACATTTGCAACATGAAGTAATTACATTTTTATTATCTAAAATACATTTATTTGACCCAACCAGAGGAGCAAAAGCATATTCTTATTTTGGGACTATAGTAAAAAGATATTTAATATTATCAAATCAAAAAAATTATAAAAAAAGAATTGATAAATCTCCTTATGAAAATTTATTAGAAGATCCAAATCATTCTTATACACCATCTCCAGATGATGCTAGAGACCCACTTTCAGATTATATTGAAGAGTTTGTAGAATATGTTACTGAAAATATTTATGAATTATTTCCTAAAGAAATTGATGCTAAAATAGCAGATGCTATATTAGAATTATTTCGAAAAAGAGAAAACATTGAAATATTTAATAAAAAAGCATTGTATATTTTTATTCGAGAACAAGTTAATGTAAAAACTCCTAAAATTACAAAAATAGCAGATAAATTATATGCTATCTTTAAAAAGAACTATACATTTTATTTAGAACACGGATATACAAACTTTTAGTTTTAATATTTATAATAAACTAGAATGTATGTATTATGTCACAATTAGATAAAATAGTATTTGGAAAGAAAAAATTTTCGGATCTTCTTGAAGAAATTTATAATAATCAAAAGAAAAAAGAAGGACAAATCGGTGCATTAATAACCGAATTAAAACCACTTATTTCCGATATAGGAGACGCAACTCTTATAGTACCCCTTATAAAAGAATATATGGATATTGGGGTTAAAAATGATGATTTACTTATTAGAATGACTACTATAGTCCAACGTGCTTTACAAGCTGAAGCAAATGGGGATGAAAGCTTTGGAATCTCACAAGAAGAAAAAGATCAACTTTTATCCGAAATAAATAAAATTGCGGATAAAAATAAAAAATAAATGGGTGAGGAAATTAAATATGGACTTACAGGATTAAATTACTTAACTTTACCTGATGAGTTAGGGGGTGATAATAACTCCAACCCAATAACCCCAGTTAGAGTTATAGATATAGTCTTAAATAATTCTCATCCTAAATTTGAAGAAGTTGGAGGGTGGAATGGTATAGGTACAATTTTTTATCTTACTACCTCAGATCCTACTTTAATAAATATTACAGAACAAACTGCAAAACCTTCATTATCAAATGTAAAACAATACCCACTTATAAATGAAATAGTATATTTATTTTCTTTACCAAATCCCAATAATCAAAATGGAGGTGATGAACAATCACAATTTTATTTTAATACCGTAAATATTTGGAATAGTCAACACCATAATGCTTTACCTAATGGGTTAACATTAGAAGAAAACCAAAAAGCAGATTATACTTCCTCAGCCGTAGGTAATGTTAGAAGAATAGAAGATGGTAGTACTGAAATTAATTTAGGTTCTACTTTTGTAGAAAGATCAAATATAAACCCATTATTACCTTTTGAAGGTGATATAATACATGAGGGTAGATGGGGTAATAGTATAAGATTTGGTTCAACAGTTACAGGATCATCAAATGACTGGTCTGAAACTGGTGAAAATGGTGACCCAATTACCATTTTACGTAATGGTGAAGACCCAGATAATAACCCAGATGGTTGGGTTCCTGTGGTAGAAGATATAAATAAAGATTTATCATCTATTTGGATGACTTCTACACAACAAATACCCATAGAAGTAGCAAGTTCAAATTATAATTCATATTCAACACCCCCAGAAACACCTAATCAATATATAGGTACACAAGTTATAGCTAATTCTGATCGCATATTACTTAATAGTAAAACGGATCATATTATGCTTTCTTCAGCTACATCGATTAACATGAATTCTGTAGATAGCGTGAATATAGACACTGAAGAACACATAGTAGACGCGAGTTCTATATTATTAGGTAGTAAGGATGCTACTGAAGCTTTAATGTTAGGAAATAAAACAATTGAACTTATGGGTAAATTAATAGATGAAATGAATGCTATTAATACCCAATTAAGTGCTTTAGTTTCATTACCCCCAGGAGCTCCCTTTGCTCCATTAAATGCCCAAGCAGTTGCATCCCAAACATTACTTACCAGTTATAAAGGACAATTAAATAGTTTACTTTCTAAACAAAATAAAACAATATAATGGCAGGTCTTGGAGGCATAGTAGCACTTTTAGTAAAAAATGCAGTCAAATCTGCTGTAAAATTTGAATTAGCAATAGACCCTATTATAGCTAGATTTGAAGGTGTATGTCCCCCAAAATCGGAGTTAGATAAAATTCTTGAACAAAAAAATCAATTATCCCAAGCTATTACACAAATTGAAACATCATTAACATCTTTAAGCAGTACAGGTAATACTATAGATGGTATAGTAACAGGAGTTAAAGCTGGGGTAACTTTAATTAAAGCACTCCCATTACCAACTTCCGTTCCTCCGGGTGTAGGTATCCCTCTTAATGTTATTAATGGATTTTCAGATACTTTAGATATTTTAGGGGTTTTACTTAAAGAATTTGGTGGTGTAACTTCACAAATTGCTCCATCATTAGAAATTATAACTAGTACATTAGCAAATGTTAATGCAAAATTAGCAACATTAGATGGGTTACTTGCAGGGTGTTTACAATCCGAAACTGAAGGGATGACAGATTTAGAAAAAGAAGAATTTTTTCAAAGTTTAGGTATAGATTTATCTTCACAAGATACTACAGGGAGTAGTAATAACCCCAATAATGGTGCTGAAGGTGAAAATACAGATGTTAATGAAACTTTAGAAAGTAGGTTAAGTCCAAATTCTAATAATCCTATAGTTTATAAAGGATTTACCATTACATTAGATAATGATGCAGGAAATAAATTTTCATTTCCTAGCCGTAGAGCAATTGGAACTAATGAAGAAGGAGTAAAAATAGTAACACCTTTTTCCTTTAGTTCATCAACTCAAGTATTAGTAGATGCTATTAAATTTCAAATTGATCAAACTGATTCATTAGAATTAGCTAGATTAGCTAATGAAGCTAAATTACAAGAAATTGAAATAGAAGAAAATTATGAACTCCAAAAAGTTCAAGCAGGTTTTAGAGAAAGAGAATTCCTTAAAAAAGTTAGTACTGTATTTTTTGGAGTATCAAAAAGAGACCAACATAAAGCACTCCCAGAAATAAGACAATTATATAATATAACAATTTCAGCATATGAGGCATTAAAAACAATAGATCCTGTTAAAGCTTCAAATGATAAATTTCTTGAAACAAAAGGAATAACTACCTCATCATCAACCCCTAAAAAAGTAAAATTAAGTAAAAAACTTAAACAAATAAAAGATATATTAACATTTGCTAATGAAAATTTTAAAACTCTTAAACAAAAAGTAAGTGAAGTAACAGTAAAAGCAACCCAAACCTCAGCAAATTCAAATTTAGGTTTTGCTAGTGCTTCTGGTGCATCTAATACTGGTACTAGAAATACCAATTCATATAAGCCTATTGGACGACCAGGTTCAGTAAATGGAGAAGTCGTATTTAGGGGTGGTCAAGCTTGGAGATTTTTAGGAGGAACCTCTGATAGATGGGTAAGACATACAATTTCTTATGCTCCATTTTCAAGTGGGGGTGGAAATAAAACTGAATTTAGAGATAAAACAATAAAAATTGGCAATAAAGTACAAAAAGATACATACCGTTGGGATCCATTATTTCAAAAATGGACATTTGTTTCAACTACAACCCTATAAAATAAGTTAAAAAATTAATATTTATAATCAAAAATACAATGAAGTCTACAGAACTTAAAAAAATGATCAAGGAAGCCGTTAAAGAAGCTATTCAAGAAGAATTAAAAGATATTCTTTTAGAAGCAGTTCGTTCTCCTAAAACTGTAGTATCAGAAAATGTTTCGATACCTACACCTCAATTATCTTCAAAACCTACAATTGACGCTAAGGCAGAATATAAAAACATTATGGATGAAATGATGGGTGGAGGATCAACTCATACAACAAATTCCCCAGGAAAGTTTGTTCCAAGACCTGTAGATCCTGCAAATGGTGCTTTACCTGAAGGGGATTTAGGAATGGATCAAATCATGGGCCTTTTAAATAATAAATAATGGCACAAAGAATAGCAAATAGATTCCCAGCTGATCTTAATAAGAATCAAGCATTAGGTGTTGGATTACCTTTTAATGCTAATGCTGTCTTTAATCAAAATTTTACTACAAAAGATCAAACTAAATCAAACTTAATAAATTTTTTTTTAACAAATAAAGGTGAAAGACCTTTTCGCCCAAATTTTGGAGCTAATTTAAGAGAAGATATATTCCAAGCAGCTACTGAATCTGATTATGATCTTTTAAAGGAAAAAATATCATTTGAAATAAGTCAAAATTTCCCAAATATTAGTTTAGATGGGGTAAATATAATAGGAAGTGAAGATCTTAATACTATTAGAGTAACTATTTCATATAGTATAAAATCATTTGGAATAACAGACGAACTAAATTTAACATTTGAATAAATGGAAACTAAAAATATAAAATATTTAAATAAGGATTTTTCAACACTTAATCAACAGTTAGTTGAGTACGCTAAAACCTATTATCCTAATACCTATACAGATTTTACCCCATCATCCCCAGGTATGATGTTTATGGAAATGGCTTCATATGTTGGTGATGTTCTTTCATTTTATTTAGATAATCAAATTCAAGAAAATTTCCTTCAATTTGCTCGTCAAGAAAATAATTTATATAATTTAGCTTACATGATGGGATATAGACCTAATGTAACTAATGTATCTTCTGTTGATATTGAATTTTATCAACAAGTACCTTCAATATTAAGTGGATCAGTTTATATCCCTGATTTTTCATATGCTACCCAATTACCAGCACAAGCCCAAATAGGCTCAGAACTACAATCAATATCTCCATTTTTAATAAATACTAGTGTAGATTTTAGTTTTTCAAGTTCAAACGATCCAACTGAAGTTACAGTGTATAGTGTAACTGGTAACAAACCTGAATATTTTCTTTTAAAGAAAACTAGAAGTGCAGTATCATCATTAATTAATTCATCCACCTTTACTTTTTCTACCCCACAACAATTTCAAACAGTAGAAATTAATGACCCAAATATTGTTGAAATCTTAGATTGTTTTGATAGTGATGGTAATGAATGGTATGAAGTAGATTATTTAGCACAAGATGTTGTATTTGATTCTATTAGAAATACTAATACAAATGATCCTAATTTTACTGAGGATACAGATGATGCCCCTTATTTACTTAGATTAAAACAAGCAGATAGAAGATTTGCAACCCGTTTTTTAAGCCCTACAACTTTACAAATTCAATTTGGTTCTGGGGTTGTTAATAATAATGATGAAACTATAGTCCCAAACCCAGATAATGTAGGGTTAGGATTACCATTTGAAGAAAATAAATTAACTACATCATTCTCACCATCAAATTTCCTATTTACAGATAGTTATGGCATATCTCCAGCTAATACAACATTAACCATTAGATATTTAACAGGAGGGGGAGTTCAAGCAAATGTTCAAGCAAATATACTTAATCAATTGCAATCTAGTGAATTTTCATTTGTTAATAATAATTTAGATCCTACTACTGCTAATTATGTATTTAATTCAATTCAAATAAATAACCCAGTAGCTGCAGATGGTGGAGGAGATGGAGACTCGCCCGAAGAAATTAGACAAAACTCTATGGCTCAATTTAATTCACAAGCAAGAACTGTAACACAAGATGATTATTTAGTTAGAGCTTTAAGTTTACCTTCTAGATATGGTTCAATTGCTAAAGTTTTTGCTTCCCCAAAATTAGCTAATAATACAATACCAGAAGAAAAAATTGCTGCATTGGACTTATACTGTCTTTCTTATAATAGATTTAAACATTTAAGACAACCTTCTGAAGCTTTAAAAAATAACCTTAAAACATATCTCTCTCAATATCGTATGATTAATGATGCGATTTCAATAAAAAATGGGTATGTTATTAATATTGGGGTAAATTTTGAAATTATAGTATTACCTAATTACAATAGTAATGAAGTAATTTTAAGGTGTATAAATAGTTTAACAACATATTTTAATATTAATAGATGGCAAATAAATCAACCTATTATATTTAGAGATATTTATTGTAATTTAGATACTATTGAAGGAGTCCAAACAGTTAAAAATATATATTTTAATAATCTTAGTGGTACAGATAATGGATATTCAGAATATGGGTATGATGTTGAAGGTGCTACTATAAATGGAGTACTTTACCCTTCAATCGATCCTTCAATATTTGAAGTAAAATACCCTGAGCAAGATATTAAAGGACGCGTAGTGTCCTATTAACTTTTAATATTTATAATTAAATAAAAATTATGCCTATATTAACCCCAAAAGTAGACTTAAAAGATAGCTTTAAATACACTAGTCTTGATTTAGAAAATAACTCTCCTTTAGGAGGTCCTAATAGAACTAATGCTATCCAAACAAAGAATTCCTTTAATTCAGGACAGTATACAGTAACACGTGCTGGAGGTTTAGGAGTTGGAAATATTGCAGGTATGAAAGGTCAGGGAGGAGAAGTAATTACTCAAACATTACATACATATACTCCTCAAAATCCTTATTTTGAAGCTGGTGGTTTAGATTTAACTCCTATAGGATCAGTCCAAAATGTAAATTCAGAACCTTTTACTCCAAAAAATAATATTGTTGAAAGCAATGAAGAAAAAGGATATGACGCAACAATTTAATAAAAAATAAACAATGGCAGTATATAAATTATTTCCGGAAAAAGACGCAACGTTATATTCATTATTTCCACAAATGAATACAGGTCTAGATTCTCAAATGGAATCTACGGCTACTGCTTTTGCCCCTACCGAACCAAACCCCCAAGTATCTCGTTTTTTAATACAGTTTAACAATACAGAAATAGGAAATGTACTCGATAATTTAATAGATGATAATGCAGGTACATCTTGGAAAGCATATTTGAATTTATTTTCATCTAAAGCAACAGGGTTAGCATTTGATACTACAATTGATATTCATGTAGCAGCTAAACACTGGGATATGGGTACTGGTCTTTATTTAGATTCACCACTAACAACAAATGGATGTAGTTGGATTTGGGCTGGATATTCAGGATCAAGAAGATGGCTACCAGCAGGAGATCCTTTTACAGATGCTTATGGTAATTATACAGGATCATTTGTTACAAGTTCAGTTGAAGCTGGTGGGGGTGTTTGGTATACTGAAACAACAAATGGTTCAACAGCACATGGTTGGGATTTATCCTCATCAGTTACTTTTAATTTTAGAAGTAATTTAGATGTAACTCAAGATGTAACAGAATTAGTATATCAATTTACAGGTGTTAATAATACAGGCTCAGCAATCCCAAATAATGGATTTTTAGTTAAACTTACAGGAAGCCAAGAATTTGTATCAAGCTTTGATGTTCAACCTGAATTAAAATATTTTACAGTTGATACTTCAACAATTTACCCCCCACAATTAGAATTTAGATGGGATGATTTTTCATGGTTACCTGATACAGGTTCACAATCAATTTTAACTTCATCTACTCCTTATGTTTCAATAGCACAAAACCCAGGACAATTTAATCAAAATGCTGTAAATCGATTTAGAGTAAATTCACGTCCTGAATATCCTGATGTTGTATTTCAAACAGCATCAATATACACAGAAAATTACTACCTCCCAGAAGGTTCAACTTATGCTATAAAAGACTTGGATACCAACTTATTTGTTGTTAATTTTGATCCCACTTATACTAGAATAAGTGCTGATTCATCTTCTGGATATTTTGATATTTACATGGATGGTTTAGAACCTGAAAGGTATTATAAAATTTTAATATCAAGTAGTTTAGGGGGAAATGAATATGTTTTAGATAATAAATATTACTTCAAAGTAATTAACGGATAATGGATAGAATTAACTTAAATAAAAATGTTTTTAATAAAGAAGATTTTTTAAAAACAGTAAATACTTCTTTTACACAGCTTATACCTCCAACTCCCGTGGAGGTTCCTGCTATGAATGTAGATGAATTTTTTGCTGAATATGATAGGTTATTTTATGAAATACCAAAAGAAGGTGCTACTAATTCTCATACTTATTTAGTTGAGACTAGTGGTGAGTATATTAATTACGATAAAATAAATGCAGAAATTCAAGCTTTATTAGATGAAATTGCTTCATTAAGACAAGAAATATTAACATTAAATGAAGAAAAATTAGATTTACAATTAGAATTAGCAAATACTAATACTCAAAATTTAGAAGCAAGACAAATTGTAGTACAAGACCCACTTGCAACTTTAAAAGGAGAAACAAGAGATCAATCATAATATATGTCAACAATTACCCAAATATCCCCAGATAAGTTTGCGATTCAAGATTATACTTTTGAAGATTATGATATTGTTCCAAATTTTGAAGTAACTTCAATATTTGAACCTAGTGGAAGTTTAGTTGAATATTTTATATATGATGCTAATTCTAATTTATTATCCTCAAATTATAACTTCCCAGGTTATTCATTTACAGAAGACCCTTCAATTACAAATTTAGGCGGTTTTTCAACAATGGATCTTCATCCTGAAGAAGACTTAATTAATACAGGGTATGATGTAGGACAATATAATGTAGTTTATAATTTTTTCCAAAACCAACTAAATAGTGATGTTAATAATACATTCTATATTTCAGAGTTATCAACAGATAGAACTGAAATAAAATTAGAAAGTAATGTTATTCAAGGTGCTTTAGAAGCATTTCCATCATTTAAAGAAAGTTTAGAAGGAGAAGATTATTTTAATGAATTTTACTTAAATTTTGGTGATAATCAAATTATAATAGCTGTTAATGCTGTTTTATATGAAGGATCAATTGTAATTAAATTATATGAACCGTTACCCCCAATATTTAATACCAAATCAACTTGTTGGGTAATACTAAAAATATCTGACCCTGTAGCATATAATGTAGATTTAATATCACCAATTGAAGAAATTGATAGTGTTCCGTTTTTAAAAGGACCTAATACAAATCTTCAAATTCAAAGTAAAATTAATAATTCTACAGATTTAGGTTCTATAAATGATATTATTGCTACTAACTTAACAAGCTCATTCCAACAAGTTAGTAGTTTATTAGATGAAAAAGGAATATCAATTAATGTTGACTATACAGTTTTTAATAATTTTATTCAATATAGTTCGGCTGGACAGAGATTAGTGAAATTTTATGATAAAGGAAAAAAAAAGGGGGGGAGGAGAAAAGGAT
>JAAHTG010000678.1_pt2 | contig 10189 bp, 10 predicted proteins | sample 6116081 | NCBI WGS metagenome assembly JAAHTG01 (sample SAMN13939989, study PRJNA603662) | sponge metagenome | isolation source: marine sponge | host: Mycale hentscheli | place: New Zealand | collected 2005
CTACCCGACAACAAGTTGCAAGGTAAACCAGACATCTGGAGTCAGATAACTATACCAAATGAGTTTCAAGCTGTAGGTAAATACAACATTGGAGTTACAGCTGGTATTGAGACTACTATTTGTGCAGGAGATTGGATAGAGGGGATGAACAGAATGGATATGAACTTTGTATCATCTGAGCATTCTAAGAAAGTATTTGAAAATACTCAGTTCCAAAAGAAAGGAAAAGATGGAGAATTACAAGGTAATATAAAACTTGAGAAACCTATTGAAGTTTTATTTGAAGGGGTGAACTTGGATATCTACAAAAAAGTAGAACCTAAGAATAACACTATTGACTTAAAAGCTATCCCTGAACAGTTTGCTTACTTATTCGTAGGCCATTGGATGGCAGGTTCTTTAGGTCATGACAGGAAGAATGTAGGGTTTATGGTTAAAACTTTCTTTGAGACATTCAAGAATCAAAAGAATACACCTGCATTAATACTAAAGGCGTCAATAGGATCAGCATCCTATATATCAAGAGAGGAGATTCTAAAAAGAATAAACAATATAAAGAAGACTGTAAACTCTTCTAACTTACCTAATGTTTATGTTTTAAACGGAGAACTATCAGATGAGGAGGTAAACATGCTCTACAACCATCCTAAAATAAAAGCAATGGTTAGTCTAACAAAGGGAGAAGGATTCGGAAGACCTTTATTAGAATTTTCAGTAACAGGGAAGCCAATCATTGCTTCAGGATGGTCAGGTCAGGTAGATTTTTTACATCCTGAGATGTCATTCTTAATAGGTGGAGAGTTAGAGAAGGTAAACCCTTCAGCAGCTAATCAATGGATACTAAAAGAAAGTAGTTGGTTCAAACCAGATTCTGGTGTTGTAGGTGCAATCTGGAAGGATATGCATAAAAACTATAAAAAATATGTAGTACGAGGCAAAAAACAAGGACATCATAGTAGAACTAACTTCTCATTCGATAACATGGTAAAGGTTTTGGATACTAAACTAGAAGGTTATATACCTGAGTTCCCAAAACAGATTGAGCTTGCCTTGCCCCTTTTAACCCCTATTAACTAACTGAAAATCAATAATTTATGAGTAAAATAAACTTTGACGACCTGGTAAAATGCGACCGATGTGGTGGCGATGCCTGTTATGTAACCGAGGTAAATGCCTCATTATCAAATAGTTACTGCTTCGGCTGTGGGTTTAATACGAACTCTATATGTAAAGTAGGGAGTGATTTCTTCAAAGAGCAGATGGCCGTATTACCTGATTTATATAAGGATTTATCTGGAGAAGATGAGAAGGGTAAGGTATGGATTCCGGCTTTTGTCCACAATGAAGCGGGGATGTTATACGCTGATGGAACGGGTGCAGATAACTGGGCTTGGGCTGCAGTAAAGATGATACCAACTACGGAAGAGGATGGAGAGATCCTTTCAAAACAAAAGTTTAAACCAGATAATAGTACCAAGAAGTACTTTCCAGAGAAAGACTTTATGGAAGCATTATCATATCTTGGTTTGTTACCGGATAATTCAGATCAATAACTAATAAAAAACACAACTATGTCAATAGATAAGTTAATAGAATTATCTAGAAAAATAATAAATATTACTAATAAACACCCTAATGATCTTGTTCTAGGAGAACAGATTAGAGAAGAAGTATATAAATACAATAAAACAGTAGAAGATTATGAATAAACTACCACAGATAACTTTCTGCATACCAAGCAAAAGTAACTTGAGATACTTGAAGTATTCTATACCAAGTATACGTGAAAATAGTTTTAGAAAAGATCATAAGATATCAATTTTTGTAGATTCTGATGAGGACGGAACTGTTGAATGGTTAGAGGCTAATAAAGATATTTATGGCATTGACTATTTTGTAAACCCGTACTTAGGGAAGAGGCTATATGGTATTGGGAAAGCTTATGACTACTTAATAGAGCAATCTACTACAGACGTTTTTATGGTATTCCATGCTGATATGATTATGGCTAAAGACATGGATTTATTAACATATAATCATTTAGGACCTAAAACTGCAGTATGTCCAACTAGAGTAGAGCCTCCACTACATCCTAACTTAGGAGAGAAAATAATACAACCTTTTGGTCTTTATCCTGAAGAGTTCACTACGGATGCATTTACAGATTTTGTAGAAAAAAATAAAAATTCTGATAAAGTAACAGATGGTATCTTTGCTCCATGGATGATGTACAAAGATGAGTTTCTTTCTATAGGAGGTCACGACCCTAGGATGTATAGTTGCCGTGAGGACTCAGATGTGTTTAATAGATTAGCTCTTGCAGGGTTTACTTTTAAACAACCTTGGAATGCGATGGTGTACCATTTCACAGGAAGAGGCGCAGGTCAGTTTTCACAATCAGATGCTGAAGTAGATAAAGGAAGACATGAGTTCTGGAAAAAACAAATGCACAATAGTACGAGGGAGTTCGTAAGAAAGTGGAAGAGTAATGTCAACCACACTAATGAAATGAAACCTATTGTATCTCCGGTATATAACACAGGTATTGTCATAAATAATTGTAATCCAAATTTACTTAATGCTCTTGAACCTTGGTGTGATGATATCTATGTTGATTGTGACATAGCAGAATACTATGAGGCAGAGAAAAACAATACTGTAGATAATCTGTTAGAAAAGTTACACAATATAGAAAGCGATGTTAAAAATGATATAGTTGTTATTATGGATGGGTTTAATTTCGTACAACAGGATTTTAATTTTCTAATGCAGATACAAGCTATATGTAAAAATCAAGGTAAACCTGGAAAATATAAGATAGGTAATATAGAAGTTCAGATCAACAGACTAGAAGATAATGTTAATAGCTTAATAAATATTTAATGAAAATTAGAGGAGCCGCTGTTGTAAATATAACAAAATGTTATATTCATAACAACTTGCAAATACCAACGGAAATCTGTATATTAAAGAACATTTAAAATGTGAATGGATAGAGTTATGGGAAAAATAAAAAAACCAATCGTTATTAGTTACGGATTAACTGTATGCAATGAGCATGTAGAAATAGAGAATCTTATTAAATTTCTATTGCCAATCATTGGAGAACAGGATGAGATAGTTATAGTGTACGATCAAAACAGAATCACTGATGAAGTACACGAAGTTTTAAACAAATACAAGAATGATGTTTCTTCCTACCCATTTGATTTCCAACAAAACTTTATAGAAAACAAAAACTACATGGGATCTGAGTGTAAGGGTGATTATATATTCCAGTTAGACGCAGATGAAATACCTAACGAATTTTTAGTTAAGAATCTACGCTCTATTCTCGAATCAAATCCATTAGATATGTTTTTGGTGCCACGTATCAACATTGTAAAAGGTCTTACGCAAGATCATATAAATAGATGGAGATGGAATGTAAATGAGAATGGGTGGCTGAATTTTCCTGATGCACAGAAAAGAATATACAAAAACCATCCAGATGTTCAATGGGGAGGCGACACAGTACATGGTATGGTTCAAGGATATAAGACTTATTCAGCTCTACCATTTGAAGAGAACTTTTCAATATACCACAATAAAGATATTGAACGCCAAGAGAAGCAAAATGATAGATATAATAGGGTTCAAAAAGGTGAACTTAAAGATTTACAGGATTTAAAATAAATTTACAATGAATATATTAGTAACAGGACATACAGGATTTTTAGGCAAAGAGTTAGTCAGTTTATTATCTAAGACTAAAAGTGATAACATTTATGGAGTTTCTAGATCTACCTCTAGCAATTTCGAAGGTCGAGGTGAGTACGCTTTGAGTATAACAGAAAAGGATACTTTATCAAGAATACTTTCAGAGAAAAACATAGAAGTAGTAGTACATCTCGCAGGGAAACCCACGGTACAAGATTGTGAAAGAGACCCTTATGGCGCCTTTGTAGCGAATGCCTTAGGTACTGCTTCTGTATTAGAAGCTTGTCGAATAGGCGGAGTTAAAAAAGTACTATCGGTTGAAACAGATAAAGTATATGGTCTTCAAAAGAAGGAGATGATTAATGAAGACTCAGAGTTAAATCCTCAAAGTCCTTATGAATATTCAAAAGCATTTGCTTCGGATTTTGCAGACATTTACCGTAACTATTATGGCATGAATGTGATTAGCATTAGACCTGTAAATCTAATTGGAGGAAACGATCCTAACATCAGTAGGATACTTCCTAGATCATTTAAAAACATTACAGACAAAAAACCTATTCCTCTTTACGAAAATGCAGTAACAAGTTATAGAGAATTTGTCTATGTAAAAGATGTAGCAAAATGTCTCCAAACTTTAGTTACTAAAAACCCGAAAGAGAAAGTTTATAATATAAGCCCTGGAGAATGTATTAACATTAAGGACTTTGTAATGAAAGTATTAGATGTTACTAGTTGCGATATAGCACCTGAAGTAATCAAAAAAGAAACAGACTTCAGAGAGATTCCTTACCAATCTATTGAGGGTACAAGATTTGTAGAAGAGTTTGATTTCAAGTTTACTGACCTCGATATTGTCTTAAAAGAGTCATTTTCAGATTTTAATAAACTCCACTAATAAACAGTTATATATAATACAATATGAAAAAAATAGAAGAACTATTAAAACCTTATAATATATTTAAGTCTAAGTTAAGAATAGGGGATAAGAATAGAAGTATTAGAGAGTTTGATGGAGGTTATATTGTAACAGACTATGAGTTAGAAAACAGTACAGCTTTGTACACTTACGGTGTAGGTGAAGATATAACAGCTGACAGAGAGTTTTACGAGCGTACATCAAAGCCTTGTTACTTATATGACCATACAATAGATGGATCAGTGGTTAGAAACTCAGGAATACCTTTAAACTATAAACATGAGGGTTTAGGGTTTACTCCTAACTGTAATGATTTCTTGGAGCATTATAAAGATAATGGGACTGAAGGTGAAGTAGTTTTAAAGATAGATGTTGAAGGGGCTGAGTATGATTACTTTTCTAAAGTAAATTTAGAAGAGTTAGAGAGCAAAGTAGTTAGTCTTCTCATCGAGTTTCATCACTTAGATAACCCTAAAGCAAGAGAGTATTTTGAGATTATAATGAATAAGTTAGACAAATACTTTGTGCTCCATCACATACATCCTAACAACTACGGAAAAATATCCAATAACGTACCAAGTGTACCAGAGTTATCCTTTATAAACAGGAGACATGTAGACAAGATAGAAGAGAGTAACATTAAGTATCCTGTAAGAGGGCTAGACTTCCCTAACACTAATCAATTTGATGATATCTGTTTAGATTTTACTAGCGGTAAACTGAACACATACAAAGTTAAACTAGATAAAATACCTAATATATTTCATTTTTGTTACGGTCTAAAGGAGCAAACTGAGGAGTTCTCCATAATATATTACCTTTGTCTTAAGAGCTGTATCAAAGTAAATAGACCTGAAAAGATTCATTTCTACTACTACCATGAACCTTATGGTGAGTACTGGGAGAAGATAAAGGATAGCTTAACTTTAATAAGAGTACAACCTCCTACAGAAATATTTGGAATTCCTGTAACACACTACGCTCATCAGGCAGACATAATTAGAATGCAAGCTCTGATACAGTATGGAGGTATTTATGCGGATATAGATACGGTTTTCACAAATCCTTATCCAGATCATCTATTTCATAAAGACTTTGTAATGGGTCAGCAGGGTAATGAAGGATTGTGCAACGCTTTAATGATGTCAGCGCCTCAAGCTTACTTCGCTAAAAAATGGCTTGCAGATCACAAGATATGTTTTAAGGGAACACCTCCTGGAACAGATGGATGGTGTACGCACTCAGTATATTACCCTTTACATTTAAGTAAGGAGATACCTGAGCACATCCACATAGAAGGTCCTAGTTCTTTCTTTAACTATTTATACCACCCTGAACCTCTTAAGCAGTTATTCAAGGAAAATAATGAGATACCAAGCAATGTTTATTCATTACACTTGTGGGAAACTCCAAGTTGGGAATCTTATTTAAGTAAAGTAGATGAGAGCTTCATAAAAGAAAACAACACTACTTATACAAATATAGTAAAAGATTTACTCTAACTAACTGATAATCAATAACTTATGAATATTTTAATCTTTGCAAGTGATGCAAAAGGTTTGAGCAGTCTGAACTCGGTGATTCAAGAGGCGTCAAAGCAAGGACACCGAATTTTCTGTATGATTAGCCAAAGCTCCCAGTTGGTTCATCCAATCCACAACAAGCAGAACTTTCAAATCCTGTGTAACACACCTCGCTCTAACCACCTGTATTCCAACAGTTTAGGTGAGTGGCTTCCTTTCACCCCAGATTTTGTAATCGTAAACAGAGAGAGGTGGAATCCAGAGAATGCAATCATAGAAGAGTTCCATAAGTTAGGATCTAAGATAGCTTTAGTAGAACCTAACTCTTGGATACTCAACAATGCAGAGACAAGACTTGAAACTTGCTCACGAAATAAATGGGTAGACAAGATTGATATGTTTTTTGTAGGATCTAAAACTAATATAGAAAACGGAATAGTAGCAGGGTTCCAAGGAAATACGATAGCTGTTGGGAATCCTAAGTATGATTTAAATTTCGAAGTCTCAACGGATAACATAAAACAACTAAGAGAAAGTTATAATGCTTCTGAAGATAAAAATAATGTACTACTCTTCAGCTTAATAAACGGTAACCGAGATAATATAAATAAGATATTTAAAAGATACGTTTCAGATACTAGCAAAAGGTATTTTTACAAACCCTATCCCGGTGAGCCTTATGGTCCTAAGTGGAAGCGTGACTATTACCCAAACTTCTTCATACCCAACTGCACCCCTATATTAGAGGAGAACCACGTATGGGGTATGTTTGATATTTGTGATACTCACGTAGGTTCTATTTCATCAATAGTCCATGCAACTCTTTTGAAAGGGAAGAAGTATATAGACCATAGCTTAGAGATAGGATTACCTAAAGAGTATCTAGACTTCTCAGGAGTTTTTCAAGATAAAGGCCCAGGTATTGAGAATAATAAAGCTATGTGGATGAGAAGTTTAGAATTAAAACACGATTCGGAGTTAAAAGAGATACTATCAGATGATTACGGTTCAAGAATAGAAAAAGCAAATAAAAAAGTATGGGACAACTTGGAAAACCCAGAGATTTTACTTACCTTGTTTGATGATTATAATGATGGCAATGCCGCAAAAAGAATAATAAATGAATTACAGAGATAAAAAGGTTTTGATTACAGGAGGTACGGGATCCCTTGGGAAAGCTTTAATCAAGAGATTGATAAAAGACAGAGCTAGTATCACAATACTTTCAAGAGATGAGGGTAAGCAAGCATTTCTAAGACAGGATTTCCCAGAAGTAAAGACTTACATAGGGTGCGTAAGAGATTATGAAAGATTACTTGAAGTATTCTTAAAAGTTAAACCGGATTATGTGATTCACGCAGGAGCATTAAAACGTATTGATGATGGTGAGGAGCATGAATCAGAGTTTACGAAGACTAATGTAAATGGATCACGTAATGTAGCAAAGGCTGCTATAGAAGCAGGAGTTACGAAATGCATGTTAGTATCTACAGATAAAGCCTGCCTTCCAGTCAATAATTATGGAAAGGGTAAGTCACTAGCAGAAGGTATATTTACATCTGAGGATTTCAAACAAGATGGAACAGTCCTTGCATCTGTAAGATATGGAAACGTTATTGCTTCAAGAGGGTCAGCTATTCCCTTGTTTTTAGATTTGATTAAAAATAACAAACAGATTAAGTTGACTTCTACTGATATGACAAGATTCTTCTTCACTTTAGAAGATGCAGTCGATACAGTAATAAGTTCAATAGAAAATGCGGTTGGAGGTGAAGTGTTCATACCTCAGATAAACTCCTACACATTACCATCACTTGTTGAGGCTTGTGGTATTATAGCAAAGAAAGAACCCTCCTTTTATATAGACGACTTACGACCTGGAGAGAAGTTACATGAGGATATGTTAGAAAAAACAGAGTTACCTAGAACGTACAAAGTACCAGGAGTGAACTTACTTCAAGTAAGGCCTTGTAGACAAAGAGTAGATTATCAAGATTTTAAAAAGTATGATGGACCTCATTTCAACTCTGAGCTTTGGGTTAAGTCTGATACAGAGGAACTTTCTAAGTTAATAGAGAGAGGATTGAAGTGCTAATACAATAAACTAATAAAATGAATATATTTAAAAACAAACCTAATCAGCAAGAGTTATGGGATAACGCAGTAAGACTTATGCCAAGGGGAACTCAAACTTTAAGTAAATGTCCTGATCAGTTTGTAGACGGAGTCTATCCAAAGTTTGCTAAGAAATCTAAAGGAGCCTATGTTAAGGGGTTAGACGGGAAGTGGTATCTTGACTTCATGTGCGGATTGGGGCCTATTATATTAGGGTATAACCATAAAAGAACTAATAAGGCAATAAAGAGAGAGCTAAAAAACGGTATCATACACTCACTACCTACTTTATTAGAACAAGAACTAGCAGAACTTATCTGTGAAGTTGTACCTTGTGCTGAACAAGTAAGGTTTGCAAAAAATGGAACTGATGCTGATTTAGCTGCAGTAAGGATCGCAAGATCCTATACAGGTAGAGAGCATATTGTAAAGTGTGGATATCATGGATGGGGAGATTGGAACGGGGTCACTTTAAGAGATCACGGAATACCTAAATCACTCAATAAGATCATATCAGAGTTTGAATATAATAACTTATCAAGCCTTAAGAAAGAGTTAAAGAAGAGACCAGTAGCTGCAGTAATAATGGAAGTACAAGCTCTAACCACCCCAGAGCCTGGATTCTTACAAGGCGTAAGAGATCTTTGTGATAAGTATGGTGCCTTACTTATATTTGATGAAGTAGTAACAGGATTTAGATGGTCATTAGGAGGAGCTCAGGAACGTTTCGGTGTCACACCTGACTTAGCTTGTTTAGGAAAAGCATTAGCAAATGGAATGCCATTAGCTGCAATAGCGGGTAAAAAAGAGTACATGCAAGAACTTAACCATGCTTTCTTTTCTATGACTTTTGGAGGAGAGTGTTTATCTTTAGCAGCAGCTATAGAAACTATTAAAGAGCTAAAAACTAAAGATTACAACCACATTTGGGAACTAGGAGGTATGTTGAATAAAGGAATCAAAGAAGCAGCTAGTAAGTACAACTTAAACATTAGTTTAAAAGGTGACGGACCTAGACATAACTTAACATTTGATTCATCCTATGAAGATGCTGTAGGTCTTAAAGGTTTATTCTACCAAGAGATGATTAAACAGGGTATTTTCTTCCCTAATGTTATTTATATCCAGTTCTCTCATACTAAGAGAGATATCATAAAAACCATTAAAGCAGCTGACAAAGCATTTAAATTTGTATCAGAGAACCTTGACAATGTAGATGCAGCCCTAGAAGGTAAAAAGAGTATAGAGATATTCAGAAAGAATACATAATGAAATCAATTATCATCGGAGGGGGTTCTATAGGTAAGAGGCATTCAAAAAACCTTAATGAGTTAGGTATCGACACAAGGATAGTTGACGTTGATGAGATAGAGAATATAGATAGTATTATATCTGAGGGCAATTTTGATATAGGACTCGTATGCTCTCCTAACATATATCACATTGAGCATTGTATAAAGCTAGCCTCTGCTAACATACCTATATTCTGTGAGAAACCATTCTACAGTTCAGAAGAAGGACTACCTTCTTTATTAGAGATAGTCGGTATGAATAAGCTTACAACTATGGTAGGTTGCAACTTAAGGTTTAACTCAAAAGTAGAATCAATCAATACAGAAGCAAAGTATATCAATGTTTACTTTGGGTATGACTTGAAGAAGTGGAGACCAAACTCTAATCATCTAGAATCATACAGTGCTAATAGACATCTAGGTGGTGGAGTTTTATTAGATGTTATACATGAGTTAGACTATCTATACTACAAATTTGGAAGTATCAAAAACATTAGTTATATTAAAGACAAACTAACTAACATAACAAATGACACTGAAGATTTAGTTGTAGGTAGAATAGAGTTTGACTCTGGAACTGTAGCTGACTTTACATTAAACTATTTGTCAGAGAAGTATCAAAGATATTATGACATCTTAGA
>JAAHTG010002564.1_pt1 | contig 10186 bp, 13 predicted proteins | sample 6116081 | NCBI WGS metagenome assembly JAAHTG01 (sample SAMN13939989, study PRJNA603662) | sponge metagenome | isolation source: marine sponge | host: Mycale hentscheli | place: New Zealand | collected 2005
AAGGGTGAGCAGACTAACTACCCACCCCTTTCTATTGATTAATTAATTATTATGCGTACTCTACTAAATCAGCAGCAATTCCAAATTGTACTGCACTTGTAAAACGCATTACCATTCTCACGTTGTTACTTCCATCTAAATCAGCCATATCCAAAGTTTTTACTTCGTTTGTTGAGTTAAGTAACCCAGTTCCAAAGTAAAGGTTAGAACGTTGTGCTGCATACATTTTGTTGTTGCTCATTCCTGGGCAAACAAAGATTTTAACACCATTGACAGAAAGACTTCCGTTGTTCCACCATTGTGTTCCCATATTAGCTACACCATTCGCTCCTAATCCATTTGCTCCAAATCCACCTAGTGCTTGTACATATAGTTTAGCTGCTTGTGTTGGTACATATACAAATAAATCTTCTTTTCCGTATAGTGCTGCTGGTATTGCATCAACTACTTTAGAAAGTTCATCTATAATGTTCCCAGATGTTAAACCACCCGCTACTGCTGCAACTTGTTGACCCGCTGGAATATCTCCCGCTGTCGCTGCTGCATCAATTAGTTTTTCAAACCCATCAAAAGAGTTATTAGAACCAGCAGTTGTATCTCCTTGCCAGATGCAGAATTCTGTGTTCTGTGCAACTTGTGCTGCTACTTGTGCAATTAAGAAATCAGAAAACTTTGGTGGTAATGTTTGACCAAGACCAAAGCCCATAGACTGGCTCTCAAAGTCGTTTACAAAGTCATACTTACAAAGTTGTAGGTTAACTTGTAACTCTACTGGCTCAATAATTCTTTCTGTAAGTGTAATAGTTGATTGTGGGTCAAAATCACAAGATGCAGATTGTACTATTCCGCTAGTTGCTACTTTCTTAATCACTTCTTTAAAAGCGATGTTTGCCTTTACTGTCAAACCGCCATCATCAATAGTTGATGCAGATAATAAAGCTGCTGCGATATACTCACCAGCAAATTCACCAGCATAGGTAGAATTTACGGTAACGGTTGTTGCTAAATTTACGTTTCTTTTATTCATTTTTATTTGTTTAATTTACTTAATACTCTATCTAGTGTTGTGTTAAATTGTCCTTTGGCAAATTGTACTTGTTTCTTTTGTGGTGTACTTGCTTCAGGGTTGTGTTTAATTGGTTTTACTGCTGAAAGTTCTTCTTTTACTTCTTCACTCATTTCTTCTTTTGGTTCTAACATAGCTTTAATTTCTTCAACCATTGTTTTAACCTCAGCCAATTCTTCTTTAGTAGCATAAGACATTTCCTCTTTTACTTCTTCTTCTAAATCTTCAGTTTCTTCAACTTCAGTTTCTTCTTCTTTAGCTGGTACTTCATCAGACACTTCTCTTACATCTGCAATAATACCCTCTTCTTCTACAACTACCAATCTACCATCTTCTAGGATATACTCACCAACTGGCATTGCTACTTTTTCATCATCTGTGACAATGAATATTTCTTTTCCTTTTTCAAATGTTTCTGCACTTACTACAGTTCCATTTTCTAACTTTTGTTCATCAAGTTTTACCTCGATGTTTAAAAGTGTTTTTATTTCGTTTAACATTTCATTTGCTTTCATACTATTTATATAACGGTTATTAAATTAAAATTTGCATTTTCAGTCTGTTCTGGTTATAACTCCAATACCTTGTGCTTGCATAGAACCATCACAACAAGAGATAGAATACTTGTTAGTATCCCAGCATAAACAAGCACGACCACCGCCAGTAGGTGATGTTCTACTAGGGATAAATGTTTTATTTTTGTTGTTTCTTTGCATTTGTTATTTTAGTAAACCTTTAGCAATTTTTTGGTACTCTCTCTCAAGTTTTGCAAAGTCTGTAAATGTTTTATCTGCTTGAGCATACTCTTTAACAGATTTAGGGTCTACACCTATTTCTTTTGCAGCTTTTTCAAATTTATTCATATCTGCTATAATATCTTTTGATATGCTTTCTCCAACATCTGACCACTTAAATATTGCAGATTGAGTTTCCTTAAGTTCGGCTAAAAGTCTTTCTGACCTTTTTACTAAACCATCACCCTCATTTTTATATTTATCAAAACCTTTTGTGTATTTTTTTAAATCATCTGCTATACCCAATTCAACCTTTGCTAATTCTGTTTTTGGTAGTTTGCTATAAACTTTTTCTAATCTACTTTTCATTTGTTATATTTTAAATTGATGGTTTTGTAAAAAATTTGTTTTTATTTTTAATTATCTGTTCAATGTCAACAATAATTTCTCCAGTTTGAAAAAAGCCATTTACGTTTTTAGGGTTAACTCCTAACTCTTTTAATTTATTTTCTATGTCAGCTTTTTGAGATGATAAATTACTTGTTTTAGACAAAATGCTTTTCATAGATGTTTCATATTCATTATATGATTTTCTGTAATCAAGTAAAGCAAGTTCCATTTTTTTTAATTCTTGTTTATGTTCTTGTTCTAATTTCTTGCCTTTTTCAAAAATATCTTTAACTGAATTTAACTCAACCTTTTGTGCTGATAACTCAACTTCTCCTTTTACTATTTTTTCTATTTTAGAAAGTAATTCTTGTGCTATTTTTTCTTTTGACATATCTTCTTTAATTTTATCTTTTGGTGCTTCCATTTTATCAGCAAAATACCCCTCAATAGAAAAACCCTTAACTTTATTTGTTTTAACATACTCATTCCAAACATCTTCATTGTTTACTTTTACACTACCCATCCAAGTTCCTACTGGTACATCTAAACCATACATTGCAGACTTGTCTTGTTCTTTGCTTTCTACTATCCAACTTTCTACTAATGTTAAACCATTTAATGCTTGGTTGTGTTCTAGTGTTGAGTTGCTTTGTTTGCCATTCTGTAAGAACATTTGAGATGCTTTTACTATCGTATCTTTTGAAAAGTATATGTAATACTCACCCTCACCACCATTGCGGTAAATAGGTTTATTAGGTATTAATAAAGCACCCATTAAAATCTTCTTTTCTTTGTCTACTTCTGCAAGTTTAATTTCTTGGTTTTTTAAAGCAACAAAATCACTTTCAATAGCTGGGCTTTCTACTATTGAAATTGCATCTACTCCAATATCATCTTGTTCTTCATCTAAAATAAGTTCTATTATCTTCATAAATATATAACGTGTTTAGTTTTTAATTTTGCATTTATATACTTGCACCCTCAATTATGTTTCTATCCATTTCTTGTGCAGTTGTTACATCATTACTTACTACATATGCTCTTGTAGGTTGTTGTGTTTGACTACCTATTGCATCTGCTAGTTGTGTTTCACCACTTGCTCCCACTACATTAAATGCTGGTGGTGTTGGTGTTGTTGGCATAGAACCAGTTTGTGCTGAACCGCCACCGCTTCCACCTGGAACTTTAACACTTGCAATTTTCTTAACTGCTGCAAACCCTGCTACACCCGTTGCAATAGCTTGTGCAATAGCATAACCTGGTATAGCAGCACCTGGTGATTTTTGTGCAGCTTTTAATGCTCCAGTAATAGCAGCATAAGTATTTATTAAAGATGATGCAATAGCTATTCCTTTTCCCGCAGTTGTTTCTTGACTTAACAAACCTGATATACTACTTAATGCACCAGCATAACCCTCTAAAGATGCTCTTTTAGCTGCATATTCTTCATTAGTTATTTCTGTTCTTGCAGCAGATATTTCTTTTTCTCTTGCTACATCTTGTTCACCAGCTTGTTGTTTAAATTCATTTAAAGCTATTTCTGCATCTACCTTTGCTTGTGTACCATCTTTTGCATTATTTACTATTGCTTGTAGTCTTGCAGTTTCTTGTTCTTTTTCTAATTTATCAATTTCTTGTAATCTTTGTAAACGTAGTAATTCGTTTTCTATTTCTTCTGCTGCTAATCTTTGTTTAGCTATTGTTAAATTACTTTCACTTTCTAATTCTGCATTTTTTAATTCAGTTGCTTCTTTTGTAAGTGCATTTGCGTTTGTTTGTTGTTCAGATTTAAAACCCGTAACTTGTGCTGCAACCGCTTGTATTTCTGCTTCAGCTTCTAACACCGCAACATAATCTTCTGTTTTTCCCGTTAAATCAAATTGTGCTTGTGCTGCTGCTTTAACTAATTGAGCATTTTTAGTCATTTCTTCTTCTTGTTGTACAAGAATATCATTTAACTTATTGTTTGCTTCTTGTCTTTCAGCTATGCTTTTAGTTTCATCATCTCTTATTTGTCTTTGTACCTCTGCTTGTCTATCAAATTGTTCAAGTAGTATTCTACTTTGTGCAGCAGCTATTTCAGCAGACTTTTTAAGTGCAGTATTTGTTTTTGCAGTTTCTAATGCGGTCTTTACACTAACCTTACCAAATTCTTCTACAACCGTTTCACCTATTGCACCTACTTCTGTAATTGCTTCACCAAAATTATCTACAATATCTTTACCTGCTTTATTTGCTTCAATCGCTACTTCTGTTAAATCAAGTTTTGTTTGTGCTATTGCATCGTTTAATTCATTTATTGTTGTAGGGTCACCATCACCAAATATAGATTGTTCCCAAGCAAGTTGTGCAGATTGCACCGCTAACTTTATACCGAAAAAAGCATTTTTAAAAGGTGTTAATGCTAATGTAACTAAACCACCTATTACCTTACCAAGTGCATCAAAGTTTTCTGTTGCAGATGAAACGCTTTCATATATATTTACAAATGCATTTATTACCTGGTTAAATACAATTTGTGCAGTATTAAAGACAGTGTTTAAACCATCCATTACAACTTGGTTTTCTTGTATTGCACTACTTACAAACTCAAATGCTTTTTGTAACAAGAATATAATACCAGATGCTTTTGCAAGATTTTTAATTGATATACCAACTTTCTTAATTCCCTTTGCACCATCCTTTGCACCCTTTTCTACTTTCTCTAATGCATCAGCAGTTTTTTCATTAGCTTTTACAACCTCCTTTTCAAGTTTTGCATACTCCTTTTGAAACTCATCTAAATTCTTAACGGCTTCTTTGTATTTTAACTCAAATTCTACTTCTATTTTTTGTGCCATCTTAAATTCTTTTTTGTTTGTTTAACACCCCCTTTTAGTGTTTCTGCTAATTTATATTTTCCTTGTGCTATTCTTATATTTTCAGTTTCACCATCAACAACTTGCAACAAGTCTATTATATTTTTAATCATAATATTGTGTTTAGTAATTCAAATTCTGTTTTACCAGTTGTTAAATCTGTTTTCATAGAGTTTATTTTGTATCTATCTTGTCCTAATTCTATCAAGTCATTTAACTTTAAATTGTAGTAAACTTTCATAGGTAGAAAAGCAGTAATTTTTACTAATCTTCTTCTAAAATTAAATACATCTTGTATATACTCTTTATATTCAGTTTCAAATAATGTATCTGTAAAACCTAATGCATTATCACCAGCAACTATACTATCTGGTTCGTTTGCTAAATACTCATTAAACTCATTTTGAAAGTTTATGTTTACTTTACTTGTGCTTGGTAATAAAGCTAGACTATTAGATGGTATGAAATAAGTTGATATATCTGATACATTCGCGGTTGCAGTATCTCTTACTCTTATGCTTGTACCCCCACTAATTAAGATAGGATAAAATAACAATGGTTCACCAATATATGATTGTTGGTTTTCATTAACTGAATAACCCCATTGTACATCTGTTGCATCTCTTGGTGATGTTCCAATGTCATATAATCTTTCAAACTGCATATGTTCAAATGGTACTTCTATTTTATAAGGTTCACTAAGTGCATCAAAAATATCACCATCTAGTGTGTAACCTAAACTACCCCAACCGCTATTAGTTAGTTGTTCAAATTGTTTTGCTAAAAAAGTACCTAAACCTTTGTAACTAAAATTTATTTCATTAAAAGGTAATGCAATATCAGATGTTGATTTTGTAGTATCTAAATATTTATCTATGTTATAAACTTGTGTGCTATCAGCGTAGTAACTATCTAAAGTTCTTACCACTATTGTTCCAACATCATCAACGTATGCAGTAAGGTTAAATAAATTAAACAACCCTGAAAGAAAATCAATAATTTTCATTTTAGGTATTTGCTCAACTATATTAAATTGAAATTTTTGGTCTGTTACAAAAGATGCGTTATTGTGGTATTTATCAGAACCAATGGGTTCACCTATTCCTCTTGAAAATATAAGGTTAACATCTATATCATTAGCATTAAAAGAAACACCAACTCCAGATATTTCTAATGTATATGTTGAATTATTTAGCAACCCATTACCTAAAGATATTACTAAAGTTTGCGTATCATTTACCCCGTTTAATTCGCCCACAATAGTTCCGCCATCTCTTAAAAGTCTAACATTGTAAACTGCTGCATTGTCTACTGGGTCAAGTGTATATCTTAAAAATAATGGCTGCCTAATACCTGCTGCGTTTATTGATATAACACCATTTGATACAGTTGATATTTCTTCATCTGAACCAGCCTTTACAATTAAATCATCTAACCTTGTGTATATAACCTCAACTTGTGCTGCTTGTTCTACATCACCACTTTTACGATGTAACCACATAAACAAATTGTGAAACTTTTCATTTGTGTTATCATTAAAAAAGTCATCTGAAAAAGTAATATTGTATTTACTTTCTATTGCATCTATAATTGCTTGTAGTCTTATTGCGTATTTAAACTCATTCCAATCTACACCATTTTGTGATTGTGTACCAGTTCCGTGATGGCTTATGTTATTAATTGTTGCTTCTGGGTCATATGTTGTATGTGAACCGCTATTGTAAATTAGTCTGTTGGTGTGAGTAATTAAAGGTACAAGTACATCATTGCTTTCTGATTGTAATCTTGTTGTTACATTCGTATAGTCATATATTTGGTTTTGGTTTAATGGTAAACTCGCTAATTCGTTATCACCTAGTATATCTTTTAAATCAACTGTATTACCATAGAAAGTAATCTTGTAGGTGTGTGCTAAATTGTTTTTTAACTCAACACCTTGTAAAGCTATTTTGCCATCCTTAAAAGGTAAGTCGTTTAATTCTAATCTTGCTGCTGATTTTTTTCTTGCATCAAAACTACCACTAATATCAAAGTTATAATAGTGTTTAAATATTTTATTGTTTACCCTTGAAGCTGGTACAGAAAAAGTTTGTGTAAATTCTGTAAATACCTTTTTTAAGTCTTTTACATTCTTTATAGTTTGTGTAAGTGATACCGTTTCATCTTTAAACAAATCAACTCTTTCACTACCTATGTATAGTTGTAGTCTACGCATTATCTAATGTTGTTTATATAATCAAATGCTTCTTCAAACTCTATTGTGTATTCTATTAGTCTATCGTTTACGCTTGTTTTAAAAGCCACAGAAGATGTTTTAACTTTTACTGGTATGATTATACCACTACCTTTTTTAACTGTAGACCACCATATGTATTCGCTTAATAGTAATTCTTCAAATTGTTGATTGGCAAACTCTGGGTAATACCCACTACTAAAAGTATGTGTTTGTTTTGCTTGTGTGTTGAACACTTTGTTAGGTGCATCTTGAATAGAATATGTAGCACCAGTACTTGGATAGGTTATTGTGTTTGATTTATAACCCTCATTTGTTCTTGCTATGTTTCTTGTTTCTTTTAAGAAAAACCATAAATCTTGCTGCGCACCATATTTATTTATGTAGATAATTCTGTTACCATCACCATACTTTGTGCAGTCTATTCTTTTTATTGTACAATCTACACCTTGTATTGTTACGCTTGTATCTGTTCCCGTATATGCATCAGCACCTCTAAAACTACTTGTAAGGTATGGTATTGTACCAGTTCTATTGTTTGGTGCAAATATTGTAAACTCATCATCATCATCTGTTGGTATTAACAAAGTAGGTAAGCTTCTACCAAAAGGTACTTCTGGGTTTACACCTTCAGTAAATTCACCATAAGCCTCAAACCCTACATCATTGTAAGTTTCTACTAATAAAGGTAAAGAATTACCAGTACCATTTAACCCATCATAGGGAGTTATTACAGTTTCAATAGCAACTGTTTGTGGTATATAATCCGTTTGGTATGCTATCTCAATATAATCCCTTGCAAGTTCAGCTACATCAAAATTAACAGTTGTACTAGGTTCTACATTCTTGATTAGAGTATAACGTAAAACAGTATCTATTGACACCTCACAAACCACAGACAAAGTACCAGATGATTGTATTGTTATTTTTTTAAACTGTGGGTTTCTTAATGCTATATTCATCTTAAAAATCTAATGTTAGTGTAGCTATAAACAAGTAAAGTTTTATAGTGTTATAGTTATATTCTTTATCAGCATTTATAAATTCCCAACCAAGTGCAAACCTATTATGTGGGTAGTGAAATGCTATCTCTAATGTCCAATCCATATTTTTATTTTTCGGTAAATACCATTTGTGAACGTATATCTTCTGCAAATGCTTTTGCCATATTTAATTCATATTTTTCAATTCCAGCTCTAAATGGTTTACTAAAGAATAAGTTTGCTTTTAAACCTTTGTTGTAGATGCTTTTTACAATTATGTATCTCATACTTTCATAACTCATAAATCTACCTTTTTTATCTCTAAATTGAAATCTTTTCTTTCTTAACCATTTATCAATACCTTTGGTTAATCCACCTTTTGGCCCAGTACCACTACCGTATTGAAATGGTGATAGTGCATTTCTTGTTTCTGGATATGTTGAGGTTTTACCTTTTACACCCCTATCTACAAAAGCACCATAATCTGCCATCATAAATTCAACTAACATTGCCTGGTCATCATCTACCAGGTTATAAGATAAAGAGTTGTATAAATTACCACCACCTTTATCATCTTTTGTTAGCCTTGTACGTGATTGCTGAATAACGTATTTAGCATATTGGTTCATTACAGCTTCAAGGTTATTAAACTCCATTAGCAGATGTATATATCATTGTAAATTAATATATCCATTGTAGCACTCCAACCAGCTAATTGGTTTTCAAATCTATCCATAAAAGGTTCTAAACTTGGATTGCCATCTAGTTGGTACATATCTGTATGTAGTGAACCCATTCTTAAACGTTGTATAAGCCTATTTAAGACCGCTAGTTGCGTGTTTAGTATATCTTGTTCGTTATCGTTACCAGTAAACCTATCTGTGGTTTCTTCTTTTGATTGGTCTACTATATCACAAGCTAATACCGTTAAACTAAACCTTAACACTTGTTCTTCTACTGTAACACTATTTACAATCATATGTGCTAAAGGGAATATATCTTGCTTGTTTAGATTTACATCACTAATATCACCTATTGATACCGTGTTGGTGTTTAAGTCTGCTAGTAGTTGTTGTTCTATTGTTGAGGTTAACTGATAATACCCTCTTACACCTTGTTGGCTCATTTGAAATTTTGTTTAATTCTTTTTGCTTCTAACTCTGCTTTTTCTTTCATATACTCTAAAGCATACAAACATTTGTGTACGTTTAGTTTAGTGATATCTTCAAGTCTTCTAATATCGTTTTGAGCGAGTGCAGTGAAGATGCTTTGATACCATCCATACTTTCTTGAGAAATTTGTTCCTGCATCAAGTTGTCCATTTGCGGATTTTCCAAATAATCCACCATAACCATCGATAATTCTATCCCTAAATTGTACAAAAAAAAAATAGACCCAAGAACAACATCCATAGGTATATGTTCTAACTTTTCTTTAGTATCAACATCATAATCTACAATCGTGTACTTGTCACCTATTTTATCTTTAATTGGTCTGTAAAGTACATTCATAGCAATATCCATATTTTGCCAATCACTAATGTATGTATCTAAATCAATATACTCACCTAAACTTATTTCATCTAGGTTTGGTATCATACCATATTCAACACCACCTATTTTAAATGTTCTTATAAGTTCTGGTTGCTTTTCAAACATATTATTTAAAACCTCAACAACTTTATTCGCATCACCTACCTTTAACATTCTTACACTCTTTGCATCTAGGTTGCAAAATATCTCTATCATCTTACATTGTAAAAAATAGGTATCTTCATTTTTTTCTTGAAGCTTTAGAAACTTTTGGTATTGTTTAAGTGATATTTCAGATAAATCACTTGGTACTGTTAATTCAACTTTCATACTTATATAACGTTTTTAAAATGGGTTTTTATACTAAAGTAAATATAATAAAAAAAGGTA
>JAAHTG010002032.1_pt2 | contig 10177 bp, 12 predicted proteins | sample 6116081 | NCBI WGS metagenome assembly JAAHTG01 (sample SAMN13939989, study PRJNA603662) | sponge metagenome | isolation source: marine sponge | host: Mycale hentscheli | place: New Zealand | collected 2005
CCTGCACCCCCCCCCCCCGCCCCCCCACCCCCCCCGCGCTGCACGTTTTGGTATACTGTCAGCTTGTGCTTAAATAATATTTTTGTACCAAGGACTGCCAGTAATCAAAGGTTCGGTGCCTAATTTTTGATTAAGTTTTGCATTTCTTACATCAAGATCAATGTTTCTTTTCAACCACACTTGTGTTTCTTTAGCCCACTTGCGGTTAAAAATATCTTCAGTAGTTAAAGGTCTTCGCCAACCAGAATTAAAAGTAATAGCAGCTTCCAACTCATCAGCTAACCTGCCTACTTCTTCGACTTGTTCCACATATTGACGAATGTACTTGGGTCCCGCATTTTTACGAGCAAACCCGCTAAAACTTTTACCGCCCAAAGCGGTAATAAGAGCTTCTAAATCTTGCACATTTTTATCTAAACCACCCAAACGAACAGCCTTATTTTTAACAACCTGCAATAACTCTTGAGCTATTTGTACTTGTTCTAAAATATTTTTGTAAGCTTGACGAACTTGAACTGCTTTTCTTTTACCAGCTTTAGTAAGATCTTCTGCACCTAACACGGTTTTACCAGACACAATATCAGCTTCCGCACGAATACTTGAACCTATACTGTCCAACAAACGGCTTAACCGAGCCACCGATTCGACACCAAAACTCATAGCCAACAGATCCTCAAGATCTGTTGTTGCTTGACCAGCAGTACGAGTAGTACCTGTTGCAGCTACCTCTAAAGCAACATCCATCTCATCATCCATGTTCATTAAAGACCGTTGCATTTGAGCTATCTTTGCATCAAGTTCATTGATGTCATCAGCAGTTTGCTTAATAGAACCCTCCCCAAGATCATCAGCTTGCTGTTTTAAATTTTTTACTGTTGCATCTTGTTTACCTGCGTCATCTAAAAAGTTTTTAGCACGAGCTGCGGCAGCTTCCGCATACTTTGTTTTCTTTACAAGTGCTTCACCCATTTTTGTCTGAGATTTACGTGCCGCTTTAGTGTTCCTGAACATGTCATCCAACAACTCGTTAACAGCACCTACCTTATTTTTGTTAAGTAAAACACCTTTACCAGCTAAATGATTTGTCATTGTCATGTAAATCATTTCACGACCCATAGCCTGTTTGTAACCATCAATTAGTTTTGCTAAATCAGTATCAAAAAAAGTATTTTCTCTAGCCCAAACAGGATCAACGTCAGCTATAAAATTTTCTATCTGCTTACGTACTGAAGGAGCGTGAGTGTAAGTCCTTGATCCCGCTGGACCAGCAGTGCCAGGTTCCAAGATTTCAAACCCTTGACGCACTTTCTTTTCACCCCAAGTAAAATTCATACCAGGTTCAAACACACGTTCATTCACTGCGTAAGCAGTGTCTCTCTTAGCGGCATTGGTAACATGGACCCCAGTGTTATCTGTTGTGTCAGCTATTCTTTCACCTACACGAGCAGCATTAGCAACATCTCTGTCCTTATACCATTTTTGCCGTTTTGCACTTTGATGTGCTTCAGGGGTCATACGCCTAGTCACATAACGTTCACCTGCCGCTTGCCCTTCACGCACAGAACTCTTAGCCAACTGTTCCCAAGATTCACCCATCTCTTCAAAAAGAATTAACTGGGCATGTAACTCTTGAATCTCATCTAAAGTTTTACCGTTAGCCTCAACAAAATTAATAAACTCAGACAAATTAGGGTTTTGAGTACCATCAGCCATAAGCCAAGGTTCTTCCATAGCATCTTGTAAAATTCTTGCACTGTTAGCACGAGCGCTCATAGCTCCTGTAGGAGTTTGACCTAAAGCCTCACCAACAGCACCAGGTTTAGTAGCAGAAATATCGAAACCAGCTTCATGTATAAGATTAAAAAATCTTGTTTGCTGCCGATCAACGTCACCTAACCATTTACCCCTATTGGCATATCCTTTAGCGCTACCTTCTTCAACCCAACGTGCAGCAAAATATTTTAAAGGATCCCCAGATTGTAACCATTCAGTTAAAACTTTTTTATCAGTAAAACGTTTAGAAAAATGTTGACCTATTTTTGTACCAACCGCCCAATTAAAACCACGACCAGGAGCTGACGCTGCAACTTGAATAATTCTATTGTCGCCCCCTTTCATAAATGGCAAACCATAAGAAGGTTTGCCATTACTCCAAAACAAATTAACACGAGAAGTTTGTGCACGAGAAACAACATCCAACAAATCATCAGCCGTAGATTCAAGAGCCTCACGAGCAAACCCAGTTACAGGTGTTCCTCCTAAAGCAACTTGAACAGTGTCTACTCCTAAGTCTTCACCTAACTCACGGGCAGTTGTTTCTAACAATTTACGAGCATCATTGCGACCCAACTTTGCAGCTTTATTAAAATCGTTAAGAAGTCTTTTTTGAGCCGCAGGGCTAGTAACCATATCACCAGCGGTTCGTGCAAATACAGGTGCCCATTCTTTCATACGTTTGCTAGTTATAACACCACCAGTAATAGCGTCCATGACTTTATCCATGCCCATAGCACGACCCATTAAACCAGTACCAGGAAGATTAAAACTTAAACCAACGTCGTACCCAATGTCACGTAAAGCCTTACCGCCAGCCGATAGTTTAGAACCGCTACGAGTTATACGAGTGGCGGCTTCTTTATGACCAGCTTTCATTAACTGATCAGCAACTTCTTTTGCACCTACTTTAGCTAACGCACTTGAACCCATAGTCATGTACGTCAACGGGTCTAAAGCAATATCGCCTATTAAACCTGCGACACGGTTACCCCATTTGCCTAAATCGGGACCTTCATCAGCCCACAAATCACCAAAACCGTAACGTCTACCTACTTGCTCTTTCCAATCAGAAGTAGAAAAACCTTCTCCTTGTAAAAAGTCAAGTCCTTCTTTCACAGTGGACTGTATTGCAGAATGTGCTGTTCCGTAAGCGCTTAAAGCAGCACCTATAGGACCTTCAGTTATTGGAGTTAATGCTTTTTGCCACCAAGATTTTTCAGGCTCACCAGCTACATCAGCGTAATCAACACCTGCACTTCGGTTGCCACTAAATTTAGGGTTTTGTGCTAGTAAAGAAAGAAAATCATTTGATGGTCTTTGACCAGAAAATGATTGACCAACCGAGTTAGCCATCTTGGTTCTAGGGTCAAAAGGGTTATTAGCAACCATTATCCTCCTGTCATAAGACCAAGTTGTTCACCAGCTTCTTCTATAGAGATTCCTTCTTCAGCAGCATAATTTGCAACTTCAGAATAAGTATCAGGAGCCTCCACAGAATACCCTCCTATAGCCATTGTTAAAGGATCATCGGAAGGTTCAAGAGCAGTCAAAGCAACTTCAACCATAGCTTTTAATGTGTCATCTGGGAGAGCCATAACCTGCTCAGGAGCCATACCTTCTAAAGCCCAACCAGTTTGAGGACCAGTTAACCAAGCCATAGCTCTATCCCAACTATCCTCATATTGTTGTTCTGCACCTGCTCTGTTCATGTCTTGGTTGTAAGTCAAATCTCCTATACTCATAGCCAGTTCACGGTTCTGAGCAGCAGCTTTTTGTTCAGCGTCCATTCTTTGTTGAATGTTTTCACGTTGAGCATCGTATTGTAAACTAGCTATGTTTTCTTTCATAGCTAACATTTGATTAGCGACATCACGTTTAGCTTGCTGTGTTAAATTAAGAGCGTCCATTTTACGATCTAAATCCATACCAGCGTACATACGGTCTAGACGATCAGAATATTGTTGTTGTCTATTTCCTTGAGCTTCTAAGATGTCACTTGTTTTAGTCGATGAGACTAAGAAAGTCGCAGCGGCTTCACCTAAATCATATTCTTCAATAGCCTGATCTATGCGATCATTACGTGTTTCTTTACTACCAGCTATTCGTTCACTTTGACGTTCACGAATAATGTCTAACTCTGTGTCAAACTCATCTGTCAACATGCCAAGATTTTCCATCAACGCAGCCGAATCAGTTTCAATGTTAGCCAACGCAGAAGATCCCCAATTTTCTGTCGCAGAAGTACGACGATTAGCTTCACCCATAGCTAAATCTAACAACTCATTGATTCCTGTAGTGTCAGGTGAAGCTGTCATACCTTCTAACAAACTTACGTACTGGTTAAAAGGAGCATCAAATTCGGAAAACTTTTCATCAAAAGAAGGCATTGTATATGCAGGAGATTCCCAAGTAGGAGTCATAGTTTCTTGCAAACCAGCTAAAGCCGCAGCTTCACCTTCCGAAGTAGTAGCATCTTTATATGCGTCAACTGAAACTTGTTGAGCATCCGTAAAAGGATTCCAAGTACCTGTAGCAGGATCATAACTCATGTCTTGAGACATTTGATTACGCCACTCATCAGTCGCTACTTTTTCATCTGGAGGAGATAACAATGCGTTTGCCCAAGTAAGAGGATTAAATGTTTTTCCAGCCTTAGCAAAATGACCTAAAATATCTGTACCTAATCCTGCAAGTTGCCCACCCATAGTGTCAGGCGCTGGCTGAAAATCGTACAAGAAATCTGCTGCCGCATCAAATGGACGAGCATATTGAGGAATAATTGACTGACTTTGAACATTATGTGTGTAAGCAGAATCCTCAGGATTTATAACCTCAACAGGACGTTGCCCCCACTCATCACGCATCTCATCATAAACACTCATTAGATTACCCCTGCTTCCGACGCAAACAACCTAGACAAAGCATTCTTCTGATCTACACTCATCCCAGCAGTACCAGCATTAAAAGCATTTAACTGACCCATGTTCGGGTTTGTACCATAATAGTTACTAGGACCTTGAGCTATAGCATCAGCAGTCTGATTAAACACACCCATAGGATTCATCTGATTCATAGTAGGTTGATTCATCGAAGTAATAGCGCCACTGCCAAACATGTCAAACATGTTTTGCAACTGTGATTGCATCAATCCTTGTTCAGCAGCCATCTGACCTCTGTTAATAGCGGACTTCTGATTTTCGTCCATCCATGTACGTACTGCTGTTTCAAAGTCTCTGTCACCAAGAGACAACGCATTAGCACGATTTAATAAACCAGAATCAGCCATACCACGCTGATTAAACAAACCAGGAATCTGACGCATCATTTGATCCCATTTACGATCTTGAGCCTGATCCCAAAAAGCACGAGATTCATCAACTATTCCTTCTTGATTTTCTAAATCAAACGTATCGGTTTGAAACTGTAAAAATTCTTCATTAGCAAAAGGATCAAATGTATCTAAATTATTTGTACTGGCTCCAAAAAAATCACCACCATAATTATAATCGCCGCCCATGTCACCTATGCCGCCCGTAGGGGGCATCACGGTAGGGGGCATCACAGGAGGTTCTTGCACAGCAAGAGCTTCCTCTAACATCCCCATATCAAAAGCAGCTTTATTAGCTTGAGCTTCTGCTTGAGCTTCAGCGTATTCTTCCATTGTCGGTAACGGAGAATCAATGCCATATTTTTTTCCACCAGGAGAATAAAAACTGCTAGTAACATCAGCACCAACAGACGCAACAGGTGCTTGATAACCAAACAAACCTTGATTATTAGGAGCACCTAAATTGTAACTACTGGGAGTGCCATCAGCACTTGGCATAAACTTTCTGTCAGCATCTGAGACAACACGAGGATTCATATTACAAGAAGAAGTAGTGCTTCCTGTCGAAGAAGGTGCTTGCGGCATAAACTTTTTGTCAGCAGAAGCAGCAGCATCTATTCGTTTTTGAACTTCAGCCCAATCAATAGCTCCTAAACCACCCGTTGCTCCAGCAGTAGCACTGTTCATCATTGCTCTGTCAGCACCCACAGGGGTGCCTGCACCAGTTGTTGTAGGACGACGTGCCTGATTCATCATGTTTCTATCAGCAGTAGTGTTAGCAGTAGGACGAACAACCTTGTTGTTCAAACCAGGCATAGAACTTCTACCTCTTTGATTTTGACCAGGAGCCATTCCATGACCAGCAGTGAACTGATTAGATTGAATCTTGTTCGCAGGAGTTGTAGTAGAAATCCTTGCTTTATTGTCTCTTACGACACCAGGATCTGGCATAATTTAGTAGTTAGTAAAAGTTGTTGGATATTGAAACTGCGATTGTGTCATTCCTCTTGGCGGTACAGTCGGCATTGGAGCAGGACGTGAATTTCTTGGTGGATAATCACCTATTTGAGGTCTTTGACGAGGTGGTCGTTGTGACATCATGCCTTGAATATGAGCAATTAAACCAGCTCGGTCATCCAACGTTTTTTGAAGTTGCTGATCAGCAAGATTTTCTCCTTGAGGATAAGGTCCTCTTTGTGGATTAACTCCCATACCTTGAGTCATTCCAATATCACCTTGACCAAAGTTAGGAGGTGAAAATGGAACGCTTCCCATTCCTCCCGTCATTCCCATTTCACCTTGTTGTACAGGAATGCCACGAGTTTTACCTTGCATCATAGCCACTTCACCTTGACCAATACCAGGAGGTAAAGCTGGTGCCCCACCGCCTGTCATAGCCATCTCTCCTTGACCAATAGTTGGATTTGAACCTCCACCTAAAAAGCGTTGAGCTTCAGGTGTGCGTAACCAATCTCTTACAAGATTTCCAACAATGGCTTGTTCCCCTTGACCAACAGTACCTCTACGGCTTTCCCCTGTGCCTCCAGTAACACCCATCTCACCTTGTTGAACACGACTAGGTGCTGGTTTATCTCCAGGTTGCACAGGAGATTTACCCGTACCACCCATCCTTTGACTTGAACCAAGCTGGACAGCTTGAGTGTCAGCAACGCTTCTAAACAAATTAGATAGTTGCGCTTTCTGAGCGGGACTCATACCTTGAGTAGCTGACTCGAAAGCCGCCGACTGTTCAGTCGTCGGATTCCATTGACCTACATCTTTCCCGCCTGTTTTACCTCTAATAGCTCCATATGCCATAATATTATCCTTTAGTTAAAAACTTGGCCCGCAATAACAAGGGTTGCAGTGTCTACAACAACATTTAAAACTACAGCCCCCTCCGACCCACCGCCGCTCAGAGCAATACCAGCACTCACATCCGAAATGTCGCCCGTCTGCCCTTGTGTAAGACGCTGGTTTATACGTTGTACGCTCATTGCAACACTCCTTATCCAAAGTACGTAATCTGGATGTCTGAATCCGAAGAACCAACTCTAATAAATTTCACGTCTGTTAAATCATCTTGGTACAAATCCAACACACTGTAAGGGTTTAAATAGTGACCCACAGAAGCAGTTGGTGTACCCCACCTGACTCTAATAGCCTCAGCCCCATTAGTAACCATCGCTGCAATAGCACCAGTAGGCACCGTACAAGCAACAGCCGTACTAGACACTGTTAACGCTTGATCACCTACGGAATGACCGTAAGCTGAAGCGTTGAATCTGATAGAAGATCCAGGCATTTAATCTCTCTTTCCAAAAATATTCAATGTATTTGCACTAACTTCATCATCCAAATCACTTAACTTCTGGGACAGTTTCCTAAGTTCGTACTCAATACTTCTAGCGTTCTGTCCCAAAAACTTGTAAGAAGGCTTATAAATAACCGCCATTAGTCTTCTTCCAGTTCATCTATGCGTTCGTGAACCATAGTGAACTCTGTTGGAATCCACGCAAGCCCAGCCACAATCTGTTTCATATCTTCCACTTCTTTAGTAAGAGCGTTCATGTCGGCTGCTATCGCTTCGACTATAAGACTTGGAGCAAATCTGTCCAAATCATCAAGGCGAGCAGCGTGTAAATTGCTAATACCATTTTCATTCTCTTTGACACCATCAGATATTTCATCCAGTTTCGCTAAGACACTAGAATCAGTACCAGTGTTCTGTTCAATGACAGCAACCTTTGCTTCCAAATCTGAGATTTGGTTAGCGACTGATGCGGCTTTCCAAACGACCACACCTGAGATGGAGGCTACAGACATGATGAGTCCAAGCGTTAGCCTGGACACTCCTATTCGTTTTATGTCTGTAATGTCGTTCATCTAATTATTCGGCTGCTACCGCTGCTGCTGTAGGAGGATCAATAGGAAAAACAACTTCGGACACCTTGCTGTGTTTGCTAGGTAGGTCACGTAGTTCTTGCCTGTATGCCGCCCATTCCTCAGCAGTATGTGCGCCTAAGGTTGCGTCACCCATCTGAGTCCAATCACACGCAGCCAATGCGCTGTTGCGTTGTGCTCTAATGAAAGTAAAATCTAGATCCGCTGCTGCGGCTCGATCATCAAACATTTTGATTTCGTCAGCGGTAAGTTCTATAACTTCACCGTTAACATTTTTGTATCTTTTTTCTGCCATTTATTTATGCTCCATTTATTCCATATACTGTTAGACAACTGTTTGTATTAAAATCGCCTACATCTGCTTCAACATAAAAAGTGTGAATAGCCGCCGCAGTAGCCCATTTGTTGTTAGACATTTCTGTCCACCACTCATAATTTGTGGTTGTATTTCCTTGAAGGCATAGTTCTACAAGATAATCTTGCGTCAAATCACTGTCAGTGTAATTAGGTATCCAAACTTCTAATGAACTAAAACCTGCTCCGCTGTCATACCCAGTGTTAGTAGCACCAATAAGATATCTATGTGCTGATTCGGCTGCACCATTTGTATGAGAAGCGCTAGGTCCTCCGTGAACAAACTCTAACCTTTGTTGGCTGTAACCACTGGCGCTTGCATTAAGTTTAATATTCATCCCATCTATAGGGTTAGAACGGTCTGATTGTAAAGAACCAATAATGTACAAATGATCGTATGTTGCTGGGATAGACGACACAGTAAAACTTTTTTGTGCGCTACCTAATTTAGTGTGAGATATAACTTCTACTGTTGCCATTATGAACTCTTTAATCCGTACAAATTGAACCTACTGTTACGACCAAAATATTTACTCGATCCTTGTGCATTCTCTAAAGTTAAACTTGTTACAGCCGCATCATCAGCCACGTATCCACCTGATTGTATATAAACATATGGACCACCACCAAAGAAAGGTGCGAACATTTGATTCTGTGCAATAGTCATACCACTAGCCGTGTATTGACCTGTTGAATAACCGAATTGACATTTTTGTTTATTAGTATCTGTGTAGTCATAAATAAGGTAACGACAAACCGCAAAGTCATTTACCCCACCATTACCGTAAGAACTTCCGTACGTTGGTATAGCACTCTCAGCAGCGTATTTATAATTAAGTTTTGAAGTCTCCGCACCATAAGCAGTACCTACTTGATAATTTCCTGTATTCCCATTGTATTTAGTATGCACAAAAGCAGAACTGTCAAAATTTGTCATCGTATAAGTAAGTTCTAAATGCAAATAAGTTTGAGGAATCGAAGAAAAAGTAACACTTGTAGTCGTGTCATTTTCCACCGTTAAACTGTTAATTGCTTCCCATGCCGCCATTATTCAGGTAACCCCATTCTTGGTAAAATTCCATACAACCATGCTTTACTACCCGTAGCACCAGTAGTGCTGCCAAAATCAATGTCTATTCTGTCTATAGCCCAATCCAATAAAAAACATGTACCAAAAATTCCTGAATTTCCATTAGAAGCAGCACGGTTGTCTAAAAATTTGCTAATAATTTTTTTAGTACCTAAAGAATTATGATTGTGAATACGAGCAATAGCGCCACTTGTGCTAGTTGTGCTTCCATAACATAAAGTACCATCTGCAACCAAACCGTCACCAGCAGCAACAGAAGTACCACTTCCCATAATGTCTTGATATGAGAAATAAGTTGAACCGCCTAAACCTTCAACAGAAATAAGCAATTTACTTCCGTTACCTGTGCTTGCACTAACGGTAGCAATAATTAAAAGATCCTCATACTGTAACCAGTTTTTAGTACCAGTGCTGGTACCCCATTGTAAACCTGCAACACCAACCAAAGAAGTTTCTTCGATGCAAACTAAAGCATCTCCATCAGTTAAAACACCGCCTGTTACATAACTTGGATCTGCCATCACGCCACCTGATATCTAATCATTACAATACCGCCGCCACCTTGACCGCCGTAATTGTCGTCGTAACGGAAACCACCGCCACCACCACCAGAACCAGTATTAGCAATACCGTCGTAGCCATACCATGAACCACCAGCGCTGTTACCGTCAACACGACCTTGACCGCCACGGGCATTACCACCATCACGCTGATAAGAATTAGAA
>JAAHTG010002572.1_pt1 | contig 10177 bp, 12 predicted proteins | sample 6116081 | NCBI WGS metagenome assembly JAAHTG01 (sample SAMN13939989, study PRJNA603662) | sponge metagenome | isolation source: marine sponge | host: Mycale hentscheli | place: New Zealand | collected 2005
CATAACCCCCCCCCCCCCCCCCCTGCGGAAGGGTTAACATAGTTTAAAATATAATGTATAATTAATAAATATTATAGAGGATCAAAAATGAAAAAACAAATTAACTTACGCCCTTATACTGGCACCACAAAAGATGTTTTAGCAGGTTTTCAATATAAGTACCGTGAATTACTTAGCACAATAAAGAGAGAAAATGCAAGCGATAAAGTAATCGCAGATGCAGCCTCAGAAGCTGATGTTTCTTACGATAATAATTTTGCATTAAACTTCGCACTCGTTATGGGGAACTTAAATGCATTTAAAATTATGCTGCCACTTGCTAGTAATTATAGCATGTCTGACGCCCTAACAAACGCTGTAAGCGGAGGTCATAGTGAAGCTATAGATTATATTCTTAATTTAGTAGCTCCCGGTCAAGTTACCGATGAGGCATTAGCTATAGCTGTAAACAAAGGTAATATTAAATTTTTACTTAATGTTTCTTTCTTGCTGACTTCATACGATGGCGAGTACGATTTAGTGTCTATGGCAGCTTCGGCAGGTCATGTAAATGTATTTAAATTACTTTCTAATATCATCCCTCCGAAGAAATACTCAGATGCTTTAATTGCAGCCTCTGAATCTGGTTCTTTAGAATGTATTAAAATTTTAACACAGCACACCTACACAGATAAAGAATTATTGAACGCAATGAAGGTTGCCTGTATTTATGACGAGGATGAGTGCTTAAATGAATTGCTTTCAAAATATTCAGTAGGTTCTATCCCTAAGGAAGAAAACTACGTTGTGCGTGCTGCAATTTCAAGAACTTCTTTTAGATGCATTAAAGGGTTACGTAAATCTGGCTTTGATTTCTCTTTTGATAACGGTCTTGCATTGTCAATGGCTGCATCTTCACAAAAGGAAACATACATGGGTAAAGTAAAAATGGAAATGTGTAAAATCGCATCACCGCTAAAAATCTTTTCTTATGTTTATAATGCTGAAGGGGTTGCAAAAAATGCTGATATTAAAATGGCATATACATGCTCTAAGATTGCAAAAAACAAGGAAATAACAGCGTATATAACTGAAAAAACAGGCTATATGGGTGAAGATGATGATGCCATTAAGGAAGATAAAAAAGCTTAAAGAATTTTTTAAATAGTTGTTGACACCTCTTCTTGTTTAATGTATCTTATATAATATAAGGTATATTAAGAAGAGGTATTAAAATGAATATAAAAAATTACGTACTAGTTAAATTAAATCATGATTTGTATGACTTAAGAGGCAAGCCAGAGCAGTTTTTAAGTAAAGACTTTATAGTACTAAAGCTTCAGTTAGATGAACTTGAAGGAGGCGATTATGTTTCTGTAACTTTATATAGAAGTATTGAGCCAAGAATTGTTTACAAGAAAAAAGTTATAACTAATTACAGCATAGATTATACTGAAATATTATGGGGTTTTCATGACTACATGGGTTTCGATTTAGTTAATTTCAATATGAAAGAGGAATCAAAATAATGGCATTTTTTAAATCAAGTAAGATTGAAGACGATAAAACATCAGGTTTCCAGCCTATACCTAAAGGTACTTATAAGTGCAGTATATTTAATCAAAAAGTTTTTTCATCTCCAGAAAAATTAACACTACAATTAGGTTTTTCAGTAGCTGATTTTGATTCTCCAATTGCAAAACGCAAGGTTTGGTATAACTTTAACTTAAGGCATAAGTCTAAGGCCTCTCAAGAAGTTTCTGAAAAAATGCTTAATCAGCTCATGTTTGCCATAGGACGTGAAGGAGAGGAGATTCAGTGTCCCTCTGAGCTTGAATTTAAGATGTTGAAAGTTTTTATTGTAGTCAATGGCGATAGTAACAGTATAGGTAAATTTATGCCTATTGCTAATGCTGAAACTGATAATGAATCTAATGAACATGAAGACAGCAATGAAAGTATAATTAACGTTATGGATGAGCCTATCGGGCAAAATCAAAGCTTAAGTCCTGAAGAGCTTTCGGCAGTTATAGATGAAGCTTTAGGTGTATTTGATGATACTACTGAAGAGAATGTCCTTATCATTGAAAGCAAAAAAAAGAAAGATTTTGATAATGATATACCGTTTTAATGCGGTATAGTCTTTACAATAAATTATAAATATGTTACTATTAATACTGTATTAAAAAAAGGTTATTATTATGAAAGAAAATAAACTTATTACTAAGCTAAAATCACTTATATCTTACAATCAAGTTACAGGTGTATTTACTTACAAAGAACGAGCCCACGCTAAGAGCTTTAACACACGTTTTGCAAACAAAAAAGCAGGAAGGATTAATGATGCAGGTTATGAAACTATCTGTGTACTAGGTAAGTCTTATTTAGCTCATAGACTGGCTTACGCTTTTATGGCAGGTAGATTTCCGACAAAGAATTATGTTATTGACCACAAAAATCATATGCGCTCTGATAATCGTTGGTGCAACTTGCGAAAATGCAATCGCTCTGAAAATGCATGTTCAACGTTCTCTAAGGGTCGTGGTCGAAGTTACTTTAAGGGCGTAAGTTTTTGTAAGGAAACAGGTTTGTGGTTATCACGACTGACAAAGTCAGGCAATGTAATGTTCTTGGGTAGATTTAAACATGCAATTGATGCAGCAATTGCTTATGACGGTGCAGCAAATCTATACCATGGTCAGTACGCCACTTTAAATTTTAACTAAATTAAATAAAGATAAAAAATAAAAGCCACTTAATTGTGGTTTTTTTAATTAACCTCTTTACAAAATACTTTAAATTGGATATAATTAATAGTATAAACAGAGGTATTGAAATGAAATATAAAAATGATTTTTTAGACTTGAGATGGAATATTTTTAATTGCTGCTTAACTAATAGATTAAAAGGCTATAGTGAGTATAGTGAGCAGATTTTAGGGTTACTTGCTATAAGCGATATTATTATGTATGATTATCACTCAAAAGAGCTCAGTGGAGTATTAACTTTTTCAGAATACTGCGACATTCTAACTGACGGGATGGGTGGTGTTATTTTAACTTTGAACGTAAGTATGTTCAACACTTTTCCATCAAACTTTAAAGGAATACAGTTAAAAATGGAAGAGTTCAATAAATTATAATAAGAAGCCCTCAATTAAGAGGGCTGAGGTATTAAAATGAAAGTGTGTTTTACCACGCTAAGTATTATAGCACATATTAATTACATTGTGCTATTTTTTTGTTGTAAAATATTTTGTAAAGTGGTATAATTCTGAAATTAAATTAAAAAGGTATTAATATGAAAAAAATCTTAGAATGTAATGGCGCTGAGTATCTTCCGAAGTATATGCAGGGCTTTGAGAATAAAAGTGAGGCAGCACGCTCAATAAACATAACCTCGCAGCTATCTTATCATTATGAGTTAGATAATATAAAAAACCCTGAAAAATACGCTGTATTATTGACTGACGGCAAGCCTAAGTATTTTATTGAAATCAAAAAGGTGTTGTAATGAGAAGCCAAATATTACTTGATTATGCCATTAAACCTTCCATAAAAAGAATGGGTGCTAAGTACTACTCTGATGAGGCTTGCGTTCTTCTGCTTGCTTCGTGTGGACAGGAAAGCGAAATGGGCAAATACATAAAGCAAATTGGCAGTGGCCCTGCATTAGGAGTAATGCAAATAGAGCCTGCTACCGACCGTGATTGTTGGACTAATTATATTAATTTTAGACCTGAATTAAGTAAGTACATGAAGTCACTACTTCCTGACTATGCACGTGGTGATGACGCAATGTCAGTTAAGATGCGAGAGCAGTGCTTAATAACTAATATTGAATATTCTATATGTATGGCAAGAATTATATATTACAGGTCACCCTTAGCAATGCCTTTAGGTTTTGAAAAGGAAGATTACTGGAAAATATATAAAGAAGCTTATAATAGTAATTTAGGTGCTGCAAAAGATTATGAGTTTTACAGTAACTGGGAGAGATTTGTTAAGGATATAAGAGTCTAGTTAGGCTCTTTTTTTTGATTTGTTGTATTATAATCCTTATTTGCTGCCTTTATAGCCATCTCTAATTCAATTTCTCTTATAGCTAGTTGCTTTTCACTTATTACTTTTAATGCATCCCTACGAACTTTGTCGTAATACTTAAATATCCCTGCCATTACAAGTGACAGTATTGCAATTAGTGTTGATATTACTGCTGTGTTTTCATTAATAAAAGAAAAAACACTTGACGTGAATGATACTTTTAATGACATGGTTGGTAATGCGGATATAATATCGCTTTTGCTTAGCATTTTCTTTTTTCCGGTGGCTGAGGCCATAAAATATTAAGGCATTATAGCACACATTAACATAAATTAGTAGATAAAATATGCTAATGTATAGTTAAATTTACCAACTTTTAGCTATAACTAGATGCTTCCTCCGAATTTGCTTTTAAGAAAACCTTCAATGGCTGTTCTAAACATTCTCCTAAATCCAAATGTATCTATATAAACTATAGCTAACGAATACCAATAGTACTCAGGTGCTAGTTCAAGAACCTTAAATGAGTTTAAAACAGCATCTGTCATTGAGCCATTAATGTAACTGTTAAAAGCAACAAATAAAGGCTCTATAAAGATAATTAAAACAGGCAAAGTAGTAATAATTAATAAGTAATCATCTTTCCAGCCTCTTGTCTTTATTGATTCCAAATCAAGTGAACCTGCGGCCTTCTCATTACTTTTTATTCTTGCAATAGCAACTTGGTGTTGTGCTGCCTTAATATCTTGTTTGCGTCCAAAGTATTCTGTTACAGGACTTGCTAAAAGTTTTAATATGTCGAAAATCATGTTTTTCCCCTTACGTAGTAATTGTGTTTATCTAATGTTAATGGCACATTTGGTGTTGTGAAAGTTCCACCGCCAGATAGTACTAAGTCATACACATCACCCTGTCCTGTACTTGTTATGTCATAACAAGTAGCAAGTCTACTACTTGATTCATTGAATGCAGCATGACCTAGTTCAAGAGAGCTAGGAAGCACAGACCAATTATCTCCATCATCCTTAGAATAATAGTCTGTCGAGCTATTGTTTTTAGATGAACACAAAAGAAAGTTATTTATTCCTAAAACTGGTGATACAGTATAGGTGCCATTAAGATTTGGTAATGTTATTACCTTACTTACAACTAGCCCGTCAGAAGTTTTATAACAAACCCCTGCTGACACATCTGTAGCATATATATTATTATTGGCAGAGTTTATATTATAGTTCACATTTCCATTCATTATAGGTGACACCTCTGTATAACTTACAAAGTCACTTGTCTTTAATAATGTTGCCTGTGATGTATTCTGCTGAGTTATATAAAACTCACTATTTGAAAAACCTACAGTAGAATAGCCACTAGGTGAGTTAGGAAGAGTTACGGCACTCTTAGAGTCCAGTCCTATAGTGTAAGTAAATAGCTCGCTTGTATTATCACCTGCAAATAAAATTATACCATTTGATTCAGATATTGCAGCTGTTCTTCTTTTTATATCTCCGAATACTGAAAATGAATATAATGATGATGAAATTATACTATTTAGCTTGGTTACTGAGTCGAACTGATATATATTAGAGCCTTCTATGCCTATTACTTTATCCTGATAAACTACTGAGTTTGCACATGCATTTACAGAAGATATTGAATTAAAAGATTGAAAGTCATCATCAGTCCACCCTTGAAATGTAACAATTAACCCATTTACGTATTGCAAGCCTACCCTTGCCAGTGTGTTTGATGACAAATATGTAACCGAATCAACACCTACACTGTCTATTGGGTAGCCTACAGTACCTGCAATCTCACTCCAGTCAACAACATTGTACGTGCCACCAGTTAATGGCAAGTCACGACCTATGTCAATATTTCCTGTATTGCTTCTATATACATCACCTACCTTATTAGGGTAATGAAGTTCATTAAAAGTTTCCCAATCCTGATCTGACCTTGCAAACAATTGACCATCAACAGGTGCTTCTGGAAACTCACTTATTGTGACCCAAGCGCCATTACTCCTATATCTTTGAGTTCCATCAGAAGGCGCTTTATCAATAGATAAAGCTGAAGGGTCAAACACCTGAACATCTTCAATTGTCATTGAATCTTGAACAGGGTCTCCAAATTCGAACTTATACTTACCTTGCTCAAGAAGCGCAGAAAACTTACCTTGACTATCACATGTCAAGTACGTAATAGGAATAGTTTCATCACCTACACCTGAATAAAATACAGCTAAGGCGCTTGTTACCTGATTACGCACAGTTACCCTTTGATATGCATCAAAGTTACCACTTGATTTGCTATTAAATTGCCTTACGCACTTACCTTCAATTGCCGCCTTTTTTATTGTCATTACTTTACCCACTCAGGTTTTTCTGGCCATACTATATCATCAGGGTGTTGGCATTCCTCAAGAGGGAATTGGTTTTGAGGTATGTCTCTAAGTTCTTGCATGTACTCGTCAAGTTCAATTTTTTGCTCTTCAGTAAGTTTAGCATAATTATACGCCTCTCCATACTGAGATAGTGCTTTTATAAGTGTATTTCTTTGTAGTCTTATATTCATTGCATCTTTTAAATTCATTTTTATCTTCCTTTTACATAATATTTGTGACCTGTCGTAAGGTCTGATACACTTGAAACCAAAAAATTCTCTACAACAGGGGCATCTGTGTACGATATATCTCCATCATTAGAAGTTAGTATACCGTTCGTTACTGGCGAAGCAGGGGATACAAAACAAACATATATATCTTGAATTGCAGAGGTTGCACTAGTAAAGCTAGCTCCACCATCGAAAGATACCTTGTTTTGTGATGAGCTACCTGACTGATAACCTCTTATTAGGTCATCAGTGCCCCAGACTCTATAGACAAGTGTACCGGGGTGAGAACCTATAAGTACAAAATTTACACCGTCCTCACTACTATATAAATTTTTTAAATTATCAAAAACATATATTGCGACATCAGTTGCCTTAGCTCTAACAAAAGAAGCTCCTGTAATTCCAGTATTCACTGGCTCAAAAGTAACAAAGTCAGAAGTTCTAGTGATAAAGTTTACATTGCCACCGCTACAAGGAAAGTAAAAATACCCTTTAAAAAACTCAACCCCCACAAAACTACCTGATGAGTTACCGGTAACAGTTGAATAAGCGTAATCGGTATGTGCTGTAAAATCATCAGGCATAGAAACTTTTATTGTTGTAGACGTAGGGGATCCTACAAGTACATAATTGTCAGATATTGCCAATTTGCCTTCAGATGCTGCATAATCTATATTTATAGTTTGCCAAGTCGGTACAGGTAGATCTTTAGGTCTTATTATTTGAAGATACTCAAGAGATGAATTTCTTGTTGCTATAAACATATCATCTTTGTAAGGTATTACATTTTCCAAAGTAGATTGAGAGCCTACACCCATATTCGTCCAAGTCAAACCTGCATCATCAGAATAAAAAGGAGTAAATGATGTGTTTGAAGAGTTGTTAAAATTAAACACTACATTTTTATCATTGGAAATTATATAGTTATTGTATGTCGATGACCCATCGATAAAGCTCCCTGTAAACATAGTAGGGTCAGCAGACTCAAGAGGAAATCCATCAGTACCTGCCAAGTTAGGGTAATCATTAATAAGTCTAGGAACACCATCTAAATTAAAATGGTCTCCTGAAACAATAGCACCACTATTACTTACATAGGTGTCACCTATCTTCGAAGGATACTTTGTTGCACTAATAGGATACCAGTCACTGTCTTTACGTCCATATAAGCTGCCATCTGAAGGCGCATCTGTAAATTCATTTGCCTCATCCCAAGATTCATCTTTACGTGCGTATTTTTTGTTATCAATAGGTGCTTCTTCAATACCGCCATCAAAATCAGCACTGTCAAATAATATGATATCGCTAACTGTTTGGGAGTCAATAACAGGTGAGCCGAACTCAATGTCATATCTTCCGTTTGCAGCAAAAAAAGAGAAACGACCTTTGCTATCAGCAGAAAAAGGGTTACTCTTATTAATAACGCCATTATCAGAATAGATAGTAGCAATATCGCCACTAATATGTTCACGGATAGTTACAGTCTGACCTGAATCAGGATTACCAAATTGTTGACTGTCGAACTGTCTTTGTATGTAGCCATTGTACTTTTGCATGTTTTAACCTTTAGTAAATGATGTACATTATACACTATTTTGATTGTTTTAACAAGATGACATTAATCTATAATGTCACCACGTAAATTTATAGGACCTTGTCCATCAGTAAAAAATACACTATTACCGTTCTTTACTACTGAACTACCTCCCTCTCCACCTATAACTACTACTTTGTTGAATGCTGAATTACAAGGATAAAGGGTTATATCTTGCCCTGATTCTCCAAAATCGCCACCTTTTGAGCTTTGTTGGCCTGCAAGGTATTCTGTAGCGTCATCCCCATCAGGTGCTGATGAGCTTCCTATATTGCCTCCATCTCCGCCAGTTCCACCTACATGCCCTCTACCGCCGCCGCCGCCTTTGCCTATGAGCTCATATGTGTTTCCTGTGTTATCTGAACCGCTCCAACTTAGTTGACCTGCACCACCGCCACCGCCTGCAAATATACTTCCCAGTATATTACTTATAGTAAAAACAGAATCATTAGTAGACGGTAAAAACTCTATAGCGTTTCCGCCTATTCTCCCGAAAGATGCCTGACGGGGGCTAGATAAACATATATCTGGTTCTGTCTCTGGACCTCCTAGGCTTCCGCCGTCTCCACCTCGACCACCTTCACCTACCACCGAGCCTCTGTTGATTAAATTGAACCCAAAAGGGAAGTCATCAGGGTCTACAGTTAGCGCTGCATTTGATGTAGATGTAGAACCTATTCTTGCGTTTTCACGTATACCTATTACAGCTGCTCTATCCACTGGTATTGTGCCTGTAATAATATTGAATAGGTTAGCATCTTCATAATCTCCGTTGTCAACAAAAACATCTATATCATCTTCACTGACGGCGTCAGGAGATATACTTAATATAGTTACTTCCCATTTCGACATTCCTGATGGCTGCATTTTTGTAATTTGACCTTTATAAGTCAATGGCTTTCCATTTGCTCCTAGTTTTAAATGATTTGTCATTTCAATAACAGAACCGAGCCAAACTCTAGGTATTTTACTTAAAACACTAGCAGGTAAAGGGCCAAAGCCATTAGACCAGCCATTAGACCAACCGTTGCCTACTATTCCAAGTTCATCCTGTATTTGTGATATATTAGCTTGAAAGCCTATATATTCAGAATCTATCTTAAACTTAGTTTCAAAAGGAACTTTTGATTTTCTTTGAACTTCACGTATAGCAAGTCTAGATACTATGCCTGCATCTGCAACTGTGCTTGTTAGCCAGTTTGAGTTTATGACTTTACCTTCTGATATATCATCAGAGTGAGCAGCAGACTCTGTAATGTCGTCTTTGTATATAAATCCACGAGCATAGTTGTTTTCTTTGTCATCAAGGACATAATTTCTTTTAGCGTAATTAACAGACTGTCTTGTTACCTGATTCTTTTTAAGTCTTTTAATTGATACAGAATCTTGCTCGTAAACCGATTCATTAACAACTAAATCAGTTACTCCGAACTCTGGAACGCCCTTAATAGTTATTTGACTTAGTACAGTATCCCAGAACATTATTGCTCCTGAATGTCTTATCATTTCAGATATGATTTTTTTAACTTCAGTAGGTTTCGACAATATGGTAGTAAGGTTGTATATTGATAAGTTACCTGATTTTTCATCATCCCAATCTTGTATAGGAAAAAACTTATCATCTATTTTTGTAAAATCTAATGCATCTCTTATTACATCAATTACATTTCTGTCAATTGCCTCATAGCATTTTTGGCACAATGCTTTAGCATCATGCTCTGAATCAATAGTACCTTTATAAGCTCTTTGAGTTATCTGTATGGTTACGTTTGAAGTATCAACAGCAGCAATAGGAGTGTCAGAAACAACAGTGTAAGTCAGAAATTCATCATCAATCCTTAGTACACCTGAATCACCTACTGCGCCATATTCTAAAGTTTTTGCATCCAAAATAAGTATATTACCTACAGTAGAAATACCTAAAGGCAAGTCTAATTCACCTTTAGAT
>JAAHTG010002573.1_pt1 | contig 10175 bp, 15 predicted proteins | sample 6116081 | NCBI WGS metagenome assembly JAAHTG01 (sample SAMN13939989, study PRJNA603662) | sponge metagenome | isolation source: marine sponge | host: Mycale hentscheli | place: New Zealand | collected 2005
CCCCTAAAAGGGCCCCGGCCAAGGGAACAAACTTTTTCCTCTCGCTCCCCTTCCCTAAGGTGCCGGACCTGTTTCCATGCAGGGAAAAAACTGTCGGAGACTGTGTTGCTCAAGGCGCTGCCTATGCGGTAGACGCTGTAAAGGCAGTGGATATTTACATTAATGGAGACTTTGAGGCTTGGGTCGCAGAAACAGCCACTGAAGATATTTATGCTGGCAGTCGTGTACAAATTGGTGGTGGAGGCATTCGTGGCGATGGATCAATTGGAGCTTGGGCCGCTCGTTATGTTAATGAATACGGGGCGCTGCCTAGAAAAAAATATGGAAACGTGGACCTAACCACATACAGCGGAAATAAAGCCAGAAGCTGGGGCAGGGGTAGTGCAGGAGTTCCAGACAGTTTAATACCAATCGCTAAACAACATCCGATTCACACGGTCTCTAGGGTTGACACCTACGAAGAATGTAGGGATTTAATTGTTAATGGCTATGCTGTTACTATCGCTAGTATGCAAGGTTTTAGCTCCAAAAGGGATAGGGAGGGCTTTGCAAAGCCACAGGATGAATGGGCGCATCAAATGTCAATTCTTGCAGTAGATGATGAATATAAAAGACCCGGAGTTTTAGTGCAAAACTCGTGGGGTGTTTGGAATGCTGGTCCAAAACGAAATGGACAGCCAGACGGATCTTTTTGGGTTGATGCTGAGGAAATCGAGAAAAGAATCTTGCGTAAAAAAGATTCTTGGGCCTTTAGTGGCTATGAAGGATTTAAGCCTCAAAAACTTAATACGAGAATAATCTGATGAAAAAAGGTACAATATTAATCTTACTACTATTAATAGTAACTTTTATTCCAAATTTATCATTAGGAGGTGGCTCTTCAGAGTTTTCTTTTGATAAAGCAGAAGCTGAAGGCTATGTGGCTTTTGTTATAAATGAAAAGGTTTCTAGTCCAATAGACATAGATGACACAGACAAGAAGTCCCCAGATCCTGATATTGACAAATGCGCGTGCGAAGGAACTGGAACAATCACTCACGGGGACGGGCATAAAACACCCTGTCCTTATCACTCGCAAAAAGATGATGACGATGAAGATTTAATGCAGAAAAAACAAGTTATTTTCTTTACTGCAAAATGGTGCGTGCCATGTCAATTATTTAAATCAGGGCAAATTCCAAAACTAAAAAGATCTGGGTGGAAAATTTCTGACAAAAAAGACGCCCAAATTAGAATAGTTGATATCGACAAAAACAAAGAATTTTGGAACAAATATAAAATTAGCAATGCCGTTCCATCATTTCTACTATTTGAAAAAGGTAAGATGACTGACAACCTGTCAGGACTAAAAACAGCAACTCAAATCGCGAACATGTACAATAAAAAATGATAGATTTAGATAAAGTATTTACTATAATTCAGCAGGTCTTAAACTCAGAAGATGGATTCTGTGTTGATAATAAATTTTGCGTTAAAATACACGGACATACTGAGATATACCTTGACAGTGAAGAAAAGTATGTTAAGATTAGGTTCTCAAACAATAGACCAATAGTGACAGTAAAAAAAATTATTAGACTTTCTTTAGGGCTATCAGGAATAGACTTAAAAAAAGACGGTGGGACTTTAATTATTGATAATTTCCCAGATATCCCCTTTAAATATGACTGGATGGATAAATGAAAAAAGAACATAAAATGCTTATTACAGCAAAGATAGATTCGACATTCCGCAATACTACAAAAAACAGAATTGCAAAGCAATGTTTAGAACATGCCAATGAGTGGACCATACTGTACAAAGATATGGATCTTAGGGCAAAATGGAAACGAAGCTATTTGGAAAACTATAATTCTTGCCATCAATATATTATTGATAATTTTGATAAAAGTCAGGTGAAAACATTTAGCATTTGGGCTATAATATTACCTACGATCATAAGCTATATCGCAAAATGGGTTACACAGTGGGTTCTAGACAATCTACTTGATGATTGAAGTACATTTTTATATAAATAAGTACACTTTGAAGAAAAGGAAAATATGCAAATTACTAAACGTAATGGCAATCTAAAAGATTATGATGTTGAAAAAATACATAAAGTTGTGGAATGGGCCACAGAAGGAATAAACGGAGTCAGCACTTCAGACATAGAAATGAATGCTGGCCTATCATTAAGAGAAAAGATTTCTACAAAAGAGATCCATCAAATTTTAATTAAGTCTGCTAATGATTTAATTTCTGAATCCACCCCTAATTACCAATATGTAGCGGCGCGTCTGTTGAATATGTGCCTGAGAAAAGACGTATGGGGTCATGCGACAACTCCTCCTCAGCTTCTGCATCATATACAGGTCAATGTTGATAATGGTATTTATGATCCGGCAATTCTAGAGAAGTGGGATGAAGACTCAATAAAGAAAATGGCTGGATTTATGAGTCATAAACGGGACGATCTTTATACATATGCTGGTCTTCAGCAAATGATGGATAAGTACCTTGTAAAGAATAGAATGACTGGGCAAATTTATGAAACTCCCCAGTATGCCTACTTACTTATTGCCATGTGTCTTTTTGATGATATTAAAGATGTAAAAGACGCTTATGACTGCTATTCCACATTTAAACTAAATCTTCCAACTCCGATCATGGCTGGTGTTAGAACAACTATTAGACAGTTTGCCAGTTGTGTTTTAGTTGATGTTGAAGATGATTTGGATAGTATCTTTTCGAGCATTCATGCTGTTGGTAAATATACCGCCCGTAGAGCAGGTATTGGGCTAAATATTGGTAGAGTTAGACCCATTAATTCACCTATCCGTTCAGGAGAGGTTATTCACACCGGACTGATTCCATATCTAAAGAACTTTGAGTCAGCAGTTAAGTCCACGTCCCAGAACGGTATTCGTGGTGGATCTGCTACGGCTCACATTCCTTTTTGGCATTATGAAATTGAAGATGTGATGGTGTTAAAGAACAATGCTGGTACTGACGATAATAGAGTTAGAAAGTTAGACTATTCTATCCAATTTTGTAAACTATTTTATGATCGCTTAATAGCTAATGAAGATATCACTTTGTTTAGTCCTCATGAGGCTAAGGGGCTATATGAGGCTTTTGGCGACAATGATAAGTTTGAAGAATTATACCTTAAGTATGAGAGCGCAAGATCTTTACAATTTAAGAAAAAAATACCGGCCAGAAAATTAGCAGAAATATTTGCTCGTGAAAGATTGGAAACTGGCCGTATCTATTCAATGAATATAGATACTGCTAATGAACATGGGTCATGGGATGTTCCAGTTCATATGTCAAATCTAGTCCAAGAAAACATACACCCTACCAAGACAATTTCAGGTATTAATGCTGAAGAAGGGGAGATTGGTATTTGCATTTTATCTGAATTGAATTTACTGGAAATGAATACTGACGAAGATATAGAATTCACATGCCGGAACGCCGTTAGGTCATTGGAATCAGTTATTGAGTACCAGCAATATCCAGTTAAGGCTGGCGAAAACTTCACCAAAAATCGAAGATCTCTAGGCATTGGCATAACAAATTTGGCTGGATTTCTAGCTAAAAACAAAATGCTGTACGATAATCCAGAGGCTTTAATATTAGTTCATGAAACAATGGAAAAAATACAGTGGAACTTACTTAATGAGTCTTGCATTTTGGCATCAGAGTTAGGTCCGTGTTCAAAATTTGAAGAAACTAAATATGCAAAAGGGCTACTCCCTATAGATTGGTATAAAAAAGAGGTTGACAAACTGATAAAACCAAAGTATAATATGGACTGGGAGGGGTTAAGGAGTAGAATTAATGAATTTGGATTGAGACACTCTACTCTCAGTGCTATGATGCCATGTGAGTCCTCTAGTGTCATCCAGAACAGCACAAACGGCATTGAGCCCGTCAGGAACCTATTGTCATTCAAGAAGGCTAAAAACGGCGTACTGAAGCTAATAGTGCCAAACTTCCACACAAGAAAAAACTATTATACAAACGCGTGGGAGATGACCAGCAATAAATCTATAATGGAAATAGCTGCAATTATTCAAAAATTTACAGACATGTCTATGAGTACTAATCTATATTATAATTATGCGCATTACGAAGATGGGAATATCCCACTGAGCCAGTTAATAAAGGATCAAATCTATGGATACAAACTTGGACTTAAAAATTTCTATTACGCCAACACACCAGACGGAGATGGCGAGACAGAAAAAGACATGGGTTGCGAGTCAGGGGCGTGTGCCATATGACGGTTTGGTGGTATTGTCCTGAGTGTGGAAAAGTAACAGACGAATTTGAAAATGATAAAGTGCAATCGGAATGCCCAAATTGTAAAGAAGAGGAAAAATGAAAACCATATTTAACACTAAAAACATAGATCCAATGTCCCAGCCTTTATTCTTAGGTAAAGATCTAGGAGTTCAGCGATTTGATATCATTAAATATCCAGTATTTAAAGATTTGGATAACAAACAGATGATGAACTTTTGGAGGCCAGAAGAAATTGAGCTAAAAAAAGACCGTTCTGATTTCCAAACCTTGACTGACAATGAAATGTTTATTTTTACAAGTAACCTTAAATACCAGACCATGCTTGATAGTGTGATATGTCGTGGTGTGCCAACACTGTTGGAGTTTGTTACCAATACAGAATTAGAAGCATGTCTAATGACATGGCAATTTTTCGAAAAAATCCATAGCCAATCCTATTCATACATCATTCAAAATGTCTATTCAGACAGTTCTGAAGTATTTGGCGGTATTTATAAAGATAAAGAGATAATGAAGCGTGCTTCAACTGCCATAGCAGACTACAATAATCTAATGGGAATGGCGTGTGGAGCCACAAAAACTGCTGACATAAAGAAGCAGATCTACATGTCTGTAATTTCTATCAATATTTTAGAAGCAATTAGATTTTATGTAAGTTTTATCTGCTCATTTGCTTTTGCTGAAAATAAAAAAATGGTTGGCAATGCGGACATTATTAAATTAATCAAACGTGATGAGGCGCTCCATCTTAATAATACGCAGCAGATTCTAAAAATCCTACACAAAGAAGAATCAGAAGGGTTTATTAAAATTGCAGAACAATGTCAAGAAGCAGCGGTTGGCATGTTTGATAGCGCGGCCAAAGAAGAAAAAGAATGGGCGTCTTACTTATTTAAAGACGGATCAATTATTGGTTTAAGCGAGCAGATTGTGCATCAGTACATTGACTGGCTATGTATGTCAAGAAGAAAGGCAATTGGTCTTCCGTATGAAAATACTGGAAAAAATCCAATAGCTGGATGGACTGAGCCTTGGATGCAAAGTGAAAGCGTTCAGGTTGCTCCGCAAGAACATGAAATCACTAGTTATAAAATTGGTGCAAGTAAAAATGATTTAGAAGATATGGACTTAGGGGGTTTTTCATTATGAATGCAGACGCAGAAGCTAGACAAGACCAGTTGGCTAATCACAAAATAAAAGACATGGAATTTCTTAAAAATGAAAAAAAACAACGCCAGAGAGACAATATAAATGCAGGCATAATTAAAGTTAAAATAATTACAGACTGGTCACTATTGGCAAATCTTCCGACAAAATCACATCCTTCGGATGCTGGATGGGATTTATATTCTGTCGAGGGTCCATTTGATTTGGCTCCGGGGCGCAGATATGCTTTTAGTACTGGTGTGGCCTTTGAGATTCCAGATGGTTATGCTGGCTTGATATGGCCTAGATCTGGCATGTCCGTCAAAAAGGGCATAGATGTTTTAGCTGGTGTTGTAGATGCTGGATACAGGGGTGACGTAAAAGTATGTCTATTAAATACTGGTAACTGGCCATGCACAATCAATAAAGGAGACAGAATCGCACAAATTATTTTTCAAGAAGTTCCAAAATTCAATCTTGAAATTGTTGAAGAATTTACAGATTCAGAAAGAGGTGAAGGAGGATTCGGTAGTACAGGATATTAACAACCTGTGAGGTAAATATGGCACGCAAAAAAAGAAGAACAACCATCTTAAAGCCAAAAGTTAAGATAGTAACATCTAAAACTGAAAATCAAAAAAATTACATAAGGGGTATTATAGAAAATGATATTGTATTTTGTTCTGGACCAGCGGGATCTGGAAAATCTTTTATAGCTGCGGGCATCGCCTCCGAACACCTGTACAACGAAACAATAGAGAAAATCATAGTTACTAGACCGCTAGTATGCACTGGCAAGGAGATTGGCTCCCTTCCCGGAGAACTGCATGAGAAAATAAATCCCTATCTAGTACCCATGAGAGAAAATTTAAAACATTTTCTTGGGTTGGCGACATTTAGTGAATACCATCAAGAAGGTAAAATTGCTTTTGAGCCACTAGAAATGATGAGGGGTAGGACTTTTCATGACACATACATGATACTAGATGAAGCACAAAATTGCACATTTGATCAAATAAAGATGTTTATCACTAGAATGGGTCAGAATTCTAAAGTTTTAATCAATGGAGACATCAAACAAACCGACCTTACTAGAGGTAGAAGCGGTCTAGAGAAATGCATAAGTAAGCTCAGGGTAGTAGAAGGCGTGTGTATTTCTGAACTTGATCATTCTGATATACAAAGAAATGATTTAATAGCAAAAGTTTTAAGAGTATTGGAGGAATAATGCCACTTCACGATTATGAATGTAGCGAATGCGAAGAGAAGTTTGAGGTTTATCAAAAATATGAAGACAAAGAATTAACCATATGTGAAAATTGTGGATCTAATTCCTTACAGAAAATCTTTTCAATGCCTACATTTTTTGTATCACAAGAAGCTAAAACGCTAGGACAAATAGCAGACAGAAATGCAAAAAAGCTGGGTCGAAGCGAGACAGAGGAAAGAACTCTAAAAAATAAAGACAAAACAAAATCTGCCGAAACCCAAGCCAAAAAAGAAATATATTCAAATATAAATAAAATGAACGACAATCAAAAGAGAAAATATGTCGATGGAAAATAAAGTGGTTATAACGGTAATTCCGCATATTTGTGAAAAAGTAGACGGGCATTTCTTTCTGCGCGCCGTGAGTCAAGACCACTGTAGAGAAATAAAATCGCCTCATATGCTGCAATTTGAAAAAAATACAGAGTCTTTTTTGGAAACCATGTCTATAATAAAAGACAAGATGATTCGCATAAAGGAAATATTAGATGAATAATTCACATGATTTTTTTGTAGACAAAAGCGCTGTAGATAAAGTTAATAATGTAATACTTTACGATAAAAATGGCGACGAAATAATAGGTAAAAATAAATTTTTTTTTCTGAAGAAAGTTGAGTCAGAAAAAGGTGATAAGTATTTTTTACTATTCGACCAAAGTAAACTAGTGGACCCCTTGGGAGATGATACCTTCTTTAGAAGATACAACGATTTAACTATTAAAAAAGTTTCCAAGAAGGCAGGAGATCTGTATCTCCGATACCTTCAAGAAAAAAATTCTAGATTTCTTATTTTATGCAGGAGAGACTTAAATGACTAAAAAAAACCAGACCAAAAAAAGGGTTGCTCGAAAAACGATTAAAAATACTGATATTAAATCGTCAAAACCTAAAACATCACTCACTGATTTAGAAAAGTTCTATATTGAATCTAAGTGCAGGGAAGGTGTTGATTTAAATGAAATTAAAACTCAGAATATAACACCTATTGCGCTGGTAGAACAACTTTACAACACCACCCTTGCCGAAGTGCAAGAAGATAATAAAATGAAAGCAGGGAAAATGTTTAGTCGTAATGAAAATTACGGGGCAGTAGCAATGACTCAGACAGCTTCGGAGATTGGAGATTCTACCAAGACCGTAAATAGTGAGAAAAAAAGTGAAAAAAAGAGCCACATCCACAAGTTCCGTCAGTAATAAGAGACCATATAAATCCCTTTTTAAAGAAGGGTATGTGACTCCAGCAAATTATATAACGGAGCTTGTGTTTCAAAAAAGAAACGAGGCTTTTAACTCAGGAAGGTGTCCAGAAAGCTTTTGGACAGATCCTAAATATACCGGACCATATAAAGGCCAAGTCATACAGGCTGGTAAACTTCTAAAAAAATATAAAGCCAATTGGATTATAAAGGCTATCAAGTGCAAGGAAGCAAAATATATACATAAACTCCAAGATAAAAAACTGATACCAATCATAAAAAAATTTGAAAGGGATGATAAAAATTTAACATTCGAAAAAAGCGATAATAAGACAAGCAAGCCAATCAAGGCTTTTGGTTTTGGAAAAAATAAATTGAGAGGACTATGAGTAAATCAAAAAAGAGAGTTGATCTGAGTAGCGAGAGAGCCATTCAAAAAGAGTTTGGAAAAGTAATTTCTGCTGGGATTGAGCTAGTTGAAGCGAAAAAAGACCTTAAAGTTCAGAGTGTCAGTCCTGCTTTGGACTTGGCTCTGAATGGGGGTATGTTAGAAGGAAGCTGGAACTTAGTTAGTGGAGACCCAAAAACTGGCAAGTCAACAACTTGTTTACAAATATGTAAAAATGCGCAGGACAATAACAGGCCGGTTATTTATGTTGATGCAGAGAGTCGGTTAAAGGCGTATAATCTCGTCGGCACACAAGATCTTGACCTAGAAAAGATACAGGTGGTTCACGGTCCAGATGATGGAGACCAATTGGCTGCGGAGGATTTTCTAAAGATATGTGAATCTATGATGAAAATGCCAAAGAATCAAGGAGCGGTTTGCGTTATTGATTCTTGCTCGTCACTTGTTCCCAGAGCAGAATTAGAAGAAGACCCATCTGCTACTTTAAGAGCCAGTCTTCCTAAATTACTATCACACTGGATTAAAAAGAACGCGCAGACTGTAGTTAAAAATAAAATTATTGTTTTGATTATCACGCATTACATTACCAATACTAGTGGTTATGGAAAAATTAAAGTTCCTGATTGTGGTGTTATGGTGCAGTATCAAGCTGACACAAGGATGGATATTGCCAGAATTGAGCCGTGGCTTGATGGTGAAAAAAAGATAGGTCAGTTAATTCACTGGAAAATAACATGCTCGTCTTTAGGCGCTTCTGGCACTGAGTGTGTAAGTTATTTAAAATTCGGTAAGGGAATAGACACGGAAAAGGAAATTATAGAACTTGCTGAGTCCTTTTCTATTATAGATAAGTCGGGCGCTTGGTATACTTTAGATTTTCTAGAAGGCCAAGAAGAATTTAAAGAACCTCCGAAATTCCAAGGTCAGGCCAAAGTTTACGACTTTTTAGAGTCAAGACCTGATATCTTTAAGATTTTATTTAAAAAAGTTCAAGAGGTTTTAGCATGATCTATGCTGTCGGTTTTGACGGTAAAAAACATAAATTTAACTACGTTAAAAATAGATCAAGAAAATCAAGAGGAAATAAATCATCATACCATGTAGAAGCTCGAAAGTTAATTAAAGACTACTTTAGTAATTATCCGATATATGAAGAAGTCACACTTCCGGGGTCAAAAAAAGCTTCAAGGAAATCATTACTATATGCTGATTTTTTTATACCAGAAGTCGCGCTAATAGTAGAGGTTCATGGCGAGCAACACTATTCTTTCTGTTCGTTTTTTCATAGGTCAAAATATGATTTTTTTAAATCCAAAAAACGAGACAAAGATAAAATAGAGTGGTGTAGATTGAATAATATAGACATTTTAATATTGCCATATAATGAAAGAAAAGAATGGAAGAAAGCGATAGCAACTCAAAGATCAAGGGACTAAGTGAATTTATTGAATGGACTGATAGCTATTGTATAGAAAATAGCATTCCTGATCCACAGTATAGCGCCACGGATGCGTTTATTCTTCAATTAGACTATCAAGCGTTACTGGAATTAAATGCGGAAGAGTGTTTCGCAAATGCAATTTGTTTAATGAATTATGCATCCTTTTTACAGAAAAAAGCAGATAAAATTGGAGGCCATTTATCTTGGTGCAACGAAGCGTTAAATTTTCTATTTAGTAGGCAGTGGAATGATTTCTCTGGGAGTTACGCTCCGAAAGAAGTGGTTAAAAAATCCATTATAAGTGGGAATTCTTATGCTGAAGAATTAGAAAAATGTAGAATTAGATTGCAGTCAGCACATACAATAACTATTGAGCAATGTAAAGACATTAAAAAAAGAGTTAGCTTATTACAAGATTTAG
>JAAHTG010002576.1_pt1 | contig 10157 bp, 4 predicted proteins | sample 6116081 | NCBI WGS metagenome assembly JAAHTG01 (sample SAMN13939989, study PRJNA603662) | sponge metagenome | isolation source: marine sponge | host: Mycale hentscheli | place: New Zealand | collected 2005
CCTGGTTAGTTATAACATAATAACTTTGTAGCATAAAAGTATGTTCATCAAAATGCTTCATTACCTAGATTGTTTTCTTGTCCTTCTTCCAGATCCTTTACTTTGAGTTCTAGACTTTCTAGATCCTGCTGATGTTTTGGTTCCATTGTCCTCAAAATATTCAGGATAATTTTTCTTTAATTCTTTTAATTGTGTTTTAGTTAAAGGTTTAGGTTTGTTAAATCTTTTCTTAACAAGTGCCCTTCTTATGTCTTTATAAAAAGGAATTAATCCTGAATTACCTAATGCCTCAAATGACATTCTATTAGTAAGCTCCTCTAAATTTTTATCTCTTGATTCTTGGGTTTTATTTAATTGAGATGCTATAGCTAACTTAGCAGTTCGTACAGTGGAAGCTAAGATAGGGCCATAAGGGCCTGCAAATATTTTCGTTCCAATCTCAAATAAATTTTTCTTTTGCAAATCTTCTTTATTTAATTGACTAAATACTATTGAGTGTTTATATGGATCGTACTCTTCATTGTTTCTTAAATCTCCTAGATACGGTTCATTAATCATACTCTCCAGCATAAAGTTTATAGGAATAGAAGGAATGTTACCTAAGTTACCTCTTGTTAATAAAGTTAATACAGAACCCACTGTTTGCCTCGTTAATATATCTTCAATATCTTCTTCTTTATCATCTTTTGCGTCAAATAATTCTTCGTCCATTATAGAAGATAATACACTATATACCGCAACGTAAGAAGACATTCTAAATATAACACCTGAAAGTAATCCAACAGCTTGAGTTCTACTTATGTCTCCTGATTTATATAAAGCACCTATTGCATTTCTAGCAGTTCCATATTCAAATAAACTAAATCTTGCCATATAGGAGTTAGCTTGACGATACAATGGAAGAAAACCTTTATCTGTAGTTCGAGGCATGTTTTTAAGTATTGTATTGTAAGGGTTAGTAGAGGTGGCGACTGTTATAGCATTTGCATCCGCTGTATTTTTTGCGCTTTCTCTTGCTTCTTTAAATTCTGGAGTTAAATACTGAGATGTTCCATCTCCTATTTTTTTATAATCCTCAACCGTAAGTTTAATCTCTTTACCATTCAATTCTTTAGTAGCCTTCGCAAAAGAGTCAGCAAAACTACCAAACCACAAAGGTCTGGATATGGCTTGGTCTGGATAAGACATTAGTTTATTTGCCATTGTATTAATTCCGGCCGCAGTTTGATTTAAACCTAAATTCATTATTATACCCATAGCATTTTGAACAGAACCAACTGCACTACCTGAGGCCTGAGATGTTTGCATAAAATCTGTCATGTTAGAATATTTAGACTGCATATTCTCAGTGTCAAAAAGCTTAGATGTTTCAGACGAATTTAAATTGTCCATTATATCCATTCCTAGTGTAGTGTTTTTAGGATTTAACACAAGTCCTCCAAAATTTTTGAAAGCTCTAGCTGATGCTACAGGGTTCATTAACATCAAGCCCATATTCCCAACTAATTCCCCTACTGCTCTAGGAACTGAAGATAACGCAGCTTGATACCCTAAGGTTTTTATTCTGTTTAACAAAACACCTCCAGCGCCTACATCTGCAAATGTATTGCCAAACAACACTTTATTTACTTCATTTAAAGATTTGACTAAAGCATTAGCCGCATCATTCTGTGCCATTGTACTGTTTGGATCAGCTTTAATTTCTGACTTTATTTTGTTTACAGTTTTAGCAACTTCTCGATTTACTTGAGTCATTTCATAATCTAACAAAGTCTCTTGTACACCTCTAAGCGCAGAATACGAAGGATCAAAACTAATAGGTTTTGCTCCAGGAGTTCTCTCAACTATAGTACCTGCTTTTGTGTTTGTGCTTGAGTTAACAAATCTTTTAGTTTTTCTATCAAAATCAGCTTCAATATCTGATTTAGTAATAACAGAGTGATGTGTATAATCATTTAATAAATTAACTCTATTCCCATATAATGTAGATGAAATAAATACAGCTTTTTCAGCAGTAGAACCACTTACTTCATCATACAAAGCTAAAGCCTGTTTTTCTTTTGTTGTTAAAGATTTGTTTAGTTTATCTAAATTAATTTCATTATCAACCAAAAACTCCGCTCTTAATTCTTGTAAAATTTTCAAATCACTAGGACTTAGAGCCTCTCCATCTTTTATAGCCTCCATGGTAGCATCTATAAAATCGAGTGCTGGTGGAGCTTTAGGATTAGGTTTGCCATCAATAATATTAGACAAATATTCTCTTTGTAATTGCAGTATTCTTAACTTATATTTTCTTTTTACAGTTTTATTTCTGCTTTTTGACCTTAAAAGTTTATCAGCATCTTTAATTTTATTTTCAGCTCTCGATACTTCTGTTTTAAAACTTTCGTAAGCTACAGCTAGTTTTTTAAATGTATTGTTGTAAATAGTTTTACTATTAAAGTTTCCAAATATATCGTCAATAAAAAACGTAGGAGACGATCTTAATCTGTCTAACAATAAATTTTTACCTGACGGTGATTTACTGGTAATAGCTACTTTAGCTGAATTATAAAAACTTCTTAAATGTCTGTATATCCCAGGTTTAGTTACTTTCTTAACAACGGGAGCAACTTTATTTTTAGCTTTATTAGAATTTACTTCCGTTAACACCTCTAATGCAGCTCTAGGAACAAACCCGTTTTTTATATTGTTTTTAACTGCTTTTAAAGTATTTACTAAACCATAATTTTTTTCTCCTTTTTTGTTTTCTTTTACTAAACCATCTATATCTTGTTTGCTAAACTGATTTATTTCTCTTGCTATCTCTCTAGATCTTGAATCAGAAATATTGTTTAGCTCTTCGTTAGTAATTTTATTCGCTCGTATCTCTTTAACTTCCTGGTTTAAATCATAATTATCTACCTTTTCTTCTTTAACTAAAACCCCTTCTTCATTCACTTCAACCTCCATTTCTACTGCATCAATAATGTCAAGAGCTTTTTCTAAAGTAACAGCTTTATCATTAAGGTTTAAAACCCTTTTGCTATCACCAAATTCCTTTACCAAATCAGCATAAGAATCAAGTTGTTTGTCAGGAATTAAATCCGGATCAATACTAAACAATGTTTGTAAAGCTGTGTCTAAGTCTACACTAATAACACCGAGCTTTGCTCCAATATTTTTCTTAGCTATTTTACGTTTTCTTTTTAATTTTTGTTCTGTTATTACAGATCTTTTAGCTTCTCTAGCGGCTTTAGCTTCTAATTTTATTTGATCTTTAAGCGCAACTTTTTCATTTACTGTAACTTTTTTAGGCTTGTCTCCTAATATTTTTTTAGGGTTTTTAACTCCTTTTTTATTTTTTGTAGGCTCTTCAGCTATCTCCAAACTAGCCTTGTCTTTTTCTTTTATCACAGCTAATGGTTGTGCATCGGGACTTATGTTTACAACAGTATCTATATTAGTAGGTGTAGGGTTTATACCTGTAAGCTCTTTAAATTTAGCCTCTAGCTCCCTAACCACAGAAGGTTTACCTTGTTTTACATTAATTTTACGTTTTGGATTATTTACTATAAAATCAATTACATTCTCTACCTCTAAACCAGGTGTCTCCATCACAACCGTGTCTAAATCATTTTTTATATTACCATTTTTATCTGGTTTTTTAAACCAGTTTTTTCTTATCTCAGGAGTTATTAAATTAGAATCTCCATACCTGTTAAAATCTTGTTCACTTATCTTAATACTTAAAATGTCAGAAGGATCCAACATTTGTAATTGTTCTTTTTTATCTAAACTTCTATATTCTTTTGTGTCATATTTTATTGTTTCCGCTATCTGTCTAATGTTAGTAGAGTTGTCAGCTACCTCTTGTGAATATTGTTCTAGTGTAATTTTAGAATCATTGATTGGTGTAAATATTTTACCAGCATTTACATCTATTTTATTTTTTAATACATTTTTTTCAGCTTTTGATTTAGCAGCTTTACCGGCTGGAGTCTTAGTTCCTTTTTTTACTATTGTGTTTACAGTTCCATCAGGGTTAAATTTTACCTCCGTGTTTCCGGCAATGTATGGTTTAGAAATATCTTGCCTTACGTTTTGCTGATCTGCCACTAAAGTAGACTTTACTTCCGTCTCTTTGTTTTGCGTTTGACCTTCTGTTTCTTTTTGGCTCTGGTTGGTAACGGCCCTGGTGGTGTCTCCTTTGACCACCGTTTGGCCATCTCCGGTAGATTTTGGAACATCCACGCCCTTTGTGCTTGACTCTTGAACGGCATCTTGGTTATATTTTTTAATTAATTCATTTCCTGATGATTGAGTGTCTTTAAATCCATCAATAACACTCATATCTTTAACGACAGTAACATCTTGAACTTTATTGTTACCATCTACTATATTTTTTAAAATTACCGCATCAAATCCTTGATCAAAAGCTTCTTGAATAGTTTTGTTTTTATCAAACTTAGGGCTAGTTCTCTGACCATTAAAATCTACAGTTTTTATGTTATCAGTATTTAGCGCACCTGAATATATAGTAGATTGTGATTTTCCTGTTAATGATTTAATGCTTTGTATTACATTACCTTTAAAGCTACCTGTTTCTTTAGAAAAAAATGAAGCTACTTCAGGATCGCTAGTAAAAAATATACCTCTGGCTGTCCCTGCATCAGCACCAGAGCCAATTTTTTCTATATCAAATTCAGTAAACTTCTTGGTTGAGCCATGAAATAACACAGGTTTACCTCCTGTTTTATAAACGGGAGCTTTATCAAAACCATCTACCTTTTCATTCTTGCCTGTTTCCGCCACACTAATTTTTTCATTTATAGCAGAATCTTGAATGGCATTGGCTTTTGCTTTTATTTGCTCAGGTGAAGGATCAACTATACCTTCTGATATTAATTCTTCTTTTGCTAACTCTAAATCTTTTTTTGTAGGCTCCACTTTTGTGTCGCTAGATAAAGCTCTTTCAGTAATTTCTTTTATTTCAGATTTTATTTTTTGAGCCTCTATTTTAGTAGACTCCATTTCAAGATTGCCTAGATTAGCTAATTGTACTTCTAAATCTAAAATTCTAGATCTATCCTGACCTTGTATTTTAGGATTTAAAATTTTATTGTTTTCTGCTTTTACCTTTAAGTCTTTAATTTTTTGTTCTAATACAGGATCATTCTTTACATCAAACTGAATAGCTTCAACTTCTTTTAACGTAGCTGTATCTACAAACTTTTCAATCTCAGCCTTAGTCATTTTATCATTACCTATTTTATAAGCAGGAGGTTTAAAGATATTCATACCCTCGTTATACCCTTTTTTCACTATATCTGTACTAGACATACCAAACGCCGCTTGAGGTATTGTTAACACTCCCGAAGCTTGTCCAGTTATACCTTCAAATCCTATTTCAGCTACATCCATTTCTTGGCCAGTAACCGCTCTTGCTGCCGCCTCTCCTCCTGCGCCCCCTGCGGCTTCAATAGCTGTTGTTGCTAACGCTCCTTTACCTCCAGCCTTTATAGCAGATTTTCCTGCGGCAATACTTGCTTTTGTTAAAGATGCCCCAACTTTCCCAGCTACTCCTGCTGTTAATCCATCAATAGCTCCAATTACTAAACCTCGTGCAGCTGCTTTATTTCTTATGCTTTGCACTGCTTCTGGATCACTCAATATTTTTCTTATACCTGCTTCGTCAAATTTTAATCCTTTCTTAGTTATCTCTTCTCTTAAAAACTCTGTGTAAGATAATCCAAATTCTAAAGTTGCTCCCATACCCATCAATCCACCTGCTATACCTCCTCCTGCTGCTGTAAAAGCCGCTAAAGGCCCTCCTACAGATCCCGCAGCTGCACCCACACCTGCACCTGTTGCTGCACCAGCGGCACCTCCACCTAAAACAGTAGGGTTTACCATAGATGCAATAGAAGAAACTAGCAATTGCCCAGTAACAGTAGGATTCGATCCGACTCCTAATATAAATCCTAGTATACCTCCTCCGTTTTTCTTGTAAATTTTATTGAATGACTTCATTTCATCACTCATCGGCATGCTGTCCATTCTCTTTACTGCTGCTATATATTGTGCCATGTCTTCACTAGACATGCTTGAGCCTTGAGAGTATAAAGAAACAGCGTCATCAATAGTAGCCCCTTGCGAAAAACCTTGTTCTCCAGCTCTTATCATGTCTCCAAAAAAATCAGTGACTCCACTAACAACAGGAACGTTGCCTAGCATTTCTTCAAACCAAAACTTATCTTCTCCTGATTCTATGTTCCTGCCATATCGTTCTCCTGAAAGATCTATTTCAGTTATATCTTCATTAGAGGTTTGTGTATCAAGTATTATTTCGTCTATTTCTTCTTGGCCTTCTGGTTCTGCACCAGGAGCGTTAATGCCCGATATATTTATCTCTTCAGTTTGTCCAGGTAATTCCGATGAAACAGGAGTTGTTCCGGTAGGTGAAGGCAATTCCGTATTTTCCTGAGGAGAAATAACAGTTGATTGAGAAGAGTCTTTTTTTTTTAAAGGACTTACAAATGTGTTGTATTCATCTTGACTTGCAAAAGCCCCGTCAATCGTTAACTCATAAATATCATTGAAGGCGTTTTCTCCATCAGTTTCAATAAAACTTTTAAATTCTTCAAAACTTGAAAAAGCTCCTTCTGTGGTTAGATCAAATAAATCTTGTAATAATTGTTCGTCCATCTATATAAGTTATTATCTACCTGTAGCTTTTTTCCAATCTTCTACTTTACCTCCAGGGTTATTTTTTCTCCACTGTACTAAAGAGGGTTTGTCTTTATTATTTTTATTATTTAGTTTTGAGCTAGTTCTGTTTTTGTTAACTTCTTCCCTTGCCTCATTCATTACTTGAGTGATTTTATTCGCAATTTCTGATAAAGAAGTAAGTCTTTTTGTAGAAAATTTAACGCTTTTACCACCAATAGTCACCTCCATTTGATCCATGTTAGGAACTTGCTTTATGGTTGTAGGCCCATACAAATCTTTATTATTACTCAAATCTTTAGCTAAATCGACAGGCATGTGTTCACTAATAATACCTCCTATAACTGCTTCTATTTTTTCATTACTGTCAGTCATGCTTATAGTTCCCTTGCTTCCTATTCCTCCCGCACTAATACTTTCAAGAATTGTTCGACCGTTAGCAGCTTTTGCGTTGTTAGCTATAGCAGGGATTTCAGATTTCCCTACCTTAGAACCAACGCCGCCTTCTCTTCTTTTACCTAAAGTTAGATTCTGTTTCTCAATCAACTTCTCTATCCTTCCTCTACTTAAAGGTTTTGGAGATAAAAGATCGTTTATTGTAACCACATCATCTAAGTTAGATAAAGTTCTAATTGATTCATCTTCAGCAGTTTTAGGATCATCCGCTACACCAGTGTCCGCCACTCTATCTACTGTTAAAGGATCTCCCTTAGCTCTTCTTAATATAATTTGATCGTCTGTAATTTCAAAACTAACAATCTTTTCGTCTAGCGGAGTATTAGGATCTTGATTTTTTGTATCAATTCTTCTCTTTAATGCCGCTTCAGCCTCTAAAGGATCACCATGCATTATTATATCTAGTTCCTTTATGTATCCAACATCATCCGTATCTTCATCTTTTCTTTTGTTATCATCAGCAGAATCTTTAAACCCTTGACTTTTTTCTTGTTTATATGTTAGTTGACTTTCTATTGCATCGCCTACCATTTTTTGTGCAGCTTCTTTTTGACCTTTTCTTAATATTGGAACTGGCTTATTTCCTGACTGATCCATTTCTATAAAGTATTTTAAATCAACTCCTGGATTGTTTTTTTTAAACTCTTCTTGGGAAGCTGCTATTGCATACCTAGAATCTTCTGTTAAAACTTGTACAATATCATAATCATTACTTGTAAGTTTTTCAATACTTGCTTTTTTCCAAGCTGGATAGCCATCAGCCTGAGTAAAATCTTCTACAGTTTCAACCACACCATTATTATATCTAGTAGCTTCAATATGATCACCAATAAACTCTATTTCTTTATTAACAAGTACAGATGTTTCTTTTTTCTCTTCATCAAAGGCCATACGATTATTTAATGTACCAGGAGCAGCAAAATTTTCTGGATTTTTTTTAGCATCTGGCATCTTGGTGTATTTGTCGTCTTTATCTTTTAACATAGTAACAACCTGTAACTGTCCATTAGCAGGATTTGTCATGATAACTTTGTTTTGTAAATTACCAAACGCTTCTATTGAGAGTGCGTTAGCTTTGTCAAAAGCAGATGCAGTTCCGTTTTTAATAGCCTCCATCTTTTTCTCATTCCATTTGTCCCAATTTTTTATAACATTAGAAAACTCAGAGTAGCCGTTTTTTTGTTCGTTCATAAACAGAGTATAGTCTTTAGGTTTTATAGCTCCAGATCTTACTAGCTGCATTCTCATTTGTAATTCTTGCTTAGAACGGTCACTTCCTTCAATAAGTATTTTAGATAATGATCTGTCGTTTACATCTGGCAACTTATTTAGTTCAGCCATCTGATCTACAGTCTGTTGTTCAATAGCTTGCTTTTGTGCTTCCCTATCTTTTTTAACAGCTAGTAATTGATTGCTTATTGTTCCAGCGACTGTACCCCAATTAATCGGTGGCGAATCGTCTATCCCTGCATATACCGAATACTCATTACCTTTATTTTTTTCTGCCATAAAATTAATATTTAAATACAGAATTAAACCCGGAAGCGTTACCACCTATCCCCATTAAGTTTGGATCTAACATTAGCTCTGTAGGTATATTAGGATCTAAAGCATTAGCTTGAGCAAACATATTTGCTGCCGCAGAACCTAAAGTGCTGTTCCCGACTTGAACTTGGCTATAATCAAATTGGTCAGATGCCGATCCATCGCCTTTATTTAATTGTTTTCTTTGCTCAGGTGTCATGTTTTTAATTTGCTCTAAAATTTCAGCATCAGTCATTCGTACGCTATTAGCTCCAACAAATTTAGCTTTTTGAGCGTCTGTTAATTTTCCAAAAGCTCTAGTGTTTTCATCTCCTTGATATAGATTTACCATATCATTTCCTGCTGAAAGAGCTGAAGTTAATCCACCCATAGCCTGCCCCATAGCTTGATTTTCTTGCCTCATAGCATCTCTTCGCATCATATTTTGATCTGCCGCTTGTCCCACATTCATTTTAATCAACTGTTGATTTACATTTTGTTTTGCATCTGCTTTCATTTTATCATTAGCGTATAATGCTTCACCCATTGCAATCCGTGTTTGCTCACCTTGTTGACCAGCTAAAGCCCCAACTCTTCCAACACCAGAAGCTACAGCCCTAGCGTCACCTTCTTGTAAAGCTTGTAAGCCTTGTTGTTGTTGTTGTAATTGCTGTTCAAATTGTGCATTAAATGCATCTAAAGGAACATTCAAACCTTCGTAAAAGTTTTTTTCGGCTTTTCTCTCAGCTTCTTCCATTAATTTTTTTGATTCTCTCTCAGCTTTTGCTTGAGCATCCCTAGCTTTAGCGGCATTACCTAGTCCCATACCGAAACTAGCTAATCCTGTTGCTGCTGCTACACTACCCAAAACTACACTTGCTACTGCTGCCATAATAATTTGTTTTTATGTATTAATTCTTTTGGTAACTCATTATAGTCATTTGTATAAACATCAGCTTCAGCTTCTTCAAAAGTTTTTGCTTCTGTTTTATTTACACAACACCATTGAGTATCTTCATGTACATAAAAAACTCTTTGAGTTCCTGTTTTAGTAAATACTGTTTTAGGCGCACTAATTGTTTTTATTTCACCTTCGTCAGTAACATAAGATACTTTTCCTTTTAATAAAAATGAAGGATGATCCTGTTTGTGAATCATACTAACAATTATACTTCCTTTAGTTACAAAAATTTCTCTAGTATATAAACCACCTTCTATGTTTTGTTTTAAAGGGCAAGCTTTTTTCATCTCATCACTTTGCGGGTTACCAGCCGTGTGACTCAAAGCTCCTTCAATTTCATTCATTTTATCTTGAAATCTTTTTATTTTTTCCCACATCATACCTCTTATCATGGGTATAGCTCCTAAAACTTCATAAGCAATATTAGATTCTTTTAACTCCATAAGTATAAACAAAGATACTAAATTCTAAGGATAACTTTTCATGACATCACTACCCACTGAGA
>JAAHTG010002578.1_pt1 | contig 10153 bp, 10 predicted proteins | sample 6116081 | NCBI WGS metagenome assembly JAAHTG01 (sample SAMN13939989, study PRJNA603662) | sponge metagenome | isolation source: marine sponge | host: Mycale hentscheli | place: New Zealand | collected 2005
AAAAATGAAAAAAATCTAAAAAATTTTTTTCCCCGCACTAAATGGTAAGAGATGTTTTTGAAATTTTATCTTTTGAAACATTGTAAATAAATTGTTAAATGTTTAACTTCTACCTCTCATTTCTATATTGACGGACTAGTAGTTGGTTTTTATGAGCGTTGAATTGAAATTGAAGATAGGTTAGAAATACAAAAAAATTGATACCCATAAAATTTGTTTAAGAATGTAGCACAAATATCATGAAGAGGTTTTCAATCTTATCTTTGAGTTTAATGGGATGTTGTTGATTTTTAAATAGCTGTAATTCCACTTCTCAAAACCTACCTGCTCTAGCACAAAATTCTGATATTCAAGTCTATTTTAATCACAACCAATTTCAGGGTAAAAAATATCAAGAATCTTACCGAAATATAGAACGAACGGGAGATAATTTAGAAGCAATTATTATTGAACAAATAAACTCTGCCACTAAAAGTATTGATATAGCAGTACAAGAGCTTAATTTAACCAATTTAGCTAGAGCAATTATCAAAAAAAAAGCTGAAGGAATTCAAATTAGAATTGTTTTAGAAAACACCTATAATTTACCTAAAAATAAACTCAAAAATAATAATGGTTTAGCACTTTTAAAAAATGAGAATATTGCCATAATTGATGATACAGAAGATGGTAGTAAAGGTAGCGGTTTAATGCACCATAAATTCATGATCATTGATAATAAAAAAGTCGTTACAGGGTCTGCCAACTTTACTTTAAGTGGAATTCATGGGGATTTTAATAATTTAGAAACTAGAGGTAATGCTAATAATCTTTTAGTAATTAATAATGACAATTTAGCCAAGATATTTACCGAAGAATTTAATTATCTTTGGGGTGATGGATTAGGAGGAAAAAAAGATAGTATCTTTGGAGTTAAAAAGCCTCAAAGACAAGCAAAAATAGTGACCATTGAAAATGGGACAATTATGGTTAAATTTTCTCCTAATAGTCAATCTTTGCCTTGGGAAAATAGCACTAATGGCTTAATCAGTAAAACTGTTGCTAATGCCAATGATTCTTTAGATTTAGCATTATTTGTTTTTAGCGATCAAGGAATAGCAAATACTATGGAAAAAGAGTCATTACAAGGAGTAAAAATTAGAACTTTAATTGATCGTAATTTTGCTTATCAATATTACAGTGAAGGTTTAGATTTGTTGGGAGTTGCTTTACCTCGTAAATGTGTTTATGAAAAACAAAATAATCCTTGGCAAAAACCTATCACAACTGTTGGCATTCCCAATTTAGCAAAGGGAGACAAATTACATCATAAATTTGCGATTATTGATCAATATACTATTATTACTGGTTCTCACAATTGGTCTAATTCTGCCAATAATCTCAATGATGAAACATTGTTAGTTATATATAATCCCCTTGTGGCACAACATTTTCAAAGGGAATTTGACTATCTTTATGGTAATGCTCAATTAGGAATTCCTTCCTATATTCAAACTAAAATTGAGCAGGAAGGCAAAAAATGTTTTTAAAGGGATTAGTCCCATAATCTGCGACGAGATGAACCATTATACCGACTATGACTATCTGCTAATAATTGGGGTATATCAAGTTTTTCAGGACATTTAGGTAAACAATCTCCACATTGGGTACATTTATCTCCTTTTTTTCCCCAAAACCAATGTCCTGCATTCTCTAGCATCTGATAACGATAACTAGCATATTCGTTCATTTCTAAACCAACTCCTAAGTTACGCAATCTCAAAATTTCGGGAATATTGATGTTTTCAGGACAAGGTAAACATAGATGACATTGACTACATTGGTCTGTTTTCAAGGTATCTGTTAAGGCATTTTCAATTTTTTGGAAAGTTTCTATTTCTAAGGATGTTAATTCTCCATCTTCATCGGCAATAGATAAGGGAGTAATTAATTCTTGGGGATTACTGGCACCTAAACTTAATGTGGAAATATTTCGATCGCTTAATAAAAAACGATAATTTAGATATAGAGGGGTGAAAGGCTGACAAATATTAGTTAATTTAGCCGACGGTTGATATAAAAGTCCTCCTTTGTCCACAGGAGAAATAATAAATGTTCCTAAATCATATTTTTGGGCCAAATCTAAGATCGGTGCATTTCTTTGCCAAAAATAATAATAATGTAAATTAATAAATTCAAATAGATTGGTCTTAATCATTGCTGTGATTAAATCTAAATCACCATGGGTAGAAAAGCCAATATGTCTAATTTTGCCTGTTTTTTTTGCTTGTTGTAAAACGGTTAGACAACTATTCTCTTTGGTTAACAACTCTAAATGTTCCCATGTGTTGATACCATGAATCGCCACACAATCTATATAGTCAACTTGTAAATTAGATAAAGATTCTTCTAAGGATTTGGCTATAGTTTCAGGTTCACTAACGGGGAGAAATTTAGTGGTGATGATTATCTTTTCACGGGGAATTTCAATTTGTTTTAATGCTGAACCGAAATATTGCTCACTTTTACCGTAAGCTTTTGCCATCTCAAAGTGATTTATACCTAATGCGATCGCTTTATCGACGGTTTCGAACAATTGAGTTTCATTATAACAACAACGCATCAAACCCAAGGAAAAAACTGATAAATTTAATTCTGTTTTACCAAAACGACGATATTTCATTAAATTTATGCGATCATGTAGTGGCAGGCTAAGCCTGATCGCATTTTGAAGTTAATAAATTCTCTTACATTTGAGATTGTAAGTAATTTTGTAAACCAATTTTATCAATTAACCCTAATTGTTTTTCTAACCAATAGGCGTGATCCTCTTCGGTGTCTGCTAAAATTACCTTAAGAATCTCTCTGCTTTGATAGTCTTGTTCTTGTTCACAAATTGCGATCGCTTCTTTAAGTTCTCCAATAACCTGATATTCTAAATTGAGATCATTTTGTAACATCTGGGGAACATTTGCACCAATATTTAAACCACCTTGCTCAGATAAATCGGGTGTTGTGCCTAATAATAATAGTCGCTTGATAAGCATATCAGCGTGTCCTGTTTCATCTTGCATTTCATGATCAATACGTTCATATAGCTTTGTTAATCCCCAATCTTCATACATCCGGGAATGGGTAAAATATTGATCCCTAGCTGATAATTCATTACGTAATAATTTTTGTAATTGCTCGATAACCTTTGCTTTTCCTTGCATTTATTTTCTCCTATACCAATTTGTTTTATTTTTGTTTAAACTCTCATTCAAATTAAGGAGGTAATTATCCCATCATCGATTGTAAATAGTTTTGTTCCCCAGAATTTTCGATCAACCATTGTTGAGTTTCTAACCAGTCAATTTCTTCTTCTGTTTCTTCCAACAATTGGGTCAATAAATCCCTTGTGACATAATCCTGTAAAGATTCACATAATTCGATCGCACTACGGAGAGTATCGGCAATTTCTGTAACTATTGTTAAATCATTACCAATAATTTCTGGAACATCTTCTCCAATCAATAACTTACCTAAATTTTGTAAGTTTGGTAATCCTTCTAATAATAAAACCCTTTCAATAATTTTATCAGCTTGTTTCATTAAGTCGATCGAATATTTATATTCATATCCATTTAATTTATCCAAACCCCAGTTTTTACACATTCTGGCATGGAGAAAAAATTGATTAATCGCAGTTAGCTTCAATTTCAAAACATTATTAAGTTGTAACTTTACTTCTTGTTTTCCTTCCATAACAAAATTATTACTCTCGATATATATCTTTGAGTATAACCTTTCCCAAAGTTATGAGCTACAGATAAGAAAGTTTAAATCAACTACCGTTATTTTATAGTTTGCGATATTTTTGTCCTGATTACAATAAATTAGATTATTGTTGAGCAAACCAAAATATCATAAATTAAATTTAGTTTGTTGCCATTTTTTTGCAATAGGGTCTATAATTAAGTTTAGTTAAGCAAGGTAAATATAATCAAAAAATATGTACGTTTGTATTTGTAACGGTATTACAGAAAAAGATATTCATAGAGTAGTGGGAGCAGGAGTTTGTTCTCTTGAGAAATTGTCTGAAACGACTTCTCTATCTAAGCAATGTGGTTGTTGTACGGATCATGCTTGTCAAGTTATCGAAAAGGCTTTAGCAAGTCAGGGATGTCCAAAAAATAATCTTTAGATTGATAATGAAATTATTCGATCATCAAATGATTCATCATTATTTTAGAGTCAAAGTTTTTAACTATTGCTATCTATTATCAATGATATATAACTAAGTTATTGTTTTATGTCTATATATTAAGTTCGAGAAAAATCAAAATAAAATTAAATATTGACTCACTAAGCGAAGACAGTTGAGTTTGTTATTTGTTTGTATTGTTTGTTTGCATTGAAATATGTTTTTATTTTAAAGTGATTATGATTAAAATGCGATCGCTTCCGCTTTTAAAATCAAGAAATAAATTAACTATAATTTACCATCAGTTAAGTAATAACAAAGAATCTAAAGGCTTAGTCACTCTCACCCCAAAGTCAGGTTAAAATAAAGATAAATCAGAAATCTGAACAATTTAAGCGTAAAAACTGTGACTGTCACACCAATCAACAATAATTTCAAAATTAGCCAAGTACCTGATAATTTCGGTCGTTTTGGACAATATGGCGGGAAATACGTTCCAGAAACCTTAATGCCCGCTTTAACCGAGCTAGAAAATGCTTATAATCAATACAAAAAGGATCCCGACTTTCAACAAGAATTAAACTCCTTACTCAAAGACTATGTCGGTAGAGAAAACCCCCTTTATTTTGCCGAAAGACTGACCGAACATTATAGAAAGCCCGATGGTAGTGGTGTACAAATATATTTAAAACGAGAAGACTTAAACCATACAGGTGCTCACAAAATTAATAATGCCCTCGGACAAGTTTTACTCGCTAAACGCATGGGTAAAAAAAGAGTGATCGCCGAAACAGGTGCAGGACAACATGGTGTTGCAACGGCGACGGTATGTGCTCGTTTTGGTTTAGATTGCGTTATCTATATGGGCGTAGAAGACATGGAACGCCAAAAACTTAATGTTTTTCGTATGCGTCTGTTAGGAGCAAAAGTAGAACCTGTTACTGCTGGTACAGGAACTCTCAAAGATGCTACTTCCGAAGCGATTCGTGATTGGGTAACTAATGTTGAGCATACTCATTATATCTTAGGTTCTGTGGCTGGCCCTCATCCTTATCCAATGATGGTAAGAGATTTTCATGGTGTCATTGGTAAGGAAACTCGTCGTCAATGTGTGGAAAAATGGGGCGGTTTACCTGATATTTTAATGGCTTGTGTCGGTGGTGGCTCAAATGCAATGGGCTTATTTTACGAATTTGTGGATGATGCTTGTGTCAGATTAATTGGAGTGGAAGCTGAAGGAAGTGGTATTGCCACAGGAAAACATGCTGCGACTTTAACTCAAGGAAGCCCGGGGGTTTTACATGGTGCGATGAGTTATTTATTACAAGATACCCAAGGACAAGTGGTGGAAGCTCATTCTATTAGTGCTGGTTTAGATTACCCTGGTGTGGGGCCTGAACATAGTTATTTAAAGGATGCTCATAGGGCTGAATATTATAGTGTTACAGATAAGGAAGCTCTTGATGCTTTCCAACTTTTATGCAAGTTAGAAGGAATTATTCCAGCTTTGGAAACTGCTCATGCTTTTGCTTATTTAGAGAAACTTTGTCCAACTTTAGAAGGAAGTCCTCGCCTTATTATTAATTCTTCGGGTAGAGGAGATAAGGATGTGCAGACGGTGGCGAAAAAATTAGAGGGAATAGATTTGTAGCAATTTACAATTGATAATTGACAATTGACAATGAATAATTTGAGTTTCAATTATATGTTTAAAAAATCGTTGGTTTTGGTTTTGACGATCGCTTTTTGTCTATTGTTACAAAGTAGTTTCATTACCATTGCACAAGCTGATTCTCTTGTTTTATCAGGAGAAAAAGTCTTTGAAGTGCATTGTGCTGGATGTCATGTGAATGGTGGTAACATCATTAGACGAGGCAAAAATTTAAAGATGAAAGCTTTACATAAATATGGTTATGATTCTGTTGATGCGATCGCAGATATTGTAACTAATGGTAAAAATAATATGTCTGCATTTGGCGATAAATTGAGCGAACAAGAGATTAAGAATGTCGCTCAATACGTTTTACAACAGGCAGAAAATAATTGGAAATAATAATAATTTAAGTTTAATAAAAAGGAGTTTTTTAAATGCTATTAGGTGCAAGTATTGTTACAGTATCTGCTTTATTAGTTTATTACGTAACTATGATTAATGTTGGCGTGGCTAGAGCAAAATACAGTGTTCAACCACCAGCTATGTCAGGAGAGCCTAACTTTGAAAGAGCCTTAAGAGTTCAGGGAAATATGTTAGAACAATTAATTTTGTTTTTACCTTTATTGTGGATCTTTTCTTATTATGTTAGTGAATTGTGGGGAGCCGTTTTAGGAGGAATCTGGATTTTAGGACGAATCTTATATGCTTGGGGATACTATCAAGAAGCAAAAAAAAGAACTCTTGGTTTTGGTGTTAGCAGTTTGAGTATGATGAGTTTATTTTTAGGTTGCTTGATTACTTTTGGTTTTTTATTAGCTAAACAATTTGGTTTAGGATAAGCCGTTTTTTTGGTGCATCCAATTTGGGAACCAAGCATAAATACTTGAAGTCCGTAAGCGTTGATATAAGTACATTTCAGTCTAAGACTTGTAAAATGTTTTCTTTATTCTCGATCGCCTTCATAATTTTTATTTTTGCTGTAATTGGCTTAATTATTGACTCCACTGTTCTTGAACCTTGTAATTGAGTACTTTTACTCATATCCAATCTGGGATGCTCCCTGGCAATATTCTAATAGTTTTCAAGATGAATGGTCTTTAGTATAATTAGAGATTAAATAACAAAAGATGAGAAAAAGAGTATCAAATTTTGCTGGATAATAACTTCTGTTTATTTTCAGGCAGAGGAAATAGTTAATTTAGAAGTTAAGCAACAGGTTATTCCAATTCAACATTATTTACGACAACCTTCTCAACTAGTAAAAGCGATCGCAAAAAAACGTACGAAACAACTCACAAGCGAGACTAGCCTGAGATCCTTGCAGTTCAACTAATCCCATTTTTAGTAACTGGTATCCCAATACTTCTCGTTTAAGTACTAAATAGAACTGAAAATTGCAAAATTAGATTTTTGGGTTTTAACTGAAGATTGTCAATGAATCGGTTTTTTGTTCGGAAATTTAGCTTGTCTGGCAGGAATTTTTTGTGCGAGAATATCTTGAATCAATCGCGAAAAAAAAAGGTAATTGCTCAGTTTTAAGATCTTGTAAACGTCTAATGTGTATTAATTCTTGAAACCCCTGTCATTTGGTTAATTATTCGAGATTAACACTTTTTAGCAATCCCTCAAATCCTTATAGAATAAAGGTCGTTTTTAATTCACATCAGACGTCTTGTAAATCAGCAATTGCTCTTCTAATCACCTTGAGAGTACAGGTAAAACCTAAAGGAAGCCTGTGTGTGTCAATTGCAATAACGTTCAACCAAAAGAATTGCAACTATATCGTCAACGGGGCATGGTGGCACCCTCAAACCCTGGGGGATTAATTTTGTCAATCCTTTTGCTGGGTACATTTGCCAATATCTATCTCTAGCTTCTACCGTACTGTTTTTTTCGTCCACTAACTGTATATCTATCTGAAGTTTTTCTCTTAATTTTTTAGACCATTGTTTGGATGTTGTCTGATTTCCCATTACTATTTTCTCAGGGTGATATTGATTGATTAAATTATTAATAATCTCGATCGCGTTTTCACTTTTGATTACTTGATGATATAAAATTTGAGCATCATCCGTAGTCACCGCTAAACCACACTTATCTCTCCCAGGATCAAATCCGATAATCATCATTTTAATAATTGAATCATAATATTTATTGTTTTTACTTTGTGTTAACTTAATTTTAAGTTTTTACTGGTAAATTTTGTTCAGGAACATCCACAGAAGAAGAAATGGGAATTTCTTCCACTTTCGCTATTTTTTCAATGGTTAAGGAAGAAGAAAGCTGATTCCCAGAAAGTTTTTTTAATAACTTTGGTCGAGAATCGTGAAATAAATAGATTAATTTATCTTCTGGTTGCCATGGAGTATCAACTTTAATGATTTCTATTTTATCTTCTCTTTTTAAGATTAAAGGAAGAAGCTCACCATTTTCAATCAAATTTTCTAAATGTTGTTTTTGTGTTTCAAATATTTGCGATTTAATTTGTGTCTCTCCGATTAGATATTCTTTTTCTCTTAAATATTTATTCCATTTTTTCACGGATAACTGAGCAGTGAAAGGTTGGCTGATTTTTTTCTCATTACTATTAATATTGACCTCCTCACTTTGAGGATAAATAGCCAATATTTGAGGCGGTGCAAATTCTTCTGATGCCCTTTGAGTTGTCATTAAATTGACATTACCATTACTAGTAAGGGCAATTAAAGTACCTACTGATTCTATTCCCGCTTCAATTAACATTTCATCATCTAAAGCACTACTTTCAAACACAGATAAATTTTCTTGTTTGGCTTTTTCACAGGCTTCTTTATCAGAATCAATCAACACCACGGGCTCTCCCAAAAATTGAATTAATTTAGCAACTGTACGCCCCAAGGGATTACAACCAATAATCATCACTCCCGTTGCTTTATCCGTAGTAATTTTGAGTAATTTAGCTAAAAAACTGGCACTTAATCCTTGAATTACCACCGTCATGATAATCGTCAGAAAAACTAATGCTTTAATTGAACCACCACCATTAATTTGATTTTGCTCTAATAAAATGGCGAATAAAGAAGCTACTGATGCCGAGACGATACCACGAGGAGCAACCCATGATAAGAAAAATTTTTGTCGCCAATTCATACCTCCATTCCAAGTACAAATGAGAATACTCAAGGGACGAACTAAAAACATTAAAGTGAAAACAGTGAATACACTACCCCATCCTAAAGCAAAAACACTGTCGATCGATAAATCCGCAGCTAAAAGAATAAATAAGACTGAGACACCCAAAATCGTTAATTGTCCTTTAAATCTTAAGAGTAATCTTTCAGCGGGTATATCTGAAGCTTTTAAAACAATACCTGCAATTACCGTTGCCATTAAACCCGATTCACTTACTAATATTTGTGATAAACCAAAAATTCCCCAAACAAATGCTAGGGCAACTAAAAGTTTTAAATCATCGGACATAAAATTAGCTTTTTTCTGGAAAATACTCATTAACCAGCCACCTAAAAAACCAATAGCAGCACCAACTAATAGTCGTAAAGAAAGTTGATAAAGGATTACGAATTGATAGGTAATACCGACTGAATCAGAAGATTGGTTAATGATAGCATTAAATACTACTACCGCTAGAATCGCCCCCACAGGATCAATTAAAACTCCTTCCCCTTCTAATAAAGTAGCAACTCTTTTATCTACAGGTACTTGCTTTAATAAAGGCCCAACTACTGTAGGCCCTGTAACGACAATTAAGGAAGCATATAAAAAAGAAATATTCCAAGGAAATTCCGATAGCCAATGGGCAGCAATACCACCGCCAAAAAAGGTAATTAAGACACCGATAGTAATTAAATTACGAAGACTTCCTGATACTTTACCTATCTGTTTTAATTCTAAACTTAATCCACCTTCAAAAAGGATGATTGCCACTGCTAAAGAGACCAAAACTTCCAATCCTTCCCCAAAATCTTCAGGATGCAAAAAACCCAATCCATCTCTACCGAGGGCTACACCGAAAAATAATAGAATTACAATGCTCGGTTTTTTCCAAAATTCTCCTAAAACTTGAGCTGTAATACCTGCAAATACGGCAATAACAATTTGTATGGTGAGAGCAAATGATCCTTCCATAGGAATTTAGTAATTTAGATTACAGTGGGGCAAGTTGATGTTTACCACCGAAAAAGTGGTCGTTTTATAACGAATTGGCTATAAATACTTATATATCTTAACCTATTCGGCAATTTGGGTAATTACTTTTTCTTTTTTAACCTTCACCATGGATATACTCCCTTCCCGTTCTATGATTGAGTAGCTAGATGGCAAATATGTTTAATCGT
>JAAHTG010002579.1_pt1 | contig 10148 bp, 23 predicted proteins | sample 6116081 | NCBI WGS metagenome assembly JAAHTG01 (sample SAMN13939989, study PRJNA603662) | sponge metagenome | isolation source: marine sponge | host: Mycale hentscheli | place: New Zealand | collected 2005
ACATATCTTGTTCCTTCAGTTACAGGTCTAGCTCCATGTTTATGAGTTATATTACCTGGATGAAGTGTACACATACCTAATTCTTGAGGGTTAGCTAAATATTTGTATTTAGGAAACCAAGTACCCCCACCTTTAAATTCACCTGGATTTAAATTAACTAATGTTGTTATATTACTATGATCATGATGAATATCTAAATGTGGTTGTTCTTCTGCTTTATATCTAATTACAAATGATTCATCACTTAAATAATCCCAACTAGCACCCTCTAATTCAAATCTATCTATAGCTAAGGGTCTAACATATTCATTTATTACTTTATTATAAATGTGTTTCATACCTAATGTTTCCATTAAATTATCTGTTGTAGGATAAAATTCATGCCTATCAGTAGTCCATTTATGTTGTTCAGCTAAATTAATTAATTCCTTACAAAAACGTTTAGTAAATAAAGGAAATAAGTAAACATGAGTTGCTGGTTCATCTATAATTAAATCATATTTTTGATCAATTAGTTGCTTATTAATGTATTTATTGCTCCATTCTTCCCAATTATCAGCATTTAATATTTCAAATTCTTGTCTAGGTGAGTCATATGATGGTTTAGATTCATCTTTAACTTTATTTTCTGATTTAACCTGTTTAACATATTCAGGTGTGTATTCAGTTAATGAATCTGTTTCATAATTAGATGATTGGTTAATATAATCAACATCAAAAGCATATGCTCTAAAATCTGTGTTACCTAATATTTCATTACAATCTACTCTAGGATGTGTACAATGAATAGCAGACATAAATTCATCATATGGAATTAAATTATCTAAGTAACCTGAATCTAATATTTCTTTCATACCCTTTCTAGATATCATATAAGCATGTGTATTAAAAGTATAACCACATCTAACAACATGATCATTTACTCGTTCTTCCTTATCTTTTTCTAATGCACTTCTACCTAAATAACAAATACTCCAATCATCATTTAAATGGTTAAGTTCAAACTCAGGAAATTTATCAAAGTCTTTATTTAAATAAAAATCTTCTTCTAATATTAATACATTTTCATAACCTGAATTATAAGCACCTTCAATTAATTGATAATGAGATAAAGCACACCCAATTTCACCTGGAGTTAAATCTCTATTCCACCAATTATTTTGTGGTTCACTAGGACCAAAATCATGTTTCCACCAATCAGCTTGTTTAAACTGATAAGGTGAATCAATTTTGCCTTGAACTAAATCCCAACCATTAACAGCAGGAAACTCATAAAATGGTTTTGATTTTTTAAAATTTAACCCATCAATATTTTTAACTATTGTCTTTGAGTCTGTCGCTAAATTTATAACGTATATAAAGTCTATTTTCATAACTAATCTGTTTTAATTATTTTCCATTTAAAGGGTTGTCTATTTCTTTGATATTGATCCATTGACCATTCTATTCTATCTGTCTCTAACTCAATTTCATATGGTTTAGCAGAACAATATTTTGTTTCCTGTAAGTATTCTATTTCAATAGTATATTTTTTCATTGTAGTGAATTTATAAAGTGTATAGTCCAAGCTGTTAAACCATTTAATTGCAACGCTACTAGATTCCATTGTTTTCTAACTGATACCTGAAATATAACACATATAAAGCCTATTATAAATAGCATTGGCTCTAAAGTCCATTGACCAGCCATTAATAATCCTGCTCCCATATATCCAAATCTAGAAGATATTCTTTCTAATGGTGTTAATTTTCTTTCTCGAACCATAGCTCTAAGAAGATTCCTTAACCAAGTTCGTTTTACTTTTTTAGTTTTCATTTAATATCATCAATTATTACATCTATATCTCCTGGGTCATCAATTATATTTTGGTAATATTTAGTCCACAATTTATGATCCTCAATTAAACATGATTTACAAATATGTTTTCTATTTACAGTAGATAATAACTCATCATAAGCTAACAATTCAACCTCAAATGCAGCTGGTATTTTTAATTGAGACCAATCTGAATTGGTTCCCCAAATAAAATTTCTATCTAATTTTCTAGCAGCAGCAAACATATTAATTTTTTCTTCGACCCATTCTATTAATGGAGTTTCAGCTGCAAATACAGCTGGTAATGTAGTTGGTCTACTACACCAAGCACATGTATTATTCTTGCCCTTTCCACTCATCTATTATATCTTTAGGAATAAAATAACCAAAACTAAGTAATATTCTAGGTTTATCACCTGCTACTTTAGTTGTATAGTGTTCATCTATACCAGCAACACACCTCCAAATTTCATTTTCATCAACATTGTATTCAACTTCAGAAATAATAGGATTACCTCCAACTATAGGTTTAGAAATTAATGTATTAAATCTAACATGTACAACATTGTCTAAATAATCATGTGGCAAATCTTCATTTAATGATTCATCCGGTCCTTCAACATTAAAATTAGCATCATTGTGTTTATGTACTTGATGTCCTTGAGTTGAATAACAAATTAAAAAACCATAATTAGGTTCAATTTGCATATCCCAAGGTAATTCATAAAATTCTAATATTTCAGTAGCTAATCTATCTAACTGAACATATGGAAATTTAGCCTTAGCTAAATCTTCATCTATAATATGTAAATAATCTCTAGCTCTAACATTACCCCCATGTTCAGGTTCATCTGTAATATATTTAGTTCTATTTTCTTCGACTAAAATCCAGTCTAAAATAGGTTGAGTTAATTGTTTAGGTAAAATATAATTACTTTTCATTAGTTACAATTCGTTCACCATCTCTACCTACAAAATACCAATAATTATTTTTGAATTGATGGTCATTATTTAATATCATATTTAATTCACTACCTGTTGTTACATTACCACTTATAGATATTCTATTTTCATTAGAAGCATTTCTAGTAACAAAATGTAAAATGTCTCTTGAAAAGAAATATATTTTACCTGCTGTTGAATTTATTTCCCACATTATTCTTTGTGTATCAACTTGACAATGGAATATTAAATTACCAGCATTTTCAGGCATATGAGGATAATAAACCCAAGATAAACCTCTAGTATTTTTTTCATAATGATTATGAATCATGGTTTGTTCTCCTGGTGGAGTAAAATGTCCCCATATTTCTTGTATATTCATTGCTGTTTTCAAATCAAATATACTATCAAGTACTTTACCTACTTGTTTACTTATAAGGCTAAATGTTTCTTGTTTTAACGGTACATCTTCATAAAATGTATGTTGCATATCAACCTCCTTATGTGATGGTCTAGAATCATCTAAATTATCACCTGGATTTTCTCTAGTAGCAGTAATTTCCTCAATAAGTGATTTATTATCTAATTCGAGATCATGCTCGTAATAAAATAAACCGTTAATTAATTTTAGACTCATCTTCTATTATTTGGGCGTCTTCAACTTCCCTGCAAATTAATAAATTATCACCTTCTCTTAATACATGATTTGCATCATGATATTTAACATATAATCCTAATAACTGTTGATCAATTCTAGAATCATGTTTTTTTGGAATTATCATTTGGTTAATTTTATAGGTTTTAACTACTTGAAATAACCTATCATTAACATATTTAAGATAACTACCATACATCATAATAATTCTGCATCAGTAACAAACATTACACCAGGATTATTGGGTGGAATATAATAATCAAATTTGTGGGGGCCAAGTATTTCGTTAACTATTTTTGATTGTAATTCAGATGAATTACCTGTTATAATTTTTACTTCAACCAATTTACAAACTGAATTAATTAATAAATATTCCTCTATTTTATTTAATGCTTTTTTATGGCTTAAACCATGACAATCAATTTCCCACATCTTTACTTAATAATTGTTGTAACTTTTGTATTTTTAATTTTATCTCTTGTGTTTGAGGTGTAATTAACTTCAATTTCACAATTTGATCTATAATGCTATCTTTAATTTCGTGCATAGTCGTCTTCTATTCTTATTATATCATCTTCACCAAAATAGGTGCCTGTTTGTACTTCTATAAATACTACTTCTTCATCAGTTTCATTCCAAGCTCTATGTTTAGCTCCTAAAGGAATATGAATTGATTCACCTGAGTATCTAAATACTTTATCATCATCTAAAATAATAGTTAAATTACCTTTAACTACAGTCCATTGTTCTCTTCGTTTATCATGATATTGATATGATAATCTACTATTTGGGTTTACAGTAATACGTTTTACTTTAACATTCGAAGCATCAAGTAATACTTCATATTTACCCCAAGGTCTTACATCTACTTCATTTCTTGAATAATTAAATCTATCCATTTTAAAATCCTAAATGTTTATCTCTACAAAATTCTAAATCAATAATACTACTTCTAATATCTAATCCATCTATATTAAATGGGTATTTATAAGGGTCAACTGTTCTCCAACCTGGTCCCCATTTTTTAGTTAAATACTCAAAGTTTTTATCATTAGAATAACTTAATTTTTTGTAGAGTTCGGGAGTATATTTCTTAGTATTCATTCCATTTTCATAATAATCATGATCATCTCCATCCCTCATTGTACCTTCGCCATGGTAGTATTTAGATTCCAAATTTAACACTGTCTTTACTGGTTTTATACGCAGTCTCATTATGTAGTCACTATCTTCGCCGTAGCAAGGGTATAGATTTTCATCAAAGTAACCATGACTTTGTACTACCCAATCTTTTATTAAAAATAAATCAAATGAACCTAAAGCAAAATCTCCACCATTCCCAAATACTAATCCTGTATCTTTATCTTGAGCGGCTTCATACATTTCTTTTAAAAACCCAGTACCAAAACTACAATCATGATTAACAATAACCCAATAAGGTGAATTCATAAATGATTTCATAATCATATTCCAACCACCAGCACAACCAATATTATAAGGCATATGATACACCTTTAAATTTTTAATATACTTATGCATCCAATTATCAGCAACTAATTTTTCTAATTCATTGTCTAATTCACCCCCACTATTATTAATAATAATATAATTTTCAACTGGAAAATCAACACTATTAATTTGTCTTTTTAACCATTTTACCTCGTTAACTATTAATGTTCCAACTACTGGTATCATATTTGTTCTTTTAAATATTCTTCTAATGTTTTTAACTTACCTAAGCCCATTAAATTGGTTTTAATTGCATATTTTTCATCATGCCCCAATCTATCTTCTACAAACTCATATTTGACTTTTTTACCTAATAATTCACCTACTTTTTGTACTATCTCTTTATTAGTCCATCTATCACCTGAACCTATATTGAGTGGACCAGTATTTAATAAACTATTATCTTGCATCATTTCAAAGATAATTCTAACATTATCTTCAACCCACATCCATTCTCTAACTTGTTCACCATCACCATAAATTGGAATTGGAATATCATTTTTAATACTATTAAATATAGTAGGTAAAAACTTTTCATTATGTTGATCAACTCCAAAATTATTACATGTACGAGTAATAATATGAGGTAAATCATAAGTTCTACCTGCAGCCATAACTAACATTTCAGCAGCAGCTTTGGTAGCTGAGTAATAAGATGATGGGTTTAATCTATCAAATTCTGTTGATGGTTTACTACCTTTAATATCTCCATATACTTCATCAGTTGATATTTGAACAAATCGTTTTAATGAAGGTATTTGTCTAGCTATTTCTAGCATATTATAAGTTCCTTCTACATTTGTTTTTACAAAAGGTTTACCATCTTTAATTGAATTATCTACATGTGATTCAGCAGCAAAATTAACTATATAGTGGGCATCTTTACAAGCCCAGGCTATATCATCACAAATATCTTTTATTACTAACTCATAATTATAACCATTTAATCTATTTTTATCAGCAGCATAAGTCATATTATCTATAACAATACACTCAGCACCTTTACTTGTAGCATGTCTTACAAATGCAGAACCTATAAAACCTAAACCACCAGTAACAATTATTCTCATTGGCCTAATTTATCTTTATCACTAATTACTATATCTGTAATATGATTTACTTTATCTATTATTACTTCTACTATTTTGGAAATAGTATGCCAAGGAATACTATGATCATGTTCAGGAGCATAATGGCTATCTATTAAATAAGTAACTATTGTATTAGGTTCTAATGTAAGAAAACCATGTGCTTTATTTTTGGGTACAAATATAGATTGTTGGTTATTTAAAGTATACCATTCTACTTCTTTAGTTTCTAAATCGTATAAAAAATCAATTATACTACCCTGTATTACTTTAACATATTTATTTTGAGCTGTTTCAAATGCTTGATAGTGCATTCCTCTAAAAGTATAAATTTTAGGATTAACACTAATATTAGCTTGTAGCCATTTTTTTACTGACTCAGGACCACATTGTAAATCTATAGGTGTAAAAGAACCTCTATCATCTATAAATGTTTTATGATTTCTTACTTTTGACATTAATTAATTTAGGGTTTTGTTTATATGTTTGCTGTGTGATTAAATCTTTTAATTTAGTAGTAGACCAACCATGTGCTCTACTTGTGTATAAAACAGGTATATTTAAATGATCACCTGTAAATCTTTTACCTAAATAATCCTCACCTAATACTCTTAAATCAGGTTTAAAATGTTCAATTAATTTTAGTAATTCATCTTCATCTGAATAGACAAATACTTCATCTATATATTCTATAGCCATTAATGCTCTATATCTTTCATATAATGGGATTACTGGTTTATATTTGTTTCTATTATATGCAGATGGATCAGCATGTAAAAATACTATAAAATGATCACAGTGTTTTTTAGCATCTTCAAATGTGTAAATATATCCAGGGTGTAATAAATCGAAATTACCAGCGGTAAACCCAACAACTTTTTTTATAACGTTCATTTAAATACTCCTCTTTTTAATTCTAACCTTAATTTACGAATAACTTCGTGGTACTCGCCCCACTTATCTCTATCTTGTTCCCAAAATGATTGTTCACAACCTCGTTTACATTCATCTTCTACTATTTCTAATAACTTTATAAATTGATCTTTTATCATTATGCCTTCCAGAACACTTGTATGCTTATAAGTATTAAACAAAGACCAAGACTAATCAAAGTTTTTAAATTAATTCCTTGATCAAAATAATGACTAACAAATGTAGCATAAATAACCATACCACAGCCAAATCCTATAAACCTAGCAGGCCACAATAAACCTTCCATAGCACTAACAGTATATTTAGTACCCCAAATATAAAAGAAGGATATAAATAAACCAGCTGATGCTACTATTATTGTATTTTTTCTAAACCATTCCCATAAAAACTGTCCATTTAATTGGTACCATACAAAAACATGGCCAATAAAGAAACAAGTTATCCCTATTAATAAGTGTTTTAAATTCATTTACTGATTATTGTAGATTTCTTTTGTTTCATCTCCCCAACCCCAATCATAAATTACAGTTATAAATGCTATTCTAAACACATAACTTTCCCAAGGTAAATCTTCAGTTGGATCATAATAGTCTATACTAAAGCCAAACACAAAACCATCATGTGGCCATTTAAAATTGAACTTTACTCCAAACCATTTATTCATTGTCTTCTATATTATTTTGTAATTGAACTAATCCTTCAATTACTGATTCTAATACTTTAGGTGTAAATGTAATACCTTTTTTAGTAGGTAATCTTTTACCATCTTCAGCATCATAAAATTCTCTTACATCAACATAAGGATGACCCTCATATTCACGTAATTCAATTTGAACGTAATTTGTTTTGTTTTTTTTAATTTCTATAATATCCATAATTTTTATTTTGATAATCCGTAATCACTTACTTTTCTAAATAACCATGCTTGACCAGGACCTCCTGCTGAAGATGGTTTCATTACTACCATTTGCATACCTTTAAGGTAAAACAATAATCTATATTCATCATTACTTTTTTGAACATAAATGTATTTTTCTTCAAGTGTAAAATAACCTTCTGCTACTTCTTTACCGTCAGGCGTATCAGACATTCTATAAAATGTATCTCCATCGTCACTATAATTCATATATAAAACACTTGAACCATCCCAACTTTGCCAAGTTCCATAAATGTTTTCATTATCACTACCAAGTCCAATTCTTTTTTCTTGGGCGCTAAGTGAATTAATAAAAAATAATGAAAAAATAAATAAAGCAATTAATGCTAATTTATCTAATGTGTCTAAATTTGGTTTTTTCATGATAACATTAAATTTTTATTTTCTAAAAACATCCAAAATCTTTCTAGCCATAATTCTACTCTTACACCTTCAATTTCATCTTTAGCTTTAATACCTGCACTTCGTTTTTCTCTGACAAATGCTATCCCCATATCACAGTAGTCTCTAGCCTTATCTGACTCACCCAATCTATAACATTCTTTTGCCCTATCCAAGCAATAATGTAAAGTTTTTTTACCTCTCATAATAAGTTTTTTAAAAAATTAAATACATAAACAAGTACAGAAACTGTTACAAATGTAACAACAGTATAACCTAATATTTTATAAGTTGATTCCATTCGTCTAGGATCTCTACCTTGATTTGATCTGTATTGTCTAGGTTTTTTATATTCATTTTCTTGATTATTAAATTTTTCTAATAACCAACTTGATGATTGTACTTTTTTACCTAATCCCCAAACCATATCTACTTCCATTGAATCACAATAGTCAGCTTCAGGAATATTGCCTTCAACTCTATCACCACCATTACCAAATGCCATACTCATTTTACCATCAAATTTACGTCTATAAGCTTGTACAGCTGAGTAAATACCATCACAAACTGTTTTATCTGTAGCTGATCTAGGGTAAACAATAAATGTTTCAGTAACACCTTTTACTTGAGACATAATATAAGCTCTTTCTTTTTCTTTCATAAATGATTGACCTTTTTTCTGTCTAAGCCAAAAATCATTATTAAGTATAACCCATACTTCTTCAGCTTGTTCCCTAGCGTGAGCAATCATTTCTAAATGACCTTTATGGACAGGATCAAACCCACCACTTACTAACATTACTTTATATTTCTTTTTCTTATTTGCCATTAGTTCATATGATAGTTTTGAGGTCTCAAATCATTTTGTTTTTCCATCCAATATTGTTGAGCCCAATTATATTGTTCTTTGGTAACACCACCAGCATCTTTTGTTTGTTCATTAATAACATTCATTAAACCTTCAAAGTTTAATATTTGTTCTAAAAAATCATCTGGGTTAGCATTGGAAACGTTTAATAACCAATTTTGAGTAAATTTCATATCTTGCTTTAATCCACTGTTATTAGCAATGCTTAAGTACTCATGTACGAATTTATCGTAGTTTTTGTTTTTGTTTTTGTAATCTATAAAGCTATTTGCTTGTTCGATTACTAAGTTTATTTCATCTCTGATTGAAATTGCCATAGTTTTAATTTAATTGTTTTAATCTGGTTAATATTACTACATTATTACAGTCGTCACAGCATCTACCTTTAGTAGATATTGGATCAGGGTTGTGACCAAACCCTGTAAATAAATCTTTACAGATAACACAAATATATTTAATCGTAGATACCATCTTGTATTTCTTTTCTAAGACCTTCTAGCATTAACATTACACCATGAATGTCTCTATCTGTTAATTGATCAATCATACGATTAACCTGGTAGTATAGTTGTTCTTTAGTTAATTTATTCATTGTCTTTAAATGTTTGATTTATATCTTCTCTTGATTGCCATCCTTTAACTTCACCACCTATCATTACTTCAAACTTGGAAACATCATCTTCAGTCATTAAATGATCACCTTTTCTATTACCATATTTAGTAGTACAATATAAATTATCACCAGCAACAACAGATAATTCTTTGCTATTATTAAAACGATGTTTAGCCATAATGCCATTTACCGCTTTATTAGGGTGATCAATGAATACTAGATTTTTGAATGCCATAACTTTTATTGTTTTATATGCCGTGAATATACGAAAGATTATTCAGGTAGCCAAATTTTTTGACAAAAAAAGAGCGCAAAATGCGCTCTAATTTCCGTTTGAAATGTGCACCTGCACTATCTAAATCTCTTAAATTGTTCTTTTAAATCTTCCATTTCCTTATCTTCATCTA
>JAAHTG010001338.1_pt1 | contig 10135 bp, 4 predicted proteins | sample 6116081 | NCBI WGS metagenome assembly JAAHTG01 (sample SAMN13939989, study PRJNA603662) | sponge metagenome | isolation source: marine sponge | host: Mycale hentscheli | place: New Zealand | collected 2005
GAAGAACTTAAGGGCAAGGAGTAGCATTTAAATATATTTTATATATTTATAATAAAGAATAAATTATAGGCCTAACGGAAGTGGGCTCATTTTGAGTTACCAACCATAATTAATTTAGATATATGCCCAATTGGAAAAAAGTTGTCGTTAGTGGTTCTAACGCAGAATTAAATAAATTAAATGTATCCACAGCACTTACCGCTAGTGGACTTATCTATCCAACCTCGGATGGTTCAACCGATCAATTCATTAAAACAGATGGTTCAGGTAATTTAACTTTTGGAGCTGGTGTTGGTTCTCAAGGTGCTCAAGGAGCTCAAGGAACCATTGGAGCAAAAGGACAAAAAGGTGCTCAAGGAGCTACTGGTACTACTGGTACACAAGGTGAAAGTGGTGTTCAAGGTTCTCAAGGTATTCAAGGAACAACTGGTGCACAAGGAATTCAAGGTATTCAAGGTATTATAGGTACTCAAGGTATTCAAGGTATAACAGGTACACAAGGAACACAAGGTATTCAAGGAACAGTTGGTACACAAGGTGAAACTGGTGCTCAAGGAACACAAGGTATTCAAGGAACAGTTGGTACTCAAGGTACTACTGGTACACAAGGTGATACTGGTGCAAAGGGAGAAAAAGGAGCTCAAGGAACTCAAGGAACACAAGGTGCAACAGGAACAAAAGGTGATAAAGGACAAAAAGGTGCTATAGGTACTCAAGGTGAAACAGGAACACAAGGTACTCAGGGCATACAAGGAACACAAGGTATACAAGGTGTACAAGGAATTCAAGGAATACAAGGTATAACAGGTACTCAAGGTACAACTGGAACACAAGGTGAAACCGGAACACAAGGTGAAACTGGTGCTCAAGGAACACAAGGTATCCAAGGTACTCAAGGTATAACAGGTACAAAAGGACAAAAAGGTGAAGTAGGAGCTCAAGGTGAAACCGGAACACAAGGTATTCAAGGAATTCAAGGAACAACAGGTACTCAAGGTACTCAAGGAACTCAAGGAGTTCAAGGTATACAAGGTATACAAGGTATTACTGGTAATGTAGGTGCTCAAGGTATAACGGGTGCTCAAGGTACAACTGGAACAAAAGGTGCTACTGGTGCTCAAGGCACAACTGGAGCACAAGGTGAAACAGGAACACAAGGTGAAACTGGTACTCAAGGTATTCAGGGAACCCAAGGTATTCAGGGTATTCAAGGAATTCAAGGAATTCAAGGTATTACTGGATCACAAGGAACACAGGGTACTCAAGGAACTCAGGGAATACAAGGTACACAAGGTATTCAAGGTACTACAGGTGATAAAGGAGCTCAAGGTGAAACTGGTACTCAAGGTATTCAAGGTATAACAGGTACACAAGGTACTACAGGTACTCAAGGTGAAACAGGAACACAAGGTGAAACAGGAAATCAAGGTGTTCAAGGTATACAAGGTATTACAGGTGCAGGAACACAAGGTACTACAGGTACACAAGGTATTCAGGGTAATACAGGTACACAAGGTATTCAAGGTATACAAGGTATTTCTGGTTCATCAACTGATGGTGTAAAAGGACAAAAAGGTGAATTAGGGCCTCAAGGTACTACAGGTGCTCAAGGTATTCAGGGAACTCAAGGTGAAACAGGTACTCAAGGTACAACTGGAACACAAGGTGAAACTGGTACTCAAGGTACAGATGGTGCAAAAGGACAAAAAGGTGAAGTAGGAACACAAGGTATACAAGGTATAACTGGTGCACAAGGTACTACTGGTACAAAAGGTGCAACAGGTGCTCAAGGTATACAAGGTACTCAAGGTACTACAGGTAGTACAGGAACTCAGGGTGAAACTGGAACACAAGGTATTCAAGGTATTCAAGGTGCTCAAGGTGTACAAGGTACAGATGGTAATTTTGGTGGTAATTCATTTAATTACGCATTTGATACATCAACTACAGCAGCTGATCCAGGTTCAGGAGATATTGCTTTAAATAGCGCAACTCAAAATACTGCAACAGCAGCTTATATATCACAAAATGATGCTGGAGGATCAAGTATTGAATCAACTCTTCAAACATTAGATTCAGTTACTTCAGCTGTTAAAGGACATATTAGAATTGCAAATAGAACAGATGCTTCTCAATTCTTAACTTTTGCTATTTCAGATTTAACAGATAATGGTGCTTGGTGGACTTTAAATATAACAAACGAAGCAAGTTCAGCAGCTGCTCCATTCTCAAATGCTGAAGATATTATTTGTTCATTTGTTTCTGTTGGGGATAAAGGTGATACAGGAGCACAAGGTATTCAAGGTATACAGGGTACTCAAGGTATTCAAGGAATACAAGGTACTCAAGGTATTCAAGGTAGCGGAGGTGTACAAGGATCAATTGGTACACAAGGAACTCAAGGAACGCAAGGAACTCAGGGAATTCAAGGTATAACTGGAACACAAGGTACTCAAGGAACACAAGGTGTTCAAGGAATACAAGGTACTCAAGGTACACAAGGTATTCAAGGTACTATAGGTTCAACAGGTGCTCAGGGTACAACAGGTAACCAAGGAACACAAGGTATTACTGGTACAAAAGGACAAAAAGGAGAAATTGGTGCTCAAGGTACTCAAGGAATACAAGGTATTCAGGGTATTCAGGGAACTCAGGGAATTCAAGGTATAACAGGTTCACAGGGTACTCAAGGGACCCAAGGAACTCAAGGAACTCAAGGAATACAAGGTATTACTGGATCACAAGGAACACAAGGTACACAAGGAACACAAGGAATTCAAGGTACACAAGGTGTACAAGGTATAACAGGTAGTGAACCTGTAACAGATGCATATGCTGTAACTGTATCAGGTGGAGATTTTTATATAGATGGTGCTCAACAACCAACATTAGAATTATTAAGAGGATTTACTTATACCTTTGATCAAACAGATTCAACAAATGGAACTCACCCTATAGCAATATCAACAACAGATGATGGTACAAATAACGGTGGTTCTCAATATACAAACGGTTGGAGTACAAATGGCGGGTCAGCTGGTTCAACTTTAATTTCAACATTTAAAGTACCACAAAACGCGCCAAATACATTATATTATTATTGCCAGAATCATCCAAATATGGGTGGTCAACTTGATATTGAAACATTATCAGATGGTGCTCAAGGTACTCAAGGTATTCAAGGAACACAGGGTACTCAAGGAACACAAGGAGTACAAGGGATTCAAGGAACAACTGGAAGTCAAGGTACTCAGGGAACACAAGGTACACAAGGTATTCAGGGTATTACTGGAGCTCAAGGAGCTACAGGTACTCAAGGAGAAACAGGTGCACAAGGTGTTCAAGGTATTCAAGGTACAACAGGTAGTAAAGGACAAAAAGGTGAAGTAGGAGTTCAGGGTATTCAAGGTATTCAAGGTATTACTGGAGCCCAAGGAACACAAGGTACACAAGGTACTCAAGGCATTCAAGGTATAACTGGTTCACAAGGTACACAAGGTACACAAGGGATTCAGGGTACACAGGGTGTACAAGGAACACAAGGTATACAAGGTATTCAAGGTGTACAAGGTACTACAGGAACTCAAGGAGAAACAGGAGCTCAAGGAACACAAGGAACAACAGGTAATCAAGGTATTCAGGGTACTCAAGGAATTCAAGGTATAACTGGAGCTCAAGGTGAAACTGGAACACAAGGAACACAAGGAACACAAGGTACTACTGGTGCACAAGGTATTCAGGGTGAAACAGGAACACAAGGTATTCAAGGTACACAAGGTATTCAAGGTACTACGGGTGCACAGGGTGTTCAAGGTATTCAAGGTACTACAGGTACAAAAGGACAAAAAGGAGAAATTGGTGCTCAAGGTGAAACTGGAGATACTGGTACTCAAGGAACAACAGGAACACAAGGTGAAACTGGTACTCAAGGTACTACAGGTGCTCAAGGTGTTCAAGGTATCCAAGGTATACAAGGTATAACTGGTAGTAAAGGAGAAAAAGGACAAAAAGGAACTCAAGGAGCAACTGGAGCTCAAGGAAATACTGGTGCTCAAGGTATTCAAGGTACATTTGGTACTCAAGGAACAACTGGAGCTCAAGGTATTCAAGGTACTTTAGGTGCTCAGGGTATTCAAGGAACACAGGGTATTCAAGGTATTCAAGGAACACAAGGAACACAAGGTACTCAGGGTACACAAGGTACTCAAGGCACGCAAGGAACACAAGGTTTACAAGGTGTTGATGGTAATTTTGGAGGTAATTCATTTGACTATACTTTTGATACTAGTACTTCAGCCGCTGATCCTGGAACTGGAAAAATAAGATTAAATAATGCTACACAAAATTCAGCAACTGCTGGTTATATTGATGTAACTGATGATGATGGTAATAGTATTGCTTCAACTTTACAAACAATAGATTCTGTTACCTCAGCAGTTAAAGGACATATAAGAATATCAAATAGAACTGATGCAACACAATTTATAACATTTGCTATTAGTGACCTAACTGATAATACTGGTTGGTGGACATTAGATTTAACAGCAGAAGCTAGTTCAGCTGCTTCACCATTCTCAAATTCAGAAGATATTATTGTTTCTTTTGTTGCTGTTGGTGATAAAGGAGATACAGGTGCTCAAGGAACAACAGGACAAAAAGGAGCTCAAGGAGCTACTGGTACTCAAGGAACAACTGGTACACAAGGTACTCAAGGTATCCAAGGTATTATGGGTAATATTGGATTACAAGGTATCCAAGGTATTACAGGTCCACAAGGTACTCAAGGTATACAAGGTAATACAGGACCTTTAGGTGTTCAAGGTGCTGAAGGTAGTGTTGGTGCACAAGGTATTCAAGGTATTCAAGGTACAACTGGTACAAAAGGTGCTCAAGGTGTACAAGGTATCCAAGGTACTCAAGGTACTCAAGGAACTCAAGGTATTCAAGGTACAACTGGTTCAAAAGGACAAAAAGGTGCAGTAGGTACTCAAGGTGAAACTGGACCTAAAGGACAAAAAGGAGATACAGGTGCTCAAGGAACACAAGGTACTACTGGTGCTCAAGGTGTACAAGGTATTCAAGGAATACAAGGTATAACTGGTGCTCAAGGTATACAAGGAACACAAGGTGCTACTGGACAGAAAGGACAAAAAGGTGCTACTGGTGCTCAAGGAGAAACTGGACAAAAAGGACAAAAAGGTGATACAGGTGCACAAGGTATTCAAGGTACTCAAGGTGAAACAGGTGCTCAGGGTGTACAAGGTATTCAAGGAATACAAGGTATAACTGGTGCTCAAGGAACACAGGGAACTCAAGGTATACAAGGTACTCAAGGCACTACAGGTGCTCAAGGTACACAAGGTACACAAGGTATTCAGGGTATTACTGGAACAAAAGGACAAAAAGGACAAAAAGGAGATACAGGTGCTCAAGGAACAACAGGAGATACAGGTACTCAAGGTACAACTGGTGCTCAAGGTATTCAAGGTACAACTGGTGATACTGGTGCTCAAGGTATTCAGGGAACACAAGGAACACAAGGTACTCAAGGAATTCAAGGTATACAAGGTATAACAGGAGCTCAAGGTACAACAGGACAAAAAGGAGCTACTGGTGCTCAAGGTACAACTGGAACACAAGGTGAAACTGGTACTCAAGGTACACAAGGTATCCAAGGTACAACAGGTAGTAAAGGACAAAAAGGTGCACTTGGTACTCAAGGAGCAACAGGTACACAAGGTATTCAAGGTACAACTGGTAATACAGGTGCTCAAGGAGAAACTGGTGCTCAAGGTGTTCAAGGAATACAAGGTATAACTGGAGCTCAAGGTACTACAGGTACTCAAGGTACTACAGGTACAAAAGGACAAAAAGGTGAAATAGGTGTACAAGGTATTCAGGGTACAACAGGTCCTCAAGGTACTCAAGGTATACAAGGAACAACAGGTACACAAGGTATACAAGGTATCCAAGGTACAACTGGTTCAAAAGGACAAAAAGGTGCTATTGGAGTTCAAGGAATCCAAGGAACACAAGGTATCCAAGGAACACAAGGTATCCAAGGTACAACAGGTAGTAAAGGACAAAAAGGAGCAACAGGTTCTCAAGGAACAACAGGTACACAAGGTATACAGGGTACTCAAGGTACTCAGGGTATACAAGGTACAGATGGTAACTTTGGAGGTAATTCATTCGATTATACATTTGATACAAGTACATCAGCTGCTGACCCAGGTACAGGTAAAATAAGATTAAATAGTGCTACACAAAATACTGCTACTGCAGGATATATAGATGCTACTGATGATGATGGAAATGATATTCAATCAACTTTAAATACTATTGATAGTGTAACATCAGCTGTTAAGGGTCACATTAGAATTTCAAATAGAACAGATGCTACTCAATTCTTAACATTCGCAATTTCAGATCTTACAGATAATGGGGATTGGTGGACATTAAATTTAACTAATGAAGCTGGATCTGCTGCCTCACCATTCTCAAATTCAGAGGATATAATTTGTTCATTTGTTAGTACAGGTGATAAAGGTGATACAGGAGCACAAGGTATTCAAGGTACAACAGGACAAAAAGGAGCTACTGGTGCTCAAGGAATTCAAGGTACTACTGGTACTCAGGGTACTACTGGTACTCAAGGTACCACAGGACCTCAAGGTAATAAAGGTGCTACAGGTGCTCAAGGTATTCAAGGTACAACAGGACCTATAGGACCAACAGGACCAAAAGGACAAAAAGGAGAAGTAGGTTCAACAGGACCACAAGGTAGTATAGGTGCTCAAGGTATTCAGGGTACAACAGGACCTGTAGGACCAACAGGACCTCAAGGAGATAAGGGTGCAATTGGAGCAACAGGACCACAAGGTAATGTTGGAGCCCAAGGTATTCAAGGTACAACTGGACCACAAGGAAATAAAGGTTCAATTGGTGCCCAGGGTAATGTAGGTAGTACAGGACCAAAAGGTGCAATTGGAGCACAAGGTAATATAGGTGCAACAGGACCAAAAGGTTCAATCGGAGCACAAGGTAACATAGGAGCTACTGGACCTAAGGGTGCAATAGGTGCACAAGGTAATGTTGGACCTCAAGGTAATGTAGGACCTAAAGGTGCAATTGGTGCTCAAGGTGGACAAGGTAATGTAGGACCTCAAGGAAATATTGGAGCAACTGGACCTAAAGGACAAAAAGGTGCTGGAGGATCAACAGGTCCACAAGGTAACGTAGGACCAACAGGACCAAAAGGTGCAATAGGTGCTCAAGGTAACGTAGGACCAACTGGACCTAAAGGGGCAATTGGTGCAACTGGACCTCAGGGTAATGTAGGGCCAACAGGTGCTAAAGGTGCTATTGGTGCTCAGGGTAATGTAGGACCAACAGGTCCTAAGGGAGCTATTGGTGCACAAGGTAACGTAGGACCAACAGGTCCTAAGGGAGCTATTGGTGCTCAAGGTGGACAAGGTAATGTTGGAGGAACAGGTCCTCAAGGTGCAAAAGGTGCAATTGGAGCAACAGGACCACAAGGTAATATTGGACCCCAAGGTAATATAGGTAATACTGGACCTCAAGGTGCTAAAGGAGCAACTGGTGCTCAAGGTAATGTAGGTGGTACTGGACCTCAAGGTGCTAAAGGAGCAACTGGTGCTCAAGGTAATGTAGGTGGTACTGGGCCTCAAGGTGCTAAAGGTGCTACAGGTGCTCAAGGTAACGTTGGACCTCAAGGTAATGTTGGAGGAACAGGACCTCAAGGTAATAAAGGATCTATTGGTGCTCAAGGTAATCAAGGACCACAAGGTAACGTTGGACCTCAAGGTAATGTAGGACCAACAGGACCAGGTGTTAGTACAGGTTCAGATACTCAAATTAATAGTTTAGGTGTTGGTGTTTCAGCTAGTGGAACTACAGGTACTATTAGAGCTACAAATGATGTTACAGCATACTATTCTTCAGATATTAGATTAAAAGATAATAGAAAATTAATCGAAAATGCTTTAGATAAAATAATGGCATTAAGTGGTATTCATTTTGATTGGATTGCTAAACCAGGAATTCATGAAAATGAAGGTGCTGATATTGGAGTAATTGCACAAGAAGTTGAAGAAATATTCCCAGAAATTGTTGAAACAAGAGTAAATGGATATAAAGCTGTTAAATATGATAGATTAATTGCAGTATTAATTCAAGCAATTAAAGAATTAAAAGAATATATTGACAAAAAATAAAATGAAAAGTTATGGGCCTAATAATAAACAAAAAAATTAATTTTCCAGGTGGTTTAGATCTAGAAGGATTTTATGCACGTATTGAAGCTTACCAATTTCATAAAAGTGTTGGTGCATTAGATCTTATTATGGGGCATTATGTTGATAAACAAGGTGCTGATGAAGCTCTTCCTCCCTATTGGGATGATGTTGTTGATAATAACGCACATGCAACTTTACCTTATGAATTTAATACTGAAGAAGGTATTATTTCAATTCCAAGAATTATATCAATTGCTTTAACTGCATCTGCTCCCTCACCTGTTGAGGTTTGGGAATATAGTGAAGATTGGAAAGTAATTGAAGAAGAAGTAATTGACTATGATGATGATGGAAATGAAATTAAAACTTTTAGTACTAAAAAAGTTAAAGTTCCAGTTTCAAGTAGTATAATTGTTGAAAAAACTAAAACATTTGATCACGATTTTAAAAAAGATAATTTAATAGATTTTGCATATTCCAAAGTTAAGAATATTTATAATAAAGAATTTGGTTCTGAGAACGTAAAAGATTTTATATAAATGGGACGAGCAACTTGGGGAACAACTAATTTAAAAATAAGAGATACACTTTATAACTCTTGTTATCGTGCTCAGGCAGGTGTAAGTCCTTATAATTTCTCACAGTCTGATTATATTAGATCAAGTGTTGATCCTTTTTTATATTTTGGTAATAGTGGTTCTACTAATTCAAATTTTGGTACTTATGTTTATAATAAGGGATATAGTTATGGTATTAAATTAACTAATGATTCTCCTTCCTATGGAACTATTCAAGTTTATAGAGGTTCTACATTAGTAACTTCAACAGCAACAAATGGAGGTAGTACAAATTCAAATAATCAATTTGTAAGTGCTAATTATTCTTTTATTAATATTAGATTTAATGTAACAGCTGCAGGTCAATTTAATGGTTGGAGAACTTCACCAAACGGAGGTGGTTCATCAATAACAACTTCATCAAATTATAATGCTTACCACACCTATTCCTCAATAAAAGATAGATCAGTTTGGTATACTTATACACAAGCTGGTACTAGTTCAGAATCAGCAATTATTGGATATGGTACTCCATCATTTAGAGCTTGTTTTTATAGTAATTCAATTAATATTTATTATAATGATAACTACACAGTAATGTCATCACCTACTGTCTCAAGATTTTCTAGTTTAAGTTCAAATTGGGGAACATCAACTTATATTTCAAATGGCTCTATAGTTAGATTTTGGAATGGTAGTTCTGGGTGGAGTTCTCCATTATCACTCTGTATGTTTTAAAATAAGATTATGGGAAGACACAGTATAGGAGCAACAAACGTTAATTTTGCAGGTAGTATGTATTCTTCATGTTGGAGAGGTATACAAACTAATCAAGTTTTATCTCAATATGGTACTGCAGGAACTCCTTCTAATTTAAGTTTATGCAAATTTTTAAACTATAAAATTTGGCCATATGTTGTTGGATCAAATAATACAGATGCAGGACAAAAAGGTGGTTCAGGATCAGTAGGGTACAATTATAGTATTAATTCTTACTATAAAAATAATGGTTACGCTTTTTACATGCAATTTATTAATACAACTAATAATACCATTAGAATTGATAATCCAGGAGCTACTGGTTGGACAGCTCCAGGTTTTGGTGCAACTACAGGTATAGGAACAACTAGTGTAAACTCTGGTTCAGGTGATACAGGTAAAATTGGTCATACTAATATTGCTCAATCTGATACGGCACAATATTTTAGAATAAGAGCTACACCTTCATCAGGTTATAGTTGGACTGGTTGGTATACTGCAAAATTAGGAGGATCTTTAGTTACAACAAGTAGTGATTATAATCTTTATTATAATTATGCT
>JAAHTG010002585.1_pt1 | contig 10135 bp, 28 predicted proteins | sample 6116081 | NCBI WGS metagenome assembly JAAHTG01 (sample SAMN13939989, study PRJNA603662) | sponge metagenome | isolation source: marine sponge | host: Mycale hentscheli | place: New Zealand | collected 2005
GCTTGCAAAAGTCCTAAGCACCACTATATTGAATCAAGTAAGAAGCACTAAGCAAGCTTACAAATCTTAGAAAGGACAACATAATGAAATTCAAAGCAACAATCAATGTGTGGATGGAAGGAGTACAAGCCGACATCATGAGCGGCAAACTAAAACTTCAACCTGGGCAATGGCTTCGCTGTGGAACCACGGGAAAGCGTTGTAGATATGTTACGCACACTGAATTCGGCATCAATGCAGTACACTGGCAAGGAAGTGGTAAATCAACGAACGATTTATTCAAAAGAAGAATCATGAATAAGAATCATGTGAAATAATTAAAAACAGGGCTTGTAATAATCAAAGCAAGCCTTATATTGAGTTATCTTAAATTAAAGGACAACGCAAAATGACACAAGAGATCGAAGAAACTTATCTTCTAGGCGATAATAAGGAATGGCGCAAGCTTGGAGCATATCAAACAGTAAGGCCTGATGGTAGTTGTTATCCAATGAAAGGCAGAATAGAGAGATCTATTATGAACTGTGGAAAAGTAATCACAACAGAGCGTGTGCAGATTTGCAATTTGAAACATGGCGATGAATGTTTAAATGAATCAAAAGAAGAGCTTGTTATCTTTCGTGGGACTACAAGATGTAAAACAGGGCATGGAAGTGGATATCATGGCCCCAAGGATAAACATGGAAATCCAAGCTTTGTGCAGTGCTATACGCCTGAGAGAATGTCTGCAGTAGGATTTTGGATGGACTCTCACTATGCTAGAAGAGTAATAAAAGAAAATGATTTGCACACATACGGCCTGTCTTCAATAGATTAATTTTAAAAAGGGCTTGCAAAAGCCCGAACAACCACTATATTGTATTATCTTAAATAACAAACAAAGGACAAAGGCAATGGAAGTAAAAAGTAAAAACATATTAGATGGAATATTAGAAAGAGGATATTACATCGACGCGCCAAGTTTTTTGAATGATGGCAGTATAGCCGGAGACAACATTAGAAAGGCCTATAAAGAGCTTATGACTTCAAAGTTAGGATTACGCCTATATGAAGGAGAAGACGGCAACGGCAATACTCTATTGATCTTTATGGCCGCAAATGCAGGAATGGGAAATATAAAAGACCATCTCAGTAGTACTTCAAGATCGTTTCCCGTTTATATCAGTAGCGAATTAAAGGAATCTGAGAAAAGCAATTTATTTTAAAAAGGGCTTGCATTAATCAATTCAACCACTATATTGTATTATCTTAAATAACAAACAAAGGACAAAGACAATGGAATCAGCAGTCAAGAGAATCAAAAAGAGCATGAAGTTGGCTAATAAGTTTGGACAGAAGTTTACAGTGAAGTCAGTTGAGTTTGCTTGTATTATCCTGAGTAATGGCGAACACATTCCTAAAGCAGTTGCTTATAGTGACTACAGTATAGTTGAAGAAAGTTAAGATAATTCAAAACAGGGCTTGTAATAATAAATTCAACCACTATATTGTATTATCTTAAATAACAAACAAAGGACAAACGAATGACTAAAGAAGAAAATGAGTGTTATCTTAAATCGGGAATAGCAACGCTGCAAGGAACAAGAAAGAAGTCTGACATCAGAGTTGATGACATCTTAGAGGATGAGAGAGGACGCTTATTTCAAGTTATATCAGTTGATCTCCGAGATGATATCTATGAACCCGTGCATGTTCGTTTGTTTTTTTTGAAATACGCTGACAGCGAAGAGGCTTACTCTACAATATTTATGGAACGTTCATACTATCCGAATGTTTACAATGAACGTTTGAAGTTAGTTTACAGATAAATTAAAGAAACGGGCTTGAATGATAAGTTTGAGCCTTTATATTGAATCAAGTAAGAAAGGCTTATCCAGAGTAGCCAAGCAACATAACTCTGAGTATTTAATCTAGTTCCGTATTAAGTACTATAGTTAAACAAAGCTTAGGCAATTGAGCTTAAGCCCCGAACGGAACATATTTTAAAACAAAGGACAATGATAGAATGAAAACGATTGAATTAGGATTGCCTTGTAGTCCATCGACTCCAATTAGTCAAGAAGAGATCAAAGTGAAAAAGGTTATACTTTGTTATGGTCAGAATACAGAAACTTTACATGTAAGAGATGCTTTTGCCGATGAGGGATTTATCAAAGTTGAATATTTCAATTTACATGAAAGAGATATTAATTTAAATTTTGTAGTATCTGTAGAAGAGATAAGAGTTGTTAAGATTGTAACAGATGTGACAGCTCATAGAAATTTCAATAAGACTCCCTCTGATCATGTTGATGAAGCAATTGAAACTGGCTACTATGAAATAAAGGATTCCGAAGACTGGAGTTTTAAAAATAGTTATATTTCTAGTCGCGGAGCAAGAAAGATCATTTTAAGTAAATAATTTGTGTTGAGATAAAAACTAAGTCTTACTGTCCTTTGTACTTAGTTTATAGAGTTAAGCCTTTACTGTCCTTTTGGCTTAACTCTTTTTTTTATGTTTATTTTAAATAGGGCTTGCAAAAGTCCTAACAACCACTATATTGTATTATCTTAAATTAAAGGACACAACATGAACAACTTCACACAGCTAAGAACTCAAATAAAGACTCTAGATGAAAAGATAAAGCCTTTTGATGATCTTATAGCAGAAAGAGCCGTGAAACATGACAAAGGCCACATAAGCAACAATGCAATGCTTGTATGGTCAAATCATGAGGAGTTCTTAGACTGCAACGAATTGGATTCATATAGAACTTTAGCCCATGAAAGACTTTTATTAGCTCAACAGCTAGAATCAATATACAAGAAAGACTTAATGGAAAATCGTAAAGAAGTAATTCATATAAAAAGAACTCTAAGGAAATCAGGAGTAGACATGCCTGATGAGTTAATGATTTGCGAATTGCGTAGATTGTTTGAATTATTTTTAAAAAAGGGCTTGCATTAATTAGTTCAACCACTATATTGTATTATCTTAAATAACAAACAAGGACAAAGAAATGACAAAGACTTCTCAAAGAAAACTAGAAACAATAAGTTTCGCCTATCCTATAAACTTAATGAAGGATGTCACGAAAGGCCTCAAAGAAGCAGGCTATGATGTTAGAGAAGAAGGAAGCCCAAAAAGTTCAGAGGGGCACAGTGTAGAAGCCTTCCTAGACGGAGAACAGATGATGTTTGCAATGATACATAGCAATCAAAAGCATTACATTCTGAGAGCAGTTGACGGCCTTTTAACTTCTTAACAAATAATTCAAACAGGGCTTGCAAAAGCCCAAACAACAACTATATTGTATTATCTTAAATAACAAGCAAAGGACACAGCATGACACAGAAAGCGACAAAAAGATTATTAGACAGCGTTTGGACTCTTGAGTATATACTTAACGATGATAAGACAATAACAATCGTTAAGTATGGAAGAGATGACAATGAGGGCTATGAGAAGGAAAAGGAACTTCCTCGCTGTAAAATCATTGAGAGCGATAAGAGAGAAGCTTTGAAAGTAATCATACAGGATTACGGATCGCCTTTTAAACATCTGGCGAATGAAAGTAATCCTCATGAATCGTATGAAGTGGCGAATAAGAAATTCATATTTAGTTACAAATAATTAAAAACAGGGCTTGAATAATTAAGTTCGAGCCTTATATTGATATAAACTTAAAGAAAATAAAAGGACAACACAATGAAAATAGAAGAAATTAGAAAGAAGTTAGCTTTAGTGCTTGAAGATGTTGAGAGAGCAAGAAATTCAAGCAGCGAAGAAGCATTTGACATTTGTCAAGGATTTTTAGATACAGAATGTCTTTTATCTGAAATGATTCAAAAGTTAGAAAGACATGAAACTCCAAGTATTGGCGGTTTTTCTCCTGATGATATTCGTAATTACTTAGAGAATGAAGAAGAAGTTTCACTTTCTGAGGAAGAACTTGAAAGTCTTGTTGAATACATGATTGATAATTTTGATGCCTCTGTGGGCTTGTCATGGGATTTAATTCCTCTTCACTATGAGAACTGGAAAGAAAGAAAAGTAAAATAATTCATCACAGGGCTTGAAAGAGTCCTAATCGCGACTATATTGTAAAAGATAGCCAAGGAAAGTTGGATTAGACCCCATCTTCTAAGGAGTGAGATAACAAACTGCTTGTAAGCAACTAAGTGACTGTGATGGTCTTAATTTGGGACGCCTAACTTAGGAAAGCGACAAGTGGCGGTAAAAAGAGGAATGGAAATAAGCTCCCCAGAGCCCTCTCTCTTTGGCGTAAAAGCACACCTTGGCTTTTTAATTTTAATAAACTTGTAATATCCATAACAACGGCTATACTGTTGTTAGCAAAACAAAGGACAATAAAATGAAAGTAATAAAAATTTTAGCAGGAATAATAGTATTTCCTTTACTTATGTCGTCTGGTATAGTCTTATGTCTAATAGGCTTATTAAAATCAGAACATAGAAACGAATGTAAAAACTGGTTGATGGGATCATGAGTCAATCAGATTGGGAAAAGATCGAAGCAATAGATTATATTTTGTGGTATGATGAATTAAGTTGGTGGGGGAAGTTGTTACATAACGTTAAGCTTAAGAAGTATGACGGATAACAACTGAAGATAAAACTAAGTCTTACTGTCCTTTGTACTTAGTTTATAGAGTTAAACCTTTATTGTCCTTTAGGTTTAACTCTTTTTTTATGTTTATTTTAAATAGGGCTTGTATTAATCAATTCAGCCACTATATTGTATTATCTTAAATAACGAACTAAAGGACACAACATGAAATACCTACTCGATGAAAAAGAATTGAAAAGTGTGGCAGAGGCTTTTGAAATCTCAGAGGATCGTTGTAAAGAAGTCATAGATCGCATTAATAATTATCATGCAAATGTTGAATGCTCGTTGTATGGCGAAATTGAACATGTGTTAAAAGAAGAATAATTCAAAATAGGGCTTGCAAAGGCCCAAACAAGCACTATATTAAATCAAGTAAGAAAGACAACTAAACATAAAGGACACAGCATGACAAAAGAAATCGCAATCGGCCAATTATTTGGAACTCTTATCTGGAGTAGTGATCTTGATGAATTCTCAAACGAGGACATTTTAAAAGAAGATGCAAAGAAGCTACAAGGACTATTTGAGGACTTCTATAGCACAAACATGGAACTACTCGAAAATGAAGAGCAAGATTTATCTCAGATAGCTCATGATTTTGTTTTAACATGTAATGGACATGGCGCTGGCTTTTGGGATGGCGATTACAATGAAGGCGATAAACTAACAGAGCTTTGCAAGCCTTATGGAACTTTTGAGCCTTATGCGACAGATGATGATAAAATTTCCATTATGTTTTCTAAATAATTCAAAATAGGGCTTGCAATAGCCCTAAACACCACTATATTAAAATCAAGTAAGAAAGACAACAAACAAAAGAAAGGAGAACATCATGAAAAGCGATTACGACAAAAATGACGGCGGACGTGAAGAAGCTAACGGAATGTAATATTAATCAAAACAGGGCTTGACTTTAACGATTCAAGCCTTATATTGAATAATCTTAAATAACAAACAAGGACATGAGTCAATGAGCGCACTTAAAAAATTATCACTGAAAGTAAGAGCCGGAAGCGTAAGAAGCATGGTAGGCGTAGTAAGTAGCGAAGACGTACAAATCATCTTAACTTTGCTTGATGGCGCTACAGTTGAGGCCCGTGTTTACTCAAGTACTAACATGTGCTTTCACGTCACTGAAAAGATGATTAGGGACGCATGGAAGAATCTTGATGAATCTGAGCGCTACTGGATCAATCAAAGCAACATTGAAAAAATCGTTGAAAGATTTACTCATCTTAACGAAGGCAGAAACACACTAGCCGTACCACTTCCAAACTTACATTGTGAAAGTACTCCTGCTGAAATTGATGAAATGCTTAAAACAGCTTAATATAATTTCAATAAGGGCTTGAAAAGGCCCTAATGAGCACTATATTAGAATATCTTAAACTAAACAAAGGAAAAACGACATGGATGATTACGACAAGAATGACGGCGGACGTGAAGACACTAACGGAATGTAAACAAATAAAAACTCTATTGATTTAGAGTTTTTTTATTTATCTTTAAAACAGGGCTCGCAAAAACCCAAACAACCACTATATTGTATTATCTTAAATTAAAGGACAAGACAATGCAAAGAATATTTATTACAGTATTTATAAAGAACTCAGGAATTAAAATCTTCAACAGACTGGCTTGGGACATGCAAGGAGACAATGAAGAGCTTGACAACATTCTTAAAGAGCTTAAAGAAGTAAAGACATTTGTCAATGGCGAAGCAAACAAGAGAGGGCTGAAAGGCTCTGACATTTCAACAGAAATTGAATTTAAAGGATTGAATCAAACGGTATGAGCAGTAAGTTAAAAAGTTTACTTTGCAAAGTGATAGGAGTATTAATCTGCCTCTATCTGCTTTCTAAAGTAATTATAGTTGTAAAGACATCAATATACTTTGTGGTAATTGTAATTGTAATATTATTAATACTATCAGTAAGTTTTTTCGGTAAAGATTAAAATAGGGCTTGCATTAGTCAAAACAACCACTATATTGTATTATCTTAAATAACAAACAAGGACAAATACAATGACTACTTCATCATTCAACGCAACTGAAACACTCAATCAACTCACACAGTCAAACAATGGCATGAATCGCTTAGCAGTGATGACTGGAGCCAAGAACTTTGTTCAGGACAGTGAGAAGAATTTTGTTTCTTTCAAGCTTCCAAAAGGCGTATACGTCAAGATCAAATTAAACTCTATGGATCTATACGATATGGAATTTGGCAAGATAAGAAAGTTTGAATACAAAGTAACTCAAGAATTTAAAGGACTATATGCTGACATGCTTAAAGAAACTTTTGAGCAACACACAAAATTATATCTTTCACTTTAATTTAAAACAGGGCTTGCAAAAGCCCTAACAGCCACTATATTAGAATATCTTAAAGTAAAGGACATGAGACAATGAGCAAAGAGATTAAAGAAATACACAGAGAAAATTGTAGAGTTTCGTATTACGCAATGTTGAATGCAAAAACTCGTGAGTCAGCAAGAAAAAATTCTGATGAGTACATGAAAGATAAAAAGAGCTTTAAAGAAAATTATCAGGAAGAATGGAAATAATCTTTTAAACAGGGCTTGTAATAATCAAAGCAAGCCTTATATTGAAGTATCTTAAACACAAGGACAGTATAATGGACGAAGCACAGAAAGAAGAAGTAATTAATTTGATCACTAATACATGGGATTTTTGCGGATCAGCATTAGATGCAGTTAAGCAGTGGCAGATTGATGAAGATGTAAATCTAACTCTAAGCGAAGTCGAGGAACTGTTTAAAGAAGCAAATGAAAGAATGAAAATGTATTATCTTAAATAATACAAATAGGGCTTGCAAAGGCCCAAACAAGCACTATATTGAATCAAGTAAGAAAGACAACTCAATATAAAACAAGGATCATCATGAAAAAGTCAAGAGCATTCAACGTCACAAAGCTAAGCCAGTTAATCGCTACTATCAAAGGCGACATCTTACAAGACTATCCAGATCTAAGTGCAGGACATAGCACTGGAATTGCTTTTGAGTATGAAATCGGGATGGACAAAGAAATGATCATTAGAGAAGTAATGATCGACGACGAAGGCCTTTACTATCGCATTACAAAGCATTCAATGAATCTTAAACTTAAGATATCAGTTGAAACATTAGCCGCAGTATTAAATGGGAATGTAACGCCACTTGGAAAAGTTGCATAAACTTTTAAATAGGGCTTGTATTAATCGATACAGGCCTTATATTGTATTATCTTAAATAACAAACAACGGACAATACAAAATGCTTACAGACTACAAAAAGCCATCAGGAACAAAAAGAACTGAGCTAACAGAATTAAATAAGTACGTTTTAAAGTTTGAAAGAATGTATACAGATGACGGTAAACTAGTTTGTCACCACATACAGAACAACGAAACAGAAGAGACTGAAGCAAGCTTTACAGACTACCAAAAGGCCGTTGAAGCTTACGAAAAAGAATACATTGATTTTGTTTATACTCCTAAAGTTTATATTACTGATTAATTTAAAATAGGGCTTGCATTAATCAATACAGGCCTTATATTGAATCAAGTAAGAAAGGCAACTAACATAAACAAGGACATAAGACAATGAGCATGGAAAAAACTAGAAAAGCATTCAAAAGATTGTTAGAGAAGGATACAGACATGGAAACGGTATCTCTCCTAAGGAATGAAGGCACAAGTGTAGTTGTTAAGATTGAAACAAGATTAACTCAAGGAACTTCTATAAGAAATGTTCGCTATGACTATGATGGTGAAGTGTTTAATTACAAAGGACAAGTTTTTTAAAGATTATTTAAAACAGGGCTTGCAAAAGTCCTAACCACCACTATATTGTATTATCTTAAAACAAAGGACAAGGACAAAAAATGAATATAGATAAAATAAACGAAATTTTAGCCAGTTCAAAGTGGAAGATTTATGCCGGATCAGGCATGGCAAAAGGCTTATATAATTTTCAGCATGAAAGTGGATTTATCTCAACTTGGTATAATGACAACGATATAGAGTCAATTGAAGAGAACGATATAAAGTCAAGTGACGGCCTATTAGTCGAATTAGAGTATTTAAAGAGAAAGAACGAGTGCGCTTAGCATGATAAGTCTTTAAAGATTATTTAAAACAGGGCTTGCAAAAGCCCAAACAGCAACTATATTGTATTATCTTAAACAAAGGACAAAGACATGGCACAATTAGTAATTGCAGATGATACGACAGGATATCTTAAAAGAAAATTATACTTCAATGAGAAAACTTTTAAATATCTTGGCAAGAGTGTTTATCTGACATCTAACAGTAAAGCTGAAATTAAAAAAGTTTTAAAGCTTGACCAAGAGTGGGCTGACAGGTTTGCACCGAATAAATATAAGTTTGTTGTAATGACTTTGGAAAAATCAAGACGCTTGGAATCAGAGCAACCGAAGGAAGAGGAAGAAGAGCGCTCATGTCCCGATGATGATGATTATGAATGTTATTCATGCGGAGGACCTACAGGTAGAGGATATGACAGCGGCCAATGTTGCCAATGTTTAGGAGAATAATTTAAAACAGGGCTTGCAAAAGCCCAAACAACCACTATATTGTATTATCTTAAATAACAAACAAGGACAAAAACACAATGAAGTATCAAGTAGTAGTAATCGAAGATGCGACTGGCGAAAAAGACAATATCGGTGAGCCTAATGTATCGCTAAGAATGGCCGAAAAAGTTGAAAAAGGATTAAGTATTAATTTAAACCATGATGAATACTCAACAGACATTATAGAAGTTGAAGATTAATTAAAACAGGGCTTGAATAAACAAAACAAGCCCTTATATTGAATCAAGTAAGAAAGACATTAAACAAGGGATAATAGAATGAAAATAACGTATGATAACTATCTGAAGGAAGTTAAGTCTTTCTTTACAACTCCATTCACTGATGAATCAATTAAAGCTATGTATGAGATTGATGAAGAAAACAAAGACCATGGGGAAAGATTTCGCAAGGAATGTCAAATAGATAAGGAGAAGATATCAGAAATGTTTAAATAATCTTTAAAATAAATTAAATCAGGGCTTGACTTACTGAGCTGAGCCCTTATATTGAATCAATTTAACAAGGAGGTTTTATGGGATTTGAATTCTAACACTTATAAATAAAGTTTAAGGGGAACAAATGGTATTAACAAATAAAAAAGAATATAACAATGAAGTTGCAACTGACACACACTTTGTTGGTAAAGTAGCTGTAACTAAGGCACACCACGATATAGCTAGAGAATGCTGTAAGGGAATGAGCAATGAGGAGGAAAACATAGCTTCTTTTCTAATTGCAACTTCGGGAGATATAAGGCTTGTCAAAGAAGCCTTGCGGGCTTGGCGCAATTTAAAAGAGAGAATAGATCAGGAAAAGAAACTTATTACTGTTTAAGCATTCAACAGAGGGCTTCGCAGTGGAGTCCTAAATTGAATGCTTAAACATGGCTTGTATTAATCAATTAGACGACTATATTGTATTAAA
>JAAHTG010001763.1_pt2 | contig 10133 bp, 11 predicted proteins | sample 6116081 | NCBI WGS metagenome assembly JAAHTG01 (sample SAMN13939989, study PRJNA603662) | sponge metagenome | isolation source: marine sponge | host: Mycale hentscheli | place: New Zealand | collected 2005
TATTTTTATTTATTTGATCTTGTGCTTCTTGTTGGGATCCACTTAAAGATAGACCTCCGCTTATACTGTTGTTTAATGATGCTTGATATTTACCAAAATCGTCCATTATATATATATAAATAGATAATAAAAAAATCTTGTATTATAATAAAATGCCTAAAATTATGAAAATGATAGATAAAGGTGATTCATTTACCACGATTAAAGATGATATTCCTAATTTACCTTTTAGAATGGTATTAATTGGGAAAACTGGGTGTGGTAAGTCTGGTGTATTAGGTAATTTATTATTAAGACCTTCATTTTATAAAAATGATTTTAAACCAGAAAATATATTCATCTTTAGTGGAAGTTTAGAAGGTGATCTTAAGTTGAAAATAATAATAAATCAACTAGAAATTCCAAAAGAAAATTTATTTGATGATTTTGATGAAGAGATAGGACACGAAATTTATGATTCACTTGTAGAGAATTTTAATGAAAAAGTAGAAAATGATGAAAAAGTAGAAAATTCCTTATTCGTATTTGATGATCTTGGATTTACCAATCTCCAAAATAAAAATAAAAAAAATTCTATATTAGATAGATTGTTTAGTAATGGTAGAAAATATTTAATATCAACAATGACATTAAATCAACGAGTCAGTCAATTAAATACAAATGCTAGAGAGCAGGCTGACGCTATTTTATTATGGAAAAGTTCAACGAGTTCTATAGAGTTACTTGAACGCTCATTTAATTATTTACCAGATAAAAAACAATTCTTTAAAATGATACGAGATAATACAGAAGATAATCACGATTTTATAGTTATTGATATGAAAGATAAACATATATATAAAGATAAAAATTTTAAACCTATTGAAAATCTAGATTATTAATATAAGAAGTCAAGATTATCATATTCATCTTGAAGTATTTCTTGAAAATAGTCAATAGTCGCTACATTTTCTAAAAGTGTTTCCTTAATATTTTTGTTATGTCGTGCTATGTCTTGTCTTCTTGTGCCACAAACAACACTAGTCTCGTCTGGTTGTTGATCCCAACCAGCAATAAATTCCGTTTGAGTTCCTTCCCTATATTTCCAATAAAACTTAAACTCTGGTTTAGAGTATTCAAATCTATCATTAGGGTCACCATTAGTGACATAATGTAGATAAAAATCTAAAAGCAGTTGAATTTGTCTAGGTTGTTTATAATAACTTTTACTAGTATGAAGATTTTTTTTAATATATTTATAAGCAAGAAAATCGTCATCCTTTATTCCTTCAAGAAGAAATGTTGGTGGTTTGAAAATTGGGTTGGTGTTAAGTTCAGTAATAGAATACATTTTATTATAATATATTCACGAGATAAAACTTTAAATGGGTTTTAAAACTATATATTATATTTTGGGACTTAAGAAAGGACTTAAGAAAGGATATAAGAAATAATAATATAATAATACTATATATGATGGGTGATAATGAACGTACTTTACAACAATATACGATACATTATGATTTAAAAAATAATGGTTGGTATGTTAAAAATAATAAAATAAATCGTATAATCACACCATATATATCCCAAAGTCTAGCAGAAAAAATTATTAATGATAAAAATGAAAAAATTATTAATAAACCTAAAAAAAAGGACTTATATTATTATTTTGATAAAATGTTAAATGCTTAATACATTATATAAACGATTTAAAGTTATTATATTCAGTTATTTTAATGGATATAAAAATTAAATGTTCTACTGATATTAAACGAATACGTAACATACTTAGTGATTATGATGAGTATATGTATTTTAATAATGAGGAAGTAGAAAATTTAATATTAAACTACCACCCAGACAAAAAAATTAAATCAATAAATAAATTAGTAATGAAGTGTAACAAATCATATAAAACTAAATGTCTCCACGTTCTAGAAAAAAATTCATCATTAGAAAAATCTGTTGGAATAAAGGAAATTATAGAAAATTATTATGGAATATATGATCCAAAATTAAAATTAGAATATAATATTAAAGCCGGATTTAGAACACCTTTATATTATGGTGATAAACAATCTTATTATCTTAATAATACTTTTAAAAGCGAAGAAGATAATACGAGGATAGGAAAATGTGTTAATTGCGATTATAAAGGAAAAATAAGTATAGACCATTATCCCATATCATTTAAAAAGATATTAAATGATTTTTTAGAAGAAGAGAAATTAAATTTATTAGATTTAAAAATAAAATATGAAAATGGGAAATGGAATTTAGAAAACAAAGAATTAGAGGAATTATGGTTATATTACCACGACAGCGTAGCGTCTTATAGAACTTTATGTAAGAAATGTAATAGTAGTTTTAATTGTTATTCTCAATAGAATTATCAATAGAATTTTTAACATAATAATCAATATCTATATAATGTCGTAATAAACGATTAACACAGTAAGGTCTTTTAATTAAATTATAAACCATATTATTATTAACGATTTGTTTTATATGATGAATTTCATATAAATCTTTTTGAATATTAAATAGGACATCGTGAATATTTATTTTTTTATATTCTTTAAAATCATCACCGATAATTTTAATTTTCATATTATAATAAACCCCTTTCATTTTCTTATTAAACATTATACTCTTAATATTTTTAAATGGTTTTTTTTACGATATATTTTTAATTTGACCCTTTGACGATTTGAAGAATAACGCTATTTTGATCTCCTATACCTTGAGCTAATATTTTATCTGGATTTAATATTCTTATTCTAAAAGAATCTATATATAATGATTCAGGCCCTATATGTGTGTATGTTATTGAATCCGCACTCGAACCATACGTGAATGAGTTTAATGTATAATATTTAGAAATTATAGCAACAATATTAGCGTGATTCCCATCAACCGATATGACTTTATTATTATAACCACACTGTAACTCAACACAAAAATAGGGGTATTGATATAATTTATTAATAATAGATATTGGTGCGTTAATTGGAATTGTGTTTTCACTTGTAGCTTCTTGGGCCGGAATCACTGGATCGGCGGCTCCGTTTGGTGCTGGAACTATATTATACGCTCCAGCAGTGGCTATAGCAGATCCTAAATTGATAAACGCTCCAGTCGTATTTTCGCCATCAATCGCCTTCATTACTGGGGCGTTACCAGTATCAGTAGTTCCAGAAAGATTAATCGTTGTAAATGATGTTAATAATGAACTTAAATCAAATCCCAAATCATTTTCCCAAAAATTATAGAAATTATCGTCTGCGTCAGTCGCCGTAAGACCGTGGAAAAGAACACCTCCTAGTTTGTTGTTAATCCATTGTCTATGATCTTGTGGATAAGACGTATTTCCGTTATACATAACGATTTCCGCACCTTTATTATCAAAAATCGGCATATGAGTATAATTCCAATAAAATTTGTTAGATTCATTGTTATACGATAATTCCATTTGTGAAGCCCCAACCCAAATATTAGATCCGTTCGGTGCAGCGGCTGTTGAGTGATTAAATAATTGTGGAACTACCTCAGACCCAGGCCAGAACCCACTATCGTCCGACTGGCATTGAACGAATGATAATGACGCTCCTAATGTTTGTAGTTGTCTTAAAAATTGTGACTGCATAAAATTTGAATCAGTTGGACTGTTTCCATATTGATTTTTTTGAATTTGTCTATTTATTGTATTACATAATTCTAGGGGAGTGTATTGACCTTCTTTTAATTCATAAGTATCATTAAAAATATATGGGTTCCAAGTATAACTCTCTAAATCTGTTGTAGGCCCAAGATCTACAATAATATCATATTTTCCTAAATCTTTTTTTGTGGTTATTATTGTAGGTTCTTGTGTATTTGTAAATACTAAATTAATTTGAACTGGATTTTGGACTCCAAATCTAGAACTAAATTTAGGCACATTAACTACCATTTGGTCTTGATCTCCAAATTCATTAAGATATTGTATTATAACAGATAAACCACCAAAATCTTTAGTTCTATTATAATTACTTCTACTTACAAATAAATTAACAATAGTTTTGACATTTGTAGAAACCGCCGAATCAATTTGATTACATAACACGAAATTTTGACCGGACTGAGGATACGCATCAAATCCAGTTGTAAAGCCTGGTGGGGCTGCCTCATTTGGATCATTAAAAACTTTTTGAAGATATAACATATTAGATATTTGTAGAGTAATAGGTTCTTTTATATTAATACTTTGTTGAGATATGGAATCCGTATCTATTACAACTTTATTGATAACAATAGAATCCCCTTCATTTATAACAGTTTTCGCTTGTAATGTGGATTCATAAAATCCATTATCTATTTTTATTTGACTTTCTGTTTCTCGTAATTCAATAAATCTATTATCCATATTTTAATATTATATAAGATAAAAAAATTAAAAATAAAAAAATAACCTTAATAAGTGATATTAAATGAACCATCTTTATTCACTTGAAGTGTCTTACGAACCATACCAAAAATATTAATAAATAAATCTTGAGAAGTATCTGGATTAGATCCTAGAGCAGTTCTACCGAAAGTCACCTTAAGTTCATTAATGTATTCTTCAATAGGACACGTTGTATAATCCGTGAGGCCTGGATGAATAACATCAGTATTATATAACACATCACTATCCTTAACATTTACTAAATTACCACCAGCATAAATATTTGTATCTCCCCACATATCAGTTAATAAAGCAAGACGAGCATTATCTAAATCAATAGAGTTTCCCATAAATTTATTATTACCATTGACTCTCACTTGATATTTTGTATCCCATTGAGGCATACTTGTAACTGATGAGCCTGGTAAATTAGCGTCAGGCTCATCTGGATCTACGTATGTCGCTGGCGATAATGGTTCTTGAACTATTAACACTTTAGAAACAAATTTATTATTGAATCCATTTAATAAATATGTATTCTCTTGATCCAACTGTTGGTCTGCTGTTGGAGCTACATTAACTTTATCAAACACTTTATCAACTTCAACAGATTCATAACGAACCCCAGAATAGGATTTTTTAATAGCATCTTTTTGGGGACTATCATTAACTTCATCAACGACTAATAAGGGTCTTGTGGGTTCTATCTTTGTCGCATTATTATAACCTCCAATTTTATTAAATTCACTTACATTTATAAATTGAATAACAAGTCTAAGATTTTGTAAAATATTTGTCGGTAATGAGTCACTCGCTCCTAAAAATCCAAAAACATCTCTTAGATTGAGCCAGGCAGTAGCGTCTGGTAAAGTTGGTTCATCATAACCATTGCCTACATTTTCATTTTCTAAAGTTAAAAGTATTCCTTCAATATCACGGACTCCAGTAGGATCAAATTCATTAACCCCAGAACTTTCATATCCAATAGCAGTTCCAACATTAATACGGTTAAGACTAGAATTAACTTGGTTACTGTTATTGATATTTTTCCACGCCATCCACTTACTAAAATCTGTAACTTGATCTAATAATTGATTACCAGAATATAACTGAATTGATTTTATAATTGTAGCCCACCCTATCATAGCATTTCGTTCTCCATCACTATTAGCAGAAACATTTATTAATCTCATATTAGATAAATAAGCAGTATCATTTGAAAGTCTAAATTCGCATCTATTATTAGAAAAATTAACTGGCTCTAATAGTCTAGTTGAAACTGATCCACTATATATACTCATTTTATAATTATATATGAGAAAAAAAAATTAGAAAATAAAATTAAACTGAAATTAAACTATGGAAATATAAGAACATAGTAAATGGATTGGCTGAACTAATATTAGATTGTAATTGAATATTAAATTTCTGGTTTCTTAAATCAATAGCATCATCTCCAAACCTTAATCCTAATCCATATGAAACATTATTATTAATATTATCACGTGATACAGAGTTATTATCAACATCCATAAAACTATCTATATATCTCCCTTGAGATTCTACATCATCCCTAATTATAAATGAAACCCCTTTATTGGTTGAATCATTAAACGAAAATTGTAATTCCTTAAGATTTATCACTTTATATAAATCGGTATTATTATAAACTTGTGAATTAATTTGATTTGATGGTATGAAAGAACAACTCACACTATTACAGACTGCAGGGACTTGGGCGGATACATTAGCATAAGAAGACTGAATGGATTGTTTAATACTCATTTTTGAATCTAATTGTAGTGGTGGTTCTTGGCCTGTCTCTGGACGTGTTCTGTATGTAATCTCTAAATCTGTTAATTTATATTCTACGGTTGAAGCACCAGCACCAGACACAGCATTTATACCGTGAATTGCTGAGGCGATTGTATTTAAATTTAAAGTAATTCTAATATCACCAGTCCTAGAATATGGTAGCATACCGCTCCGTGAATTTAACGCTATTTCTGGTTTGAAAGAAAAATCTGGGTTCTTATATACTGCTGTCGCAAGTTGTTCTTTTGGAATAGATCCCTTAAGAATAGAATTTTGTAACATTGAATTCCCAGCACGTAATTCGCACGTGTGTTTTGCTTCATTTAAATTATCTTGTAAATTGGTGGCACTAACCTTCATTTTAACAAATCTAGGTAGGTTTAAACACGATTCTATTACTCCTTTATTTTGAAATTCTGTTTGAATTCCATCTACAAAACAATGGGCTCCAACGTAATTATCTATATTAATATCTAAAGGTGAGTTTGCGTCCGTATAAAGTGGCGCGTTGTTATTTTGAACCTCTAATTTTGCTTGAACTCTAACTGAACCAAGTTCTAAAGATGATCCTTGATGTGATAATACATAATCAACGTTATTAAATTCACCATATCCTTCTGGGTTAAAATTTTGGGGTATAACTCTGCGTAACGTAACACTCATTTTATAATTATATATGAGAAAAAAAAAATAAGAAAATAAAAAAAATAAAAGAAATAAAATTAATATGAAAATTGTCTTGGGTGTTGTTTAAATAAATTAAATCCGAGCATACCAGTATCTTGGTTATTATTTGAAGCATCTACATTGACTTGGAGTAATTGAGTATTTCCACTAGGCACTATAGGATTCATTATATTATTTACTGCTAGAAGCGGTGTTTCATATCTAGTAACATCTTGAGACGTATCCCCTACAAATGGGATTAGATTTCTTAATCGTTCTTCCATATGACCCATAGACATATTAATCCTATCTCTATATAATGAATCTTGAAAGGTTACAACGTGATTATCTAAAAGTGATTCACCATTTAATCGTAGATCGTATGATTTAACGTCAAGATTATTTGAAACTAAACCTCCAGCACCTTCCATAACTGCCATAATAGCACTACACTCTGGTTCAATTTGAAAGACTCTATTATATTGTTTAACTTGGTTTCCGTTATCTTGTTGAACTGAATATGTATTATACTCTATCCCATCACTACCAGTATCCGTCGCCTCTTTTAAAATAATTTCAGCAAAATCATAAGTGACCGTAGCTGTTTGGACGTTTACTCCATTTATAAACACATCTTCATAAGATCCGTCAGCAGTTATAACGCCAATATCGTCAGCCACCGTTAAAATAATTTGACCTATAGTTGATGAGCCTGCTGTTCTATCCCAATTGATTCCAGTAATAATCGTAGTTTGATCTAAAGGTGCTGGAGCAGGGCCCGCTCCAGAAGAAACTCCAGTTCCTTTAATTCTAATTTTTTGAGATAGATGATATGGGGATTGGTCTAAAGAACTATACTGAACTCTTGATGTAAGCACTTTAGATAAAGAAGTTCCAACATCAATATCCTCAATACCAGTAATATTACTTTGAGAAACCACGTTCCAATTATTAGTAGTATTATACGCTTCTATTTTATCAAAATTACATCTAACTCTAATATGAGCGTCGCCAGCTCGTTCAGTTGAAAATTCTTCAGCGTTACAAAAATCAAAAATATCACCGAGTCTAATTTGGATAGGGCATAAATCTAATTCTCGTGAATTTTCTAATTCAACGGAACCTTCTTTAACTATATCTCTATATAACGATTGAAAATTCCATCTTGAGTTAATTTTAGATGGAAAAACATTAGCGTCAATATAATTATTTGAATCAACACCAGTGGTAGATTTGCTGTATTTATGTAACGCAGTTCTTAATTGATCTACTCTAGAAATATCTTCAACCACACCATAATTATCACATACCATTCTAGCGTCCCTGATTAAGGCGATATTTGGAATTTTTGCTATATCTAAATCAGTCCATCTTAAAGCGACTCCGTGAATTCCTATACCAGTAGCATTAGAAAATTCAGTAGTAGATATTTTAGAATTAATTGAAATGTAACTATCTCTAAGATTCCAAACTCCTCTGGGGATGGTAAAATTTATTATGTTTTGAGAAGCATTAAACGGCCCAGCATTATCGCTATTTAATTTAATTGTATTATTCATTATATTAATTATATAAGAAAAAAAAATCAACTGATATAATATATGATTGTTAGAGAAATTCAATTAACTTGTATATGTGGAAAAAAAATCCAATATATATCTAAAAATAGACACTTTCAATCTAAAAAACATATTGATTATTTTAGAAAAAAAAATAAAGATAAAAATATAAATATAAATGATGACTTACAAATATACGAAATACAATTACGTAGAGCGATTGCCTCCACTATCAACAACGATAGTAACATAACCCTTATCTAAAATTTCTATGGGTGTATAATCTGGTTCAAGAATACGTAATTTAATATTCCTTAATATAATGGGATTTGTATTTAATAAATCTATATATAATAAATTTGGAACTTCATAATGAAGAGATCCATTTTCATTAGATTTAGATAAAGAGTATAATATATTTTTTCGTTGTTGTTTTAATCCATCATAAGAATCTATATTTAAATTTTGTAACTCAACAATAAAATTATCTGCTATTGACGCTGTTGCGAAATTACTTTGTGCTATAAAATTATATTCATTAAATAAATATGGGCCCTGTTGAGCGTTGTCGTATCCTAAAAATTCTGCTACGGTTTCACTATTAAAAATTAATGTTGCTTCTCCGTTTGTAATTGGATCGTTGGGTTGTGGTGGGTCTATACCTATCATTGTTAATTGATTACTATCTTGATTTCCAGTTGCTACGTATGGTGTTGGTGTAAATTGAACGTTATGAACGGTGGTAAAATCGCTTCCACTATGGAAACAAATAAAAGGATATAAATCATCATTTTGGTCGTATTCTACATTTAAAAATTCCGTAAATTCTGTTTCTGTATTTTTGTAAATTCCTAAAACAATTCTACCTCCATTAATTTGAATTTCCATATAATCATTTGTAGGATCGTAATCACCATTTATAACTGGTCTAATTGTCTGTTCTATTTTTCCTTCTGGTGTATATGTAAAATATCGTTGAGGACTACCACCACCTCCATCATTAATAGACGCTTTAATACCGTATGTAATATCACTAGCATCAAAATCTACTGGATTAATATTAGTTAAATCGGTTTTAGATAAACCTATAATAACTCCATTTTGATCCCAAGAACTTAAACTTGAATCTAATATACCCAACTGACATCTATATATACCTAGACCTTTTGCTATTGGTGTTTGAACCATAGCGACATTATTAACGGTAGAGCCTGTAAATGTTGGATCATTCCATATTGCTAGAGCGTCTAAATAATTGGGCGGATCTAAATCATCGTCATCAAAAAACACGTCATCACTAAAACTATAATCGTCTTTATGTAACGCTAGAACGCCTCTCTGGTATTCTATATTAATTTTTTTATCTACAACTCTAGTTCTCCATTGTAATCCTATTAAATTTCTATCGCCTCCATCTATATATAGAACAGACTCATTTAATTTAAATTCAATATCATTTAATAAATTAACATAACTAATTTTATCGTATAATCCTTGTGCTATATTTATAGTTGTAAAATCTTCGTTACTAGTTATTCTCCAGTCAATTTCGTCATTATTACTATCAATTTGTATAACACTATTTATAGTATCTAAAGATAAATTTAATAAAGATATTATACTAAATGGTTTTAAAGTTAAATTTGGTTGAAAAAAATAATTTAAGGAAGGGGGGAGAAGGGATT
>JAAHTG010002589.1_pt1 | contig 10125 bp, 12 predicted proteins | sample 6116081 | NCBI WGS metagenome assembly JAAHTG01 (sample SAMN13939989, study PRJNA603662) | sponge metagenome | isolation source: marine sponge | host: Mycale hentscheli | place: New Zealand | collected 2005
AATGCATACCTCTTAAGAAAATTAACCAGATCAGGATATGAAGACTCGACATGATCGGGTACTAAGTCATCTATGTATGACGATATATTATATTTTCCAAGACTATTTGACATTAGTAACCGCTGCTCGTTGTAGTGTAATCAATACCAGCAGTTGTACCCCCAGTAGCCATTGTATCTATCTCACCTGAAATAGTAGCTGTTGAAGTATTAATATCTAATAACACATTTCTTGCAGGCGATACATCAGTACTCGCTGGTTTAACCGTGACATCGATTGTAGTTTGCCCTGTAGGTAATGCAGTTGGATTAAATGAGTTAAGAGTAATTGTACCGGTAGTTTCATTTACTGATCCAGCATTCGTATCTAACACTAAGCCTCCTGCGTCAACCACTTGAATAATACGTGTATCCGAAGTTGTATCATAAAAGTCTTTTAGCTTTGCTTGAGCTGTGCCATTAAATGTAAATGTATTTGATGTTACATAAGAACCAGTTGAAGAACTCGTACCATCTAAATCAGTTAATGCTTGATTAAACTTTAATGAATAAGCCTTCGCAGTACCAAGTGTAGGTGTAATCTTCTGAGTCATCTTCACTCGTGTAACGTTTGATATAATAGATATGTTTGTATCATCAATCTTCTTTGCTACATTCGATAATCTAAATACTCCACCAAATGTTTTTAATACGTCTGTGTTGTGTTGCACTAATGTGTTCCTTATAGATGTTGCCAAACCGGCCGCAGTTACTGTAGCTAAGTTAGGATTAAATTTAAAGAATACTTCTAAGTCAATGTAGATAAATGCAGGATCAATAAGAACAGGAGTAATACTTACAACGTTTTTAGGTTTAAGAATACTTGTTTTAATTGTTTCTTTCTGAGCCTCAGTTAATGTATCTGATGATTTTGGTTTAATACTAATATATACTTTACCGTAATCAGGAATATCATGTGATTCTCCACCCCATACCGATACAGCATCTACATCTCCAAATTCGTTTTGAATGATTGACTTATAGTCATCAGGTGTGACTGCACGATTTTGTGCTACGAATGATAGCGGAGCATTAAACTTAATTGCTTCTTTTGTTTCTCTTGGTGCACCACCAGTGGCTTTTGTAACGAGTGTAATTGTCTCATCTGTATTACCATTGAGTGAACCAGTCATTTCAAATACTGTAGCGCCATTTACATCTGTACCTGAAGAAATATAAGAATATTCTATTGTTATTGTATTACCATTACCTGGTCTCTTACCAAGAATATTATCACCAAATTTAACCTCATAAAAGCCGTCACGAGTTTCCTCTAAGAAATATACTTCACTCGTACCATCTAAGTTTACCATATTTGTATTTAAAGTATAAGTCTTTGTAGCATCAGTAGATGATGAATCGGTAACAGTAACTTTAATTGAATTTGTGTTTACATTTGCTTGAGGTAATATATATTGTTCAAATGTATTGTTTTGATATGTGTATGATACTGATGTCGGTGTACCTTGTTCAATGGCTATATTCGAAAATAACCAACCGTTATTAAATACAATTGTAGATGTTTCACAAGCAAACATTGGGTAATCAACACCGTCAACAGTTGTTTTAAATGCTGTGCCTCTTGGCATATCTAATGGTAATGGTGTATTACTACCATCGTGATTATATAATGGTGTAGCAGTCGTATCATAATTCATTCTTACATTTACGTAAGCCTTCGATGGCGAAATAGATTTAGGAGTATAACCTAATAGCTTAGCATGAGATACAATTGAAGTTCGTAGCTGAGCCGTATCAAGGAATGTTTCGTTCAAAGCGAAGTTAGCATTCATTGAGTTGATATGTGTTACGTATGCTAATACATCAATAATGGTTGACATTGCAGAGCCATCGTAGTTATAGTCATTGAAGGTTGTATCAGTTGCCTTCATGTATGCAACTAAATTTGTTTTTATATTATCAAAGTCTAATTCACTTGCGTTAATTCTTCTTTCGATTGCCATTATCGTAATCTCTCTATTGTGGTAGCGATATCAATTATTTCGTTACTTGATTTAACCCTACCGGTTACTGTTATAAATACATCATTCTCTGCAGCGGCCGCTCGAATGTTTACGTTAAGTACTTCTATTCTTGGTTCATAATTACCTAACGCAACCTGTATATTTGTTGCCATATTTGCAGCTGTAGTATTTGTCATATTCTCAAAGAGATACACGCTTAGGTTTGCACCAAAGTTATAATCAAATGGTCTTTCACCGTGATTCGTACGAAGTATATTAAGACAACTTTGTATTACTGCTGCGTTATTCTTTTTTATTCCAACGTCATTCGTATTAGGATTTTGCTTAAAAGAAAAATCTAAATCTTTATACGTTTCTTGTCGTGCTATTGTTGCCATATATCTTATTTATACTAGTTAGTGTTAGGTCCTGCGGTATTTGCCTGATTTACGTTATTAGAACCATGTGTATGTGTATCAAGTGTGATAGTATCATCAGCTATTCTTGTTTCACCAATCAGCTTACTTGTACCAGTCACAGTAACATTACCATCTAACTTAATTTCGCCCTTATGCATAGTCGTTGAGCCGGCCGCCTCAGTAGTTGAGTACTGAGATTTTATTGTTAGGTTTGCTGAGTCCTCTCCACTCACAGTTAAATTCATATCACCGGTATTCAATACTGTAGTTGTACCTGCGATTGTTGCTATTGCATTACCTGCTACAACGGTCTCTAACATGCCACCTACATTTGCTGTAAGATCTTTTGCTACTGATAACTTAGCATCGCCACTTACAATAATCTTTACACTACCTTTCACTTCAATCGTATCATTACCTGCTACTAACTGATAATTATCTTTTATAATTTTTTCTACCTTTGAACCATTCGGTCCTATCTCGTATTGAGTACCACTCTTATGTCTTTCTTTTATACGTTCAGCACTAGGAGTATCATCGTATTCTTTAACATGACCACTTGATGTTTCGTACACGTGATTGTGAGGATATTTTGGTGCATATGAACTTACTGGTTCATATTGACCTTTCGTTTCATCTGCATGAGGATCTGCTTCACCTCTTACTCGTAAATTATTATCTTGTACTCCAAGAGATTTTGTAGGTAGAGTTCCTATAACTAAAAATTCTTGCATCGCTGGGTCAAGGAACATACCGCAAACTAGACTGCCTTGCTCTCTTGTATCACCTGTTATTGGAACATCTTCTCCCGCATCAAACCCATAATCGGGTGCAACATCAGTAATTGTTTTAGGTGGAATTGTTTCAGGGTCTCCAGCTGGTCCATCAAAAATTACTTCTTCTGGTTTTGTTATTGCTTCAGGTAGAAGATCTCCTGTTTTCCATAATACTTCTGCCTTTAAATTAACTGAGTGACCTTGGCCAAGTGTTGCAGGTGTACTAGCAGGCATTAAAACATTTGACCATCCTAATGAATGAGAAGATATATCATCATGAACACCAAATACACTTACCCTTACTCTTCCAAGTTTTTCTGGGTCATTAATAGATTTTACTTCTCCAAATTGATACATTATGCATACTCTCTTAATAGTTTAATATTTTGAATATAATCTAATCCACCACCATCATCCTTTCTTGAAAATGAATGATTTATATTGCCTACGATATAGATTCCACTTGAAATTGAATAAGAGTCGTCTCCTGATCCTAATTCTAATTGAACTGATTGTCCAGCTCCTAAAAAAGGAGATGGAACCATACCGGTAACATTGATCGTATTATTATATACTCTTTTTCTTAAATTAATTGCTGCTTGTGTGTTAGGAGAATCAACATCGTGAAATAAAGATCTTTGCTGATATTTTACTGGTTCACCGTGAGGTCCACGCGGTTCAGTAAATACATCATACAATTTTTCTGATATCTTATATCTTGTTGAAACATGACTAGAATTATTTGATAATGCTTCATATTTATTTATTTTTGATTCATCTAATTCAACATGATGAAGTTTATGTCCGTATTCTCCTCTATAAAGTTTATCACTATGGTGCATACGATATTCTTCTAATTCAAATCCTTTGGCTGTACCTGTTAAATCTGTTACACCATCGTTAAGTTCGTCTAAACTAATGGTTGCGTTTCTTATTGTAAATTTTTGTCCATCAACTATATGAAAATCTTTTGACATTGAATATAGAGATGCAAATCTGCATGCTCCTTCATCATACAACCTTTGATAAAAATAAAATCCAGATTGATTAGCATCAACTGCTGCATATGTTACATTTGCAATTGCTTCCATCGCTGGTATATTAGGAACAATATATTTTCCATTTGTTATTGAAGTAGTATTAACAATTAATTTGTTTGTTTCGCCTGATGCTTGCAGAAATATTCTTTCAACAACATTATTAGCAGTACCTCCATATACAGCACTTATATCGAGTAATTTTAAATTGTATTCTTCAGTTGTAATAAGATGCATTACATATGATTTTTCATTCTTAAAAATTTTCATTTGATTAATACCATCAATCATAAAAATCATTGAAATGATTTCATTACCATAAACAATTTCAACTTCAACTGGAATTAATCTATTTTGTTCACCAATAGCTAAATCAAAAAAGTTTGTACCATCAAGCATTTGTATATTACCTCGTAGCATACCATTAATGCTTTCAAAGAATGACATACCAGTAATTAAATCAGTGATATCGCTAGTAGCAGCTGTTACTTTAAATGAATTAATTAACATATTAGGACATTGTTGATATAAATGCTTGAGCTACAGTGTTTATATGTTCTGGTCTAACTACTTTAATTTGTCTATTTTGCTCGATTACTGCTGTCTCATAATCGAGTAATGTATAAGGAACTGTTACATTACTACGTCTTACTCGAACACCAGATGTATTTCTATGATGATGCGGAGCATAAGCTTCGCTCTTAATAAAGTTACATGCGGCCGCCGATCCAGAAGTTGCACCATTAATTGTTTCACCGGTTTCAGTAAATGTACCAGATGTTAAATCAATTGTAACATAACCTAAATTAACATGTATTTCTTTTACAACACCCTTAGCGCCTGAGACTGAGCCAGTCACTGTCTCGCCAACTGTAAATTTATTGTTTAAGTCATCATCGGTATCAGCAGCTAAATGTTGATACTTGTTTGTGACATAATCTAGTAATTGAGCTGAGCCCATTGGCCAATCATCCCATATATTCTTGATTTGTGGATTAAGTAATAAGAACGTCCAATGAAATGTTTCGTTATTATATAATCTTTTCGAAAGAATATCAGGTCTTTCTCCATCTTGTACTGTTATGGTTTGATAAAAACCACCACTGTTTAATAATTCATCACTTACTTTTGCTCGTGCAGTTAAATTTTTTAATATATCTACATTACCAGATCCATCTACATCAATTGCTACATTGTTTATACCTGAAAAATACATTACATACCTCCTTCAATATCTTTCTTAAAGAGTGGAACAATCTCTCTAAATGTTACACTTAATCCAACTTCAACTGGATTACCGCCATCAAGAAAAAATGAAGCATTATTTGGGTTGTATGTAACACCAACCGATTCAATAACAAGTGGCGGCAATTGAATCATATCTCCTGCTCCGTGATGTGATACAATTACATGCTCAGGAACTGTCACTTTAAGAGAATCAATTTTATCAGCGTGAGCCGCGTGTCTAAATTCTTTAATAATTTGTGTTACATGATCTGATTCTTGTTTACTATCTGGTAAAAATGTAAATGTATATGTAAAACTTCTTAAGCCAGTATTTTGGTATGCCATATATTCATGTGGATTAGTTGCTCTACCAGTAGACCTTTGATATTCATCAGTTACAACACTTGCACCAGCAGCACCAAGTAAACCGCCTGCAGCTCCTCCCTTTTCAGCAATAAAGCCACCAGCTTTTGCACCAAAGAACTTAGATAAAAACCCGCTTAATTTACCAATAACAGCACCTGCACCTACTGTTGCTAATCCTACCACTGAGTCAAGTGTACTCTGACTAAAAATATCGGTATCACCACCCGGGCCAATGCCTTCCATTATTCCAAATATTCTTCTACTATTTTCGTTGTATTGTATAGTATCATTAAATTGAATATCGGTAGGCATATACATTGCTATAGAACCTTTGTATTCTCTTAAAGCTCTTTTTAATAAACCTGATTCTTTTGCATCGTCTATTGCTCCTACTAATTCAGTACCAGGTTTTACTCCATCTGATCTGACATTTCCGCCTTGTGTTGCACCAATCAAGTTATATTCAATTTGAGATAATGCCGAATTCCTTCCTTCTAAATCTCTATTTTTAGAAACTTCTGATGCAAAAGCACCAATAGGCATTTCGTTGTCTTTTGCCTTTTTACGTGCTTTAATAGCTTTATTTTTATCTCTAGGAACTACCGACATAAATTCAAAAAATACGTATGGTTCTATAGCATCTTTGTTTATACCTTCATTAACTCTTTTATTTGCAAATTCACTTGATTGATTAGTATTATAATCTAAAAAAGCTCCTCCCATTGAATTACCAACAGTGATAGGATATTTTAAATTAAATGGATTTCCAGCTCTACGAAATCTGTCGTGATTGGTTAGGTTTAATGGATCCATTGCATCATCTAATTTTCTAGAGAATGGTTTACTATCTAATAATTGTGATGAAAAATATTTACCTGCCGACATAATTAGTCCTTGTATTCGTTATATAGTTATTTATAATGATTTGTATAAATAGTTGTATGAAAAAGACATATTCTGGCTCCTGGAAACCAAAGAACTTAGAGAAGTATAAAGGTAATCCAAATACAATACGTTATCGATCGTTATGGGAACGCAATGCGTTTAGATACTTAGATACAAAAGCAACGTGGGTTAAATGGTGGAACTCAGAAGAAACTGTGATTGGTTATATATGTGCAACAGATAATAAGCCTCACAGATATTATATGGATCTCACCATAAGAACTACAAGCGGCCGCACTCTTCTAGTTGAAATCAAACCATCTGCACAAACCCGGCCGCCTAAAAGAAAACAACTTAATGAAGCAATGACATATATGAAGAATACTTCGAAGTGGAAGTATGCACAAAAGTTTTGCGATGAACGTGGTTATGAGTTTCAGATATGGACAGAGAATGAATTAGAGGCAATGGGTATTAAAACCATGACTCTGAAGTATAAAGCCAGTAAAACAAAGACTGGTAAAAGAATATGGAAAACACTCAAGAAAAGAGTATAAATATACCTATGAAAGAAGAAGATCAAAGCGAAGGCAAGCTAGAATTATCTCTAAGAATATTAGGGAATGAAATAATAGGATTTAAAATGATGGTAGATGATTTTAAAATAAAGTTCTTATTAGGTGGTATAGCAGCTATGGCGATCATTGCATATATTATGGTTGTATTCGGACCTCAATTAATGGAGACATTTAGTGGCTAGTTTATTCGATAAGTTAGAAGGCGAAGCATTCCGTAAAGGATTAAAGGCTCGTAGTAAAGAAGCAAACGATTGGTTTGCATCGAATGTTTCAAAGCTTGGTAAGATCGGCTCAGGTAAAATGTTAGGTGATGATAGATTACGTAAACAATCTGGTGCCTCACCTGGCGATATGGTTATGTACACATATAATCCAAAACTTAAAAAGACTTTGCCATACTATGATGCATTTCCATTAACGATTGTTGTTGGTCCTGCAAAAGATGGTTTTTATGGTATTAACTTGCATTATCTACCACCAAGAGTTCGTGCAATCTTCTTAGATAAATTAAACGATACAGCTTCTAATCAAAAGTTTAATTCAACTACACGATTTAAGTTAACATATAAGTTGTTAATGGCAACAAGAAGCTATAAATATTTTAAACCGTGCTTTAAACATTATTTGTCAGCAAATGTAACTTCAAATATAATGAAGGTAAATGCTGCAGAATGGAATATAGCAATATTTTTACAAACAGCAAACTTTAAGAAAGCCAGTGTTGGCACAGTTTGGTCAGATTCAGCGAGGAAATACTAATGCCAAATCCAATAGATAACATGAAGGCCTTATTATCGAAACGTGGCGGTATAGCACGTGGCAATCGATACGGTGTTCACTTCACACATCCTACAATTATAAAGGGTCAAGGAAGAGATAGTACTTGGGTTCAAGATGGCCGTGATACTTGGATATTATGTACGGCTGCAACACTTCCAGGTAAACGTATATCTACCACTGAAGCTACGCATAACCATCATCTTGCAAAGAAGCCTTACTCAATGGCTACTGATGAAGTCACAATGAGCTTTATGTTAACTGGTGATTATTATATGAAAAAATATTTTGATGCTTGGCAAGAGATGATTGTTGATAGTAGTGGCAATCACTATAAAACTCGCTATAAAAAAGATTATTGCACGCAAGTTCAAATTCAAGCTTTATTAGGAGACGAACAAGATACTGTAGGTTATTCTATTAATTTAGAAAATGCATACCCAATACAAGTAAGTCAAATTGATTTAGGAGAAGGTGTTGACGGAATATTAGAAGTAACGGTTACATGGGAATATGATAATTGGAAAACAGATGATAGATCTAAAGATAGAAGTACATTAAAATCATGGCTTCCTCCTTTAAGAGAGCAAGTAGATATAGAACAAGGATTTATATAATAATAATGGAGTAAATTGATATGCTACCAAGAATGGTAACACCAAAGTATGATATGATTGTGCCTTCAACAGGCAAAAGTATTACATATAGACCATACGTGGTCAAAGAAGAGAAACTATTGTTAATTGCGATGGAATCTCAAGATGATAAACAGATTGAGAATGCTGTTATGAATATTATTGAAGAGTGTGTAGAATCACCTCTTGATATTAATACATTAACAAATTTCGATGTTGAATTTATGTTTGTGACTTTACGTGCAAAGTCAGTAGGTGAAGGTATTGAATTATCACCTAAATGCCAGCATTGTGAAGAAACGAATGAAGTAAAAGTTGATTTAGATAAAGTTACAGTTAAAAATCTTGAAGATCAAACTGATACAATGATTAAATTGACAGATGATATAAGTGTTGAATTAAAATGGCCTACGATGAAAGATAGGAATGTTGATTTAATAGATGAAAATAGTGAGACTGAAACAATTATCAATATGATGTCATCTACAATTGGTACAATATATAGCGGTGAAGAAACATTTGTTGCCTCAGATGTACCTAAGAAAGAAGTAAAGGAATTTGTTGAAAGTTTAAGTAATGAACAATTTAATCAGATAGTTGATGTGATGGCGAAAGCTCCTACATTAAGTTATGAAATTAAATTTGATTGTAAGAAATGTGGTGAAAGTAATAATATAGAGATAAACGGGTTAGCTGATTTTTTTCAATAACCCTTTCTCATAGTAGCGTTATAAGTTATTATAAACTAAATTTTGCTTTAATGCATCAGCATAATTTTGGATTAGACGAACTAGATAACATGATGCCATGGGAAAGGGAGATTTATTTAACCCTTTTACAGGAACATGTTAAAGAACAAAACGAAAGGATAAAAAAACAAAATGGCTAAGAAAGATCAAAATGTAATGTTACTCCAAGAAGTCGTCGGTCAGTTACGAAAGCTGAATGCTGGTAGTGTACGTGATAGATTAAGAGAAGCAGAAGAAGCCAAACGTGCTGAACAAATTGCATTACAAGGTGAAACACAAGAAACACAACAAGCAACAATTGTATCTTCGAGCGAGGACTTTCGTCGTAGGTTTATTGCAGGTCAAGCAAAAACATTTACTGATAGAACTACTGGTGTTTCAGGCGATCGAGATAAAAAAAGAAATGAATATTTAGAAGAAATTGCTCAAAAATTTAAAGTGAATTTACCAGAAGGATCAGCAGAAGTTGCTGATACCTTTACAGGTTTAATAAAAGTTAATACTGACTCATTAGTACAAAATCTTTCGACTCTTAAAAATATTAATTTCCAAATGCTAGAGTTTATGAAAACTTCTAGGAAAGAAGATGATCTAAGATATAACACAGCGGAACGCAACAGCGAAGAAGCAGGTAGAGAAGCAATAAAATTAAAAAGTAGACCTAAAACAGGCAC
>JAAHTG010002590.1_pt1 | contig 10122 bp, 11 predicted proteins | sample 6116081 | NCBI WGS metagenome assembly JAAHTG01 (sample SAMN13939989, study PRJNA603662) | sponge metagenome | isolation source: marine sponge | host: Mycale hentscheli | place: New Zealand | collected 2005
GCAATCTGCTATCCTACCCCAAAATGGGAGCCAATTTTTATGAGAAAGCCTTGTTACTTCATTGGTGATAACTTTTTCTGCTGAACAATCCATGGACGATTACATTTGAAAATAGATCTATGAGATACAAGAGTATCAGCTAATTTCGGTCAGGGTTATAACTACGTTAAAATAGAAGCTTGTATTTTAAGATTAATTTTATCTTCTTACTATATAAATTTAGTGATTTTTTTAGATATACTTTTTTAATTATTAATGTCAACTGTTATATCAAGTAAACCGACAAATATTAATTTTCCTCTAACTGCGGTTATTGGACAACAAGCGATTAAAACAGCATTATTACTAGCTTCTGTTGATCCTGCTCTGGGTGGAGTTGCGATCGCAGGAAAGAGAGGTACAGCCAAATCTGTTATGGCAAGAGGAATCCATGCCTTGCTACCCCCCATTGAAATCGTGGCAGATAATCCCTTTAATTGTGATCCTGAAAACAAAGACGATTGGGATAATGACACTCTCGAACAATATGGTGATAAGAACCTTGAAGATATTCCCAAAGCTGTTATTCGAGCACCTTTTGTGCAAATACCTTTAGGAGTAACAGAAGATAGACTTCTGGGTTCAGTGGATGTAGAAGAATCGGTCAAACAAGGTGAACCTATTTTTAAACCCGGATTACTTGCTCAAGCCCATCGTGGCGTATTATATATTGACGAAATTAATCTTTTAGATGACCAAATTGCTAATCAATTATTAACGGTTTTAACCGAAGGAAGAAACAAAATAGAACGGGAAGGCATTAGTTTTTCTCATCCTTGTCAACCTTTGTTGATTGCTACTTATAACCCCGAAGAAGGTACTTTAAGAGAACATCTTTTAGATCGGATTGCGATCGCACTTAGTGCAGATGGTGTATTAGCCTTGGATGAAAGAGTTAAAGCCGTTGATCAAGTAATTGAATATAGTTCTTCTCCTCAGAAATTCTTAGGAGAATATGATGAAGATATCGATAATCTGCGAACTGAAATTATCCTTGCTAGAGAATGGTTAAAACAAGTCAAAATAAGTCCCGAACAAATTAAATACTTAGTAGAAGAAGCCGTTAGAGGTGAAGTCGAAGGACACCGTGCCGAAATTTTTGCCGTCAGAGTTGCCAAAGCCTCTGCGGCTCTTGAAGGTAGAGAACAAGTCACTGCTGATGATTTACGTAAAGCGGTGGAACTGGTGATTGTACCTCGTTGTACGGTCATCCAAACGCCTCCTGATGAAGATATGCAACCACCACCACCTCCGCCACCACCACCACAAGATCAAAGCGAGGAGGATCAAAATGACGAGGACGACGAAGATCAAGAAGAGGAGGAAGATCAAGAAGATCAACAAGAGCCACCGAGTATTCCCCAAGAGTTTGTTTTTGATATTGAAGGGGTAATTTTAGATCCTGAAGTCTTGTATTTTGCCCAACAAGCTCAACGACATGGTAAGTCTGGTTCTAGAAATTTAATTTTTTCTGACGACAGGGGACGTTATATTAAACCCATGATACCCAAGGGTAAAGTTAGAAGAATTGCTGTAGATGCGACGTTAAGAGCTGCTGCACCCTATCAAAAAACACGTCGTATCCGCAATCCAGAGCGGAATGTAATCGTCGAACAAGGAGATTTGAGGTCAAAACGTCTTGCTAGAAAAGCAGGGGCTTTAATAGTCTTTGTGGTGGATGCTTCGGGTTCGATGGCACTAAATCGAATGCAATCGGCAAAAGGTGCGGTAATGCGTTTGTTGACAGAAGCTTATGAAAATCGTGACCAAGTTGCTTTGATTCCTTTTCGTGGAGAACAGGCAGATGTATTATTGCCTCCTACTCGATCGATTACTTTAGCCCGCGCCCGTTTGGAAACTTTACCTTGTGGAGGAGGTTCACCTTTAGCCCACGGTTTAACTCAGGCTGTTCATGTGGGTTTGAATGCTCAAATGTCGGGAGATATTGGGCAGGTTGTGATTGTCGCAATCACCGATGGTAGGGGAAATATTCCGTTGGCGAAGTCTTTGGGTGATCTCATTCCTGAGGACGAAAAACCTGATATTAAAGCGGAGTTGTTAGAGATTGCGGCGAAAATTCGAGCGATGGGTATCAAGTTGTTGATGATTGATACTGAGAAGAAGTTTGTTTCTACTGGTTTTGGTAAGGAGTTGGCAAAACAAGCTGGGGGTACTTATTATCAGTTACCACAGGCAACGGATAAAGCTATTGCTAGTATGGCACGGGGTGCGATCGCAGATATGAAGTAGGATATTTATGTGGTGGATAAATTTGTATTTTGTCTGCCATATTAAAGATCAAATTGATCAATTAAAAAAATCACCTGAAAATTCGATATATAGCGTTTAGGTGATTTATAAGAATAAAAATACCATTAACCAAATATTTGAGATTTTGGGTTGAATATTATTCTGGTATATTCTTTTTCGTAAATGACCTTATTACTGTTACGAGGTACACCTTATCTTTTATAATTAGGCATTATTTGTCAATCAGGAATTTGCTATATAATCTTCTAATATCTATTTTCCCGAGTCGGTAAAAATCATTATTGTGTTAAAGATAGTTACTTCTGCTGTTGATATTTCTTCTCCATTTCCCAGTAAAATTGTCTCCTCTAATCAGTTAGATTGTTCTTCAACATCTATTACTGATTGTAAGACAAGAGCGATCGCATTAGGTAATTTTGATGGAATTCATGGAGGACATCAAAAAGTAATAGAACCTATCTTCAATAAACCATTATCAGAAGATTCTTGTCCTTGTTTAGTCACCTTTATTCCTCATCCTCAAGAATTTTTTAGTGGGCAAAAGAAAAAACTGCTTACACCTCTTTTAGAAAAATCAGCCTTATTAGAAAAATTAGGTATTGAAGAATTAATTTTACTTCCTTTCGATCGAGAATTAGCTAATTTAACTCCTGAAGATTTTGTCTTAGAAATGCTGGTTAAAAAAATTAATGCCTCTTTTATTAGTATCGGTGAAGACTTTCATTTTGGTTATAAAAGACAAGGAAATGCTCAAGACTTAAAATCGATCGCAAATAGACATAATATCAAAGTAAATATTACTACCGAAAAAAATATCTTGCTTCAAGAAAAAACCCAAAGAATTAGTAGTTCATCCATTCGTCAATGCTTAGATGAAGGAAACGTAGAGTTAGCTAATCAAATGTTAGGTCGAGAATATCAACTAATAGGTAAAGTCGTCAAAGGTAAACAATTAGGACGAACTATCGGTTTTCCCACTGCCAATTTGTCCATTCCCCCTGAAAAATTGATTCCCAAAAAAGGGGTTTATGCAGTCACAGTAAACCAAATAAGCGATCGTCATGTCAATATCCCAGCAGTGATGAATATTGGTAATCGCCCCACCGTAGCTGGTGAATATGTAACCATAGAAGTTCATCTACTAGATTGGGATGGGGATTTATATGGTCAAAATTTATTAGTCAAATTAACTCAATTTATTCGTCCAGAACAAAAATTTGCATCCCTGTCAGAACTAAAAAAACAAATTAAACTCGACTGCGAAGTCCCCCAACAAGACTGTAGATAATAAATTTTGAAGTAAAAAGACTGATTAGGTAGTAGACGTTTAATGGTTTTTGGAACAGGTTGTTTTGGAGTTGGGGAGAAACCCTATTTTGTCTGTTGTTGTCGTACGCAAATTGGAGGGAATTCAGCTTGGTAGTTTTTTTGTCCTTATATCACATAGTGTCAGTTTAAAAAAATCTTAATTATTAATTATCCCTAATGTCTCGTCCTGTTTTATACTTAGCGATTACAAATCATGGTTTTGGTCATGCGGTGCGTATGGCTTCAGTTGCCAGACAAATACAGAAGTTAAATCCCGATATATTACTTGTATTAGTAACAACCGCCCCTCGATGGTTATTAGAATCTTATATTGAGGGAGATTTTATTCATCGCTTAAAAAGTTTTGATGTCGGTGTGATTCAGTCAGATAGTTTAAATATGGACTTGTCGGCGACAGTAAATAAAATGGAAGATTATCGTCGTCGAGAGGAAGAAATTATTGCAGGGGAAGTCGAATATATCAACTGGAATCAGGTGGATTTAATTTTTGCTGATATACCGGCGATGACAGTTAAAATCGCTCAAAAAGCAGGTATTCCCTGTTGGATGATGAGCAATTTTGGTTGGGATTTTATTTATAGTGATTGGGGTAATGAATTTAAGACCCTCGTCGAATGGTTAAGTAGTTGTTACAATGGTTGCGATCGATTATTTCGTTTACCATTGGCAGAACCAATGAATAGTTTTCCTCATCAAGAAGACGTTGGTTTAACTGGTGGTATCCCCCGATATCAAGAAGAAGAATTAAGACAAAAATTATCAATAACCACCCCAAAAGAAAAGACTATTTTATTAACCTTTGGTGGCTTAGGATTAACAGCAATTCCCTATGAAAATTTAAGCAGTTTTCCTGATTGGCAATTTATTACTTTCGCTCAAAATGCACCTGATATGCCTAATCTTCTAAAAATAACAGGCAATATGTATCGTCCTGTAGACTTAATGCCTATATGTGGAAAAATAGTCTCTAAACCCGGTTTTAGTACTTTTTCTGAGAGTATGCGTTTAGATGTACCGTTAATTAGTTTGACTCGTGATGGTTTTGCGGAAGCCCAGATTTTGTTAGAAGGACTGCAAAATTATAGTTATCATCGTATCGTTAACTATCAAGATTTTTTTGATGGTGATTGGTCTTTTTTAACGCAAGATTTAATTGCTCCTTTGAGTAATCACAAAATTGAAAAATATGGTAGTGAATTTATTGCCCAAGAAATTGTTAAAGAATTGACAATTGACAGTTAACTATACTTCAATATAGAGACTTGAATCTTGGGATTTTTCTTTAGCCTTATTTCATTGTTCTGATTTAGAAAACAAATCTATTCATAAAATATCTCAACCGTATGTTGATTCTCAGAAAATGACCAAATTTAATGGGAAAGTTTTAATACCCGTGACAAATTCTAAAAAAACAAATATTTGAGAAATAATGATTAATTCACCTACTCGATTACGCCAACATATAATTAAACAAGATATTATTCCCTTTATAGGAGTATATGATGTTTTCTCAGCTGCGATCGCAGGTAAATATTTTGACGGTATATTTATCAGTGGATTTAGTTTCGCCGCTAGTTTTTATGGTTTACCAGATATCGGGTTTATTTCTTGGTCAGATATTGTCGCTTTCACCCAGAGAGTTAAAACAATTTTACCCAATCATCATATTATCGTAGATATTGACGACGGTTATGTCGATACAGAAGTTGCCTGTCATGTGGTTTCACTCTTAGAATCGATGGACATTTCTGGAATTATCATAGAAGACCAAAAACGCCCCCGCAGATGCGGACATTTTGAAGGTAAATTACTCTTAGAAGTAGATGAATTTTTAATCAAACTAAACAAAGTTCTTGCCACCAGAAAAGATTTATTTGTCATTGCCCGTACAGATGCAAGTTCAATTGATGAGATTATAGTTAGAACTGAAGCTTATAGCAATGCAGGTGCTGATGCAATTTTAGTCGATGGTATTAAAGATTTGAATGTTATTGAAATAATCAAAGAAAAAGTGGATAAACCCATTGTCTTTAATAATATTGCAGGGTGAAAATCACCCATGTGTAATTTAACTCAGTTAAAAAAAGCAGGAGTCTCTTTAGTCAATTACAGTACACCTTGTCTTTTTACTGCTCAATCTGCTTTAGAAAAAGAAATGCAGAGAATGAAAAATAATGATGCTTCTTTAATAGAAACTGATGTAAATGTAAAAAATTGTACGGAGTTGTTACTCGATAATTTAGCTCATCGTCGATAATATTTGGGATTGTAAACCTCTCCTGAAAACCTTTTCGTGGCAAAACAGAGATGAGAATTTAAAGAAAACAAATTGCAGTTTTCGATTTAAATAGGGTTTCATTCTCAATTTTCATGATTTATTTCTTCTATTAAAAACATTCTGATATAAGTGTTTAAATTAACCGCAAAAGATCTTTCTATTCATTATCATATCGATAAACAAACAACTGAATTTATTGCAGTTGATCAGATTAATTTTACAATTACTCAAGGTGAATTTGCTGTTATCGTAGGCCCTAGCGGTTGTGGTAAAACGAGTGTACTAAATGCGATCGCAGGATTATTACCCATCACCTCAGGTAGTTTGCTATTAGACGATCAATTAATTGATAGTATCAGAAAAGATTGTGCCATGGTATTTCAATCTTCGGCTTTGATGCCTTGGCGAAAAGTTATCGACAACATTGCTTATCCCTTAGAAATTAGGGGTTATAGCCGAACAAAAAGATATCAAAAAGCTCGTCAATACTTACGCTTGGTTGGATTATCTAAATTTGAGCAAAGCTTTCCTCATCAGCTTTCAGGTGGTATGCAACAAAGAGTTAATTTAGCTAGAGCATTAAATGTTGAACCTAGCTTACTATTATTAGACGAACCTTTTTCAGCATTAGATGCACTCACCAGAGAGTATATGCAAGATGAATTACAAAGAATTTGGTTAGAAACTCAAAACACAGTAGTTTATATAACTCATCTTATTGCAATACCTTCGCCAAAATAAATAGTACTAATATTCGAGAGATAACATCATCAATGTTAGCTATATCTATTGAATAAACTACTCTTTTGTTAAAATCAGTCCTCATCAGGATCATAGGTACAAACATAATTAAAATTATCTCATCAAAACCCACAAGCAATTAATATTAATCAGTAAATAGAGAAAATCTTTATGGTTTGGTACATGTACTATGAGAAGATCCCAGTTTAATGGCGAAGGTATTGTTATTGACGAAGCAATTTATTTAGCCGATAAAGTATTAGTCATGTCTGCCAGTCCAGGTACTATTAAACAAATAATTAATATAGATTTGCCTCGTCCACGACATTTAGATTTAAAATACGAGAATAAATTTAATGATTATAAAAGTCAGATTTGGAATTTATTAAAAACTGAATCAATTATCAATAATTTTTAATTATACAATGAAAAAAAAAAGCTCTTCAAGATAGATAAAAACTTTATTATTCCTTTTTTATCTTTTCTTACTTTTCTGATTTTATGGGAAAGTATTTGTAATTTAGAACTAATTAAACCTTTATTTATTAGTTCTCCTAGTCGTATATTCAAAGCTGCTATTTGGCTTTTTGAAAATGGATTTTTACACGATTTGAAAATAAGTGCGATCGAATTTTCGGTTGGTTTTTTGATTGCTATTATTTTAGGTATTCCTATGGGAATTTGTCTGGGCTGGTATAAACCTTTAGAATTGATGTTCGATCCTTTCATTTCAGCCTTATACGCAACACCTAGAGTCGCTTTATTACCTCTATTAATTTTGTGGTTAGGCATTGGGATTAAATCTAAAATTGCGGTGGTATTTTTAGGTTGTATTTTTCCTTTGCTAGTTAATACTATTACGGCGATGAAAACTCTAGAACCCACAGTAGTAAAATGTGCGAAGTCTTTTGGTGCCAATGATTTTCAGATTTTTACGACGATCGCTATACCAAGTTCTATCCCTTTTATTATTTCAGGAATGAGGCTGGCTGTGGGTAGAGGTTTAGTGGGTGTATTTGTCGGTGAATTAGTCGCTTCAACCGCTGGAGTTGGACATATGATGAGCATCGCAGGAGCAACTTTTCAAACTGATCAATTATTTGTAGGCATAATAACTTTAGCTGGTTCTGGTTATATCATGACGGAGATTTTAAAACAATTAGAAAAAAAATTCGATCGCTGGCGAAACTAATAATAAGTAATAGGTAATAGGTAATAGGTAATAGGTAATAGGTAATAAAAATTAATAAACAAAATATAATTTATTTGCTAATTATTAAACTAATACTTAATTTAAAATTTATTCACCAAGTGCAGTTTAAAAAATTACATAATCATTTAAAAATTTCTGTCATCTCTTTAGGTACTGTTTTAACATTTAATAATATTTGTTTAGCCCAAGTCAGTAATATTGACGAATATGATCCAGAATCAATAAATTCCATGAGTCAGATCAATAGTGTCTCTCAACTGCGAGATGTCTCTCCTACTGATTGGGCTTATGAGTCATTGAGAAGTTTAGTGGAACGTTATGGTTGTATTGTCGGTTATCCAGACAGAACTTTTAGAGGAAATAGAGCATGAACTCGTTATGAATTTGCCGCAGGTTTAAATGCTTGTATGCAACAAATGGAAAGATTAATTGCTCAAAGCGAAACCCTGATCAAAGAAGATATCGATAAACTACAAAGATTGGCTAAAGAATTTGAAGCCGAACTAGCAACTTTAGGAACGAGAGTTGATAACCTAGAAGGCAGAGTTGCCTTCCTCGAAGATCATCAATTTTCTACGACGACAACTTTGAGAGGGGAAGTTATCATCAGTCCGGCGGTAGCTTTTGGCAGTAGAACAAAAGCCGATAGTGATGATTCATTAGATGATCAAGTTACTCTCAGTTATCGTACTCGTTTAAACTTAAATACTAGTTTTACTGGCAAAGATCGTTTGAAAGTTCGTTTTATCCTAGTAGTGAAGTTAATTTCTCAGGAAGTACCGGTAGTGATTTAGCTAAACGTCCTTTTGGAAGGGTTGCCACCAGTGGTTTAAGAGTCGGCTTGCAAGGTGATTGGCGAGTAACTAAAAACATTGCAGTTGCAGGATGGGCAGGTTACGTGAATGCTGAAGCGAAAGATGGTATTAATGAAAATAATAAAGCAGATATTTGGAATTGGTCTGCCAATATCGCTTTTTTAGATTTAGCCAAAGAAGGTGATGTATTTGCGATCGCAGGTGGTATGCCTCCTAAAGCAACCGATATTGAGGGTGCATCTGCGGATAAAGACACTTCTTATATTATTGAAGCTTTATATCGTTATCCTCTAAAGGATAATATTACTATCACCCCTGGATTTTATGTGATTTTAAATTCTAACCACAATTCTGATAACGATACCATTTGGGTAGGGGCAATTCGGACAACTTTTAAATTTTAATCTAAAACTTCAATGTTAAAAGATAAAACTTTAACTCAAAATTGAACTGAGTCGATTTGAATGGACTTTCTCTATTAGCCGTAAAATTGATTTTACGGTGGGATATAAGCTATCTTAACAATGTACAATTGACAATTACCTCTATCGCAATCCTAAACCGCCAGCGATTGAAATCGCTGTCTAATAATCAAAGTCGGTTGTACCGACTATATATAATGTCTAATGTGTATTGATTCTTGAAACCCTTATAATTTGGTTAATTATTTGCAATTGACACTTTTTGACGATTACTGAAATCCTTATATAATAAAACAGATTTCAACTAACATTAACATTACTGGAACCTCGATGAGAACTCCCACTACCGTTGCTAAAGCTACCCCTGAATTTAAGCCAAATAACATGACAGCAGTGGCAATAGCGACTTCAAAATGATTACTTGCCCCAATTAAAGCCGCAGGAGCAGCATCTTCATAAGATATCTTGAGCTTTAAACCAGCAACGTAGGTAATCAGAAAGATAAAATTGGTTTGAATGAATAAAGGAACAGCAATCACAATAATATGCAGGGGATTATTGACAATCAGTTCACCTTTAAAGGCAAAGAGTAAAACTAACGTCAACAGTAAAGCAGAAATGGCAATGGGGCTAAGATAATGCAAAAATTTCTCCTCAAACCATTCCCTTCCTTTGTATTTGAAAATCCAGTGGTGGCTATAAATTCCCGCAGCTAAAGGCAAACCGACGTAGATTAACACCGATAGTACGATAGTTTGCCAAGGTACCACTAAATTATTAGCAGACAGCAGCCATTTTCCCAAAGGAGCATAGAGAAATAACATGATTAGGGAATTGACTGCAATCATCATTAAGGTATGTCCCTGATTACTGTAGGAAAGGTATCCCCACATCAAGACCATCGCTGTACAGGGGGCAATTCCCAAGAGAATACAACCAGCAATGTAGGAATTAGCTAAGGTAACTTCCGTGCCGCGAATAATTTCGGTAGACCTCAACAGCTTTTTTGACTTT